>Ga0115571_1002548_pt1 | contig 11949 bp, 11 predicted proteins | sample COGITO_mtgs_1205_FD_87293 | JGI IMG/M metagenome (GOLD analysis project Ga0115571, IMG submission 87293) | Pelagic marine microbial communities from North Sea - COGITO_mtgs_120531 | ecosystem: Environmental > Aquatic > Marine > Epipelagic | place: Germany:Helgoland, sampling site Kabeltonne...
CCTACACCACTTGATGGTAGTACGGAATAAAACTTGCTTCCTTGTGCTGCTGGTATTAATGCTAATTTTGGTTTTGCCATTGTTTTTAATTTTGTATATCTTGTATTCCTATTCTATGAATTGAATCTGCTAAACATTTTACTGCTTCAACTTCTTGCCTATCCTCCATATTAAACTGACCTTGTATCATTTCAGTAGATGTACCTATTGAAGATGCAGTTTCTATTGTGTTACCCCACCAAGTACTATCGTATATTTCGTTTGCCATTATTTCTTTTCTTTTTTAGTTAAATACTTTTTCAATTTAACAACGTTTGCTTGTTTTGGTTTGTACGTTGCTCTCATTATAGTACCCATCCGTTAAATAAATCGTTAGTATCTGGACTTATATCCTCGTTTGTATTACTGTTATACTCTGGGAATATATCTTCGTGAAAATTAATATAATCTATAAATCTTCTTGTGTAGTACTCTGCAAAGTTTCTTTCTTTGTTTACTAAATAATCTACTTCTTCTTTTGATACACTATCTGCGTTCTCTGATGCGTGTTTACTAATACCACCATTCTTTATCTGATATGCTGCAAAAGGTAAATACTGCATCATAGCGTAATGTATCAACATAGGTTGTACGTAGTCATTAACTAAAGATAAATAATTACCACTTAAATTACCAGCTACAATATCAACACTAATCTTATTGTATAAATCAGTTCCTAAATAATTCTGTATATCTATCTGTTGTGCAATCTTAATGAACTGTATAAACTTGTCTGTATCTACATTCCCATCAAGAATACTGTTCTTTACTAAATCCGTTCTACTTATGAATAATGCTGTTGCCATCTATCTTTTTTTATTTACAAATCCATTATTTGGCATATCCGTTGGTCTTGTTGCAACTTCTTTCGCATTAACCTCTGGTTTGAAACCGTCTTTTTTTGCCTTGTTTACGCTTATCTCTGCATTTGGATTACCTACATCTGGTTTTAGATTCTTACTCTTTGCCTTATATGTTTTACGCATCCAAAAATGATGACAATCTCCACCACCTTTGTAAAGCCAAATATCATAAGTATCTGCACCATTTAATCCCCAACCAGCATTAACTGCTTTTTTACTCATCATATCAATATCTTCTTTACGATATATCTTTTTAGCAGTTACCATTTTCTTGCAGAACTCTCTACTATTTTCATTAAATGATAAAGGTGCATATTGGTATCTTACTTTAAATTGTAAACCATCTTCGTTTTCTCCATCTTGACTACTTTTTGCGTTTGGTCTTGCAGTTCCAGTAGTAACAAAATTATACATTTTAGATAATATAGATAATTTAGGGTTGTTTAGTTTATTTAACTCCTCATTTAATTCTTCCTCTGCATCATAATCAACTTTTCTTTCATCAATTAACTCCCAATTTTCTAAATCTTCATCTTCTCCAAACTCATCTAATTCAGTTAAAACCTTGCTCAACTTAACACCAGTTTCCTCCTCTTTTGTTTCTGCATCTACTACATTACTTAAATCCTTAAACTCTAACGGTTGTAATGTCTTAAAATAAAGGTTTAAAGCAATATCATTGTAAGCTAATATATCATCAAAGGCATTTATTAAAAGTGTCTGAAATGGTCTAATAACTGTGTTATCCATTAATATAGATGCAGTTTTTAACTCGTCTGCGTTGTTACCTAATCCACTTGAATCCTTTACACCTAATAACATAGGAGAAACAACTCGGTGTGCTACCATAATCTTACGCATACTTTCATCAGAAAGAAATTGGTATTGGTTATGTGCATCACTTAATTGGATTGGTTCTATACTTGCAGCAGTATTCGCATCATCATTAAAAGATAATATAAACTTACCACTATTTGAACTACCACTAAATTTTTGATATATTCTATTTTCTATTAATTGTCTTTGCTCTGGGTCTGGTGTTCCATTATTAAAATTGATTAACATACTTGGTGCTAATCCATTCATAATGTTATTGATATGATAGTTAGATATTTCTTCTTCTAACTCTGCATATTGTATTCCACCTTGATAATCTACTGGAGAATAATATTTATATCCTGCCTTATAAGGTTTTACATAATATATTTGTATTGCTTCTTTACCATAACCAAACGCTTCTATTCTTTTTAAAGTATCGTTCTTTTTATAGTTTGCCCAATCTGGGTGCATATAATACGCTTCTATCTCCCCCTTTTCATTACACTTCTCTGCTCGTAATGTTTCTACTGGTATGTGTTCTACTCTTGCAATAGTTTTTCTATCTTTAGAATAGATTACTTGCATTGCACATTGACCCATTAGCTTTAAATCAGAAGATAATCTCCTTACACAATCATCGTGAAATAAAGTTATCATTTGTGCATACGCTTCTGGTTTTCTTGAACTATCTGTTGCATCTAAACCCCTACCAAATATCATTTCTGACATTCCGTTTATAATAGCGTTATTTGTTGCACTACCATTATACCTATCAATTAAAAACTGAAAGTAATTGTTGTCCTCTCCATAAGAAACAAAATTATCTGTCTTTGTTTCTTTTATTTTAGGACTTGTATAAGTCGATAAATTTAATACTCTTAAATCATTCATATTATAAAACTATATAATCATTATTACCCTCTTTTGTTACATACTCATTTTTATTAACAGAATAGTAATCATTGGTATCTTGGTTAATTGTTTGGTCTGTACAAAATACTCTATCTAAATAAATAACATCAGAGCCATTTAAAAGTGTTAAATCATAATACCTACCCTCTTTCAAATTAAACGCATAAGACAAGCTTAAATAGTCCTTATCTGTAACAGTATTTACACTTGCGGTAGTTATCTCGTTAGTACTATCATCTCTTAATTTTAATGTAACAGATGCAACGTAACTTCTCGGTATTACCTTAATGGTTTGTTGGTTTGTACTTGTAGTTAATACTTTCATATTAGTATATAGTAACAAATACTATTTTTTGTGTGTATTAGTAAAAAAGCATAGCTTTTAAAATAAAAAAAAGGGTATCCGTTAAGATACCCCTTTAATATAAAGTAAAATTTAATTATGCAGTTGGGTTAATCTGTGTTGCAGAAGTATCAGAAGTAATTACTGAACCAGTTACAAAGTAAGGAGGTGCAGTTTCTTGTGCTACAATCGTTAAATTGTATCCACTTAAATCTCCCATTGCTGCTCCACTTGTGATAGAACCACCATTTACCTCTGCTCCGTGTTCTAAACCTACAACAAAATAGTTTCCGTTGTAATCTTCGATAGCTACGTGAGGTCTTGCGTGTGCAATTAATTTTAATTCTTCTTGAGTTGCTTTGTCTTGAAAAGTTAAAGCCATTGTCAAGGTACTTTCATAAAAAGTAGTTCCGTTTTCTCTTGATGAGTTGATTGCAGTTTCTAAAGATGATGCACCTTTTACATCAAATTGAAACCAACTTGGAGTTCCTGCAAATGCAGTAATCTCTCCACCCACTATTGTAGACGCTCCTAAAGTTCCATAATCTGCAAAGTAGATAGTTTTAATCCCACCTACTGCTGATTTACAAGGTACTTTTCGCCCAGTTGTTAATGAACAAGCCATATTTTTTTATTGGTTTTAAATAAAAAAGGGTAGATGTGCATTAAGCATACCCACCCCTTTAAATATTGATTAATTAATTATTATGAATAAAGAACGATATCAGAACCGAATACGTGCTGTACTCCTGCTGTAAACCTCATTATTACTCTTACGTTTTGAGAACCATCTATGTCGCTCATATCAATTACTTTAACTTCGTTTTGGTCGTTTAATATACCAGTTCCGAAATATAAGTTAGATTTTTGTGCAGCAACCATATTGTTATCAGCTAATCCTTTAGCTACAAAGATGTTAATACCATCGAAAGATAATTCTCCTCCGTTGAACCATTGAGTTCCTTTGTTGTCAGAACCAGCATTTGATGTTGCAGCTACTGAAAATCCTCCTAATGCTCTAATGTATGCTCTTGCTACGTTTGAAGAAACATAAAGAGTTAAATCTTCTTGCCCATAAACAGCAGTTGGAATAGCATCTACTACTTTTCCTAATTCAGCAATAACGTTTGCAGCAGTTACAGTTGTTTTAGCTACATCTATAACAGTTGCATCAGCAGTTAATTTTGCAGTAAATCCATCAAACTCTCCACTATTTGCGGTTGCTCCTCTCCAAATGTTTTTCTCTGTCTTGTCAGCTACTTTAGAAGCAACGTGAGCAATTACAAATTCAGCAAAAGATGGTGCTAAAGAATCGTGAGCAGAATAACCCATTTGTTCAGCTTCCCAAGAGTTATGTAAATCTTTCTTACATAATTGTAGGTTTACTTGAAACTCGTCTGGAGTTAAAATTGCTTCTGTTAAAGTTAAAGTTCCTTGATTAGTTACAAAGTCGCAAGAAGCATCTTTTACGATGTCATCAGTTGCACCCTTTTGGATAACAGATTTGAACTTTACGTTTGGTAGAATTGAAATAGCACCACTATCTAAAGTTGATGCAGACAATAATGCAGCAGCGATATACTTACCACTAAATTCCCCTGCATAAGTTGATGTTAAAGATACACTCATTTTTATTTAATTTATTTGTTATTAAAGTTTATTTATTTTACTCATTACTCTATCCAATGTTGACATCTTTCTTTTGGATGCTATATTGAATTTTACTTGTGTTTTAGAAACCTCTGCGTTTGTGTTAATTGGTTCAGCGGCAGGTTCAGATAATTCTTGTGCAACCTCTGTTGGAATTTCATTTACAACCTCTTGAGTAACTTCTGAAAGTTCTACTTCTTCTTTAGGTTCTTCACTCATTTCTTCTTTAGGTTCTAACATTGCTTTGATTTCCTCAATCATAGATTTAACCTCTGCAAGTTCTTCTTTAGTAGCGTAACCCATTTCTTCTTTTTCTTCTTCCTCTGCTTCCACTTCTTCTTCTTTAGCTTCTTCGTTTTCAGATTTCATTTCTTTAATGATGCCTTCTTCTTCGATTACTAAAGTTTGACCATCTTCTAAAACGTATTCTCCAACTGGTAAAGCAACTCTTTCATCTTCTGTTACGATAAAGATTTCATTACCCTCCTCAAATTTATCTGCTTCTAAAACAGTTCCGTTTTCTAATTTCATTTGCTCAAGTTTTACTTCCACTCCCAAAAGAGTTTTTACTTGATTTAACATTTCACTTGGTTTCATATAAATATATAGTATTAAAAAAATTAATTTGTATTTTCGTTTATACTGTCGTTGAGGTTTTACCTATACCTTGTGCTTGTAAGCTACCATCACAACACTTTTTAGAGTATGTATTGTTTTTACATAAACAACCTCTTTTACTTGCTCTTGGACTTGTACTACTTGGAGTTGTATTGTTACTTTTTCTCATCTTGTTTTATTTTAGATTCTGCCCAAGTTTTAGCTGACTTACCACCCCATAATAAATAAGATATAGTTCCACACGCTTTTGTATCACTACTGTCATAAAATTCTTCTGCTCTACTTAAATATGAAAACATACGTTTTATAGTTTCCATACTTATTGGCTTTCTGTCTGCTAATTGTTGTGCTCTTACTTTACCAACTTGTGTAGCACATTTGTTGTTTACTTTCTTGTTTAGTTCAATACCTTTTTTAGCGTTGTTACTTACAGATTGAGGATAGTCAGAGAAACTCTCCATTTCTGTTCTCTTACCTTTTTTAAGTCGTTTATCATTTTTGATAACTGCCTTTATTTGAGAAAGCATAAACTCTGCTTCTGCTTCTTCTATTACTGATAGTTCTTCTTGTATAATTTCTTTGTATTGACTTGGTTTATTATGTACCCAACCTTTTTTAGTATATTTATCGTGTTCTTCTTTGGTATTTATTGTAATGCTTTCCCCATTTTTAGGATTATACATAATATGAGGATATTCTTTTAAACCCTCTTTAGGTCTTTCCATTTTGTCAGCAAAGTAACCCTCAATAGAAAATCCTTTTACCTTTCCAGTTTTTACAAAGTCATTCCAAACCTCATCATTGTTTACCTTAATAGAACCCATCCAAGTTCCTACTGGTACATTCATACCGAACTTTCTTGATTTGTCGTGTACCTCATCTTCAACTATCCAGCTTTCTACAAGTGTAAGTCCATTAATTTTGTGGTCGTGTTCTAAAGTAGCTTTACTTTGATTACCATTCATTAAATACATTTGAGATGCCTTAACAACAGTATCTTTTGAAAAGTATATATAATACTCCTCATCTCCACTTCTTCTGTATATAGGTTTGTTTGGTATTAATAAAGCACCTACAAGTAATTTCTTTTCTTTATCTGCTTCTGCTAATTCTATAATGTTACTATTTAAGGCAATAAAATCTTCTTCAATAGCAGGATTCTCTACAACGCTAATTGCTTCAATTCCTATTTCATTATTTTCCTCATCTAATATTAACTCAATTATATTCATATTTATATATAGTTATATTTTTTTTATTTTGTCTTTTATCCAATAGATGCTCCATCTATAATATTTCTATCCATTTCTTGTGCAGTTGTTACATCATTCGATACTACAAACGCTTGAATAGGTTTTTGTGTTTGCCCACCTATTGCAGTTGCTAATTGGTTTGTACCACTTGCACCTACTACGTTAAATGATGGAGGAATTGAACCACCACCTCCACCAGATGGGTTAGGAGATGGAGATGGAGGAGAACCTCCTGCTTTTAAACCACTTAATCCTTTTGCAGTTGCAGCTATGTTTGTTGCAATACTAATTCCTGCTGCTATTTTATTAGCAGTTACTAACTTTGCTGCTAACGCTACTGATGCCCCACCAGTTGGAATAGCTAATTGAGCACCTTGTGCTATTGTCGCTGCGTTTGATGTTTGTGTTTGTATTATTGTTCTTGCAATACCTACTGCACTTTCTCCAATTATAGCTGCCGCTTGTAATGCTTTATTATCTCCTGCTATCTTACCAAGTAAAGCGAAGCCACTTGCTATATTATTTAAGTTCGCATCTTGTATTGCTTTCTTTTGCTCTACAAGTATTTTTGCAATCCTTACTTCTTCATCAGCATTTTCTTTTATCTTTCTTAACCTTTCTGATTCTTTTTCTTCTAATTCCTTTTTTCTTTCTGCATCCTTTTCGTCTTGTATTTTTTGTTCTTCTTCTTTTCTTAATTTCTCCTCATCTTCGATAGCTTTTAACCTTGCTTTTTCTTCTCTTTTTGCTGCTACAATTTGAGATGTTACAAGTTTAGCTTTTGTTAATCTTGCAGTTTCTAAATCTATTAATCTTGCTTTTAAACTTGCTTCTTCATCTAAATCTTCTTTAGTTGATTTTGATAATTTGTTTTCTTCTACCTTTGCTTCAAATCTTAACCTTGCTGATTCTATTTCTTTTTTAGTAATTTCTTCTTCTATCTTTCCTGCTTCTGTTAAAAAATCTATTCTTTCTTGTGCAGTAAACTTTTCTTTATTTGCTGCCTTATCAAGTAACTCTGCTCTTTTTCTGTTTGCTTCTGCTCTTTCTACTATTAATGCTCTTTCTAACTTGTCTGCTTTTGCTCGTTGGTCTGCTATTTGTCCTGCAATTTTTGCTTCTTCTTTTAACTCTTTTACAAGTCCTTTAGTCGCTTCTGTTACTTTATTAATACTATCTTCAACACCAGTCAAAGAATCTATGTAAGAACTTCCTGCTGATTTTGCATCTTCTAAAGCACCTTTGAAATCTCCACTAAATACCTTTTTAAATGCACTACCTAAAAACCCTAACGTATCTATAATGGCATTAAACCTATTTGTAATATTTTCTACAATTAAGTTTTTAAAATCTATTAACGCTTGTTTAGGATTAGTAAAAGCATTTATTATACCCTCTCCTAAATTAGCTAACATATCAACAAGGTTACCAGTAACAGAACCGATAACACCCATCAATTTAGCAAACTTGTTTTGTCCCTCTTCTGAACTTGTAAATGCTGCTCTTAAAGAAACTAATGCAATAATTAATGCACCTATACCAGTACCTATAATTGCAACCCTTAAAGATTTAAAACCAGTTGTTAATCCCTTTATAGCACCACCAAAGTTTTTTATCTTACTAACTGCACCACCACTAAATTTATCTAAACTATTTGATGCTCCTGCAAGTTCTTCATTGGTTTTCTTAACCTCTTTATTAGTTTTAGAAATCTCTGTGTTTAGTTTCTCAACATTCTTAACACCTTTATTAGATTTTACTTCTAATTCAATCGTTACTTTTTCTGCCATTTTATTTCTTGTTTTAGTGCCTTATATCCATCCTTTAAACTAATTGGTAGTTTATTTTTACCCTGTGCAATACGTATGTTTTCTGTTTCTCCGTTTGCGTGTTTTAATAACTCTAATATATTTTCTATCATACTTCGTTTAATAATTCTAAACTACTTTCTCCAGTTTGTAGATTTGTAGTAATTGAGTTAATCTTATACTTGTTTTCAGTAATTATAAATGTATCTGCTAAAGTGTGCTTTAATATTATTTTAAGAGGTAAAAAAGCTTTAAACTTTATTATTCTTCTTTGCTTATTAAAGACATCTTTGATGTATTCTTTGTAATTTTCATTAAATAAACTACTATTGTTTTGTTCGTTATTCCATTCATTGTTTTCTGCAAAGAAATTTATAGATTTTTGTGATATATTGTTTTGAAAAACAACTTGATTAGATGGCATAAAAATAGGTGTTGTTATCTCACTGTGCGTTACAGTTGTATCTCTAAAACTAATACTTGTTGGATTCTGTAAAGATGTATAGTGTAGTAAAGGAGAACCGATATATGGCTCTTGGTTATCATCTGCAAAAAATCCATACATAATATTTTTTGGGGATAAAGTTTCTTCATCAGTTAATTTTTCGTAAACCATTTTCTCAAAAGGTAACTCTACGCTATATTCTTGACCAACCCAATTATTAGGAGTTTCTCCTTTGTATTCTAAAGTTGAAAACTGTCTGTTTTGTAATTGATTAAATTTTTCAGCTAAAAGAGTTTCATTACCTTTAAATTTAAAGTTTATTTGTTTGTATGGTAAAGCGACATTAACAGAACTTGAATTTACATCAATGTATTTAGTTATATCGTATTCAACACCATTAGAATAAAAGTCATCTAACTTCTGAACCTTTATAGTTCCATCATCTTGAACGTATGCAGTAAGATTAAAAGTTTTCCATAACCCCGAAAGAAAATCTAAAACTTTCATTTTAGGTAATTGTTGGCTTGGTAACCAATCAAATTTTTCTTCTATTGATATAGTTGTATTATTATCTCTTGAAGAACAAACTGAACAAGGTGGGAGCGTAGTACCAGAACTAACAATAGTTGCAGCCATTACAATATCTCCAGCATCAAAGTCTAAAGATTCTTGTGCTGAAAATTTAACAGTATATTTACCATTTAATGTACCACCAGAACCACCATTTGTAAAACTATTTGAATTAGTTATACCTAATCTTTCATCTACTAAAGTAGTAGTACCTCCGTTTGGAGTAAAGTATAAATAAGCATTGTAAGGTATATTATTATCTGCTGGGTCAAAAGTTATACTATAACCATAAGAAACATTTGTAGTACCTCCACCAACACCCCAAGTACCATTAGTAGTAAAACCATCACTAACAGATGAAATAGTATAAGTATTAGAACCAACAGTAGCAGCTGCCATCGTTGGAGGAGAAGATGTATTCATATTATACAAGAAAGTATCATATAAAATAACACCAGTTGAATAACTCGCCTCTGCTTCTCCTTTCTTTCTGTGCATTAACATCATCAAACTTGAATACTCCGTAGTACTATAATCAAAAAAATCATTTGAAAAAGTAATACCATATTTTTCCTCAATAGCTTTTACAATTACATAAACTGCAATACTGTATTTTAAGTCTTTCCAAAAAACTCCGTGTTCGTGAACTTGACCACCTCCAGTATGATACCATAAATTCCCATCAACAGATGTATTGGCAGAACTTCTATAATACAATCTATTAATACAAGATATTAAAGATGTTTTTATAACGTTTTGATATAATACAGAATCAACTGTAAAATCTGTGTTGTTACCTTTTAAATTATCTTTTACACTTGCAGTTGAATATTCTTTTGAAAAGTTATCTAACCAAGATAAATCTGAAAGTAAATCCTCTCCGATTAAATCTTTTAAATCAACTAAATTTCCAAAAAATGTTACTTTGTATGTATATGGTTTATTATCTTTTAAATCTACACCTTCAAGTTTTATTTTACCTTTCTTGAAATCAACACCATTTAATTTTATAGTACCACTTGTTTTTAAACGAGCATCAAATCCATCTTCTATATGATAATTATAATAATGTTTAAATATCTTGTTGTTACTTTTAGACGCTGGTATTGTAAATGTTTTTGTAAAATCAGTAAACACTTTTGCTACATCTTTAATATTTTGAATACTCTCTGTTAAAGAAATAGTTTCATCTTTAAATAACTCAACTCTTTCATCCCCTATGTATAGTTGTACTTGTTGCATTTATCTAATGTTATTTATAGTATCGTAAGATTTATCAAAGTCAAATGTGTACTGTACTAACTTATCATTTAAAGATGTCTTATAAGTAATGTTTGATGTTTTAACGTTAATTGGTAAAACTTGTTCTCCATCATCATTTATATTAGTAACCCAAACCTTTTCGGATAGCATCATTTGTTTAAATACTTCATTGTATTCTTCACTTAAAAAACCACTACTCAAAGTAACTGATTCTTTTCCTACTACATTGAAATCTCTGTAAACGTGATTGCTTCTACTGTAACTATTTGAACTATTTAATATATTAGATTTATAAGATTCTTTCTTTATATTCATCTTTTTAACTGACTTCTTAAAGAAATACATATCTTGTAAAGCACCATACTTATTTACAAACGTTACCTTTTTAGGTTCGTACTTACATTCTTGTAATGTTTCTACATTTATAACATCTGTTTTTATTCCGTAAAATTCTTTTATAGATGGCTCGTAAACATAAACATCTAAAGCAGCAGAACCAACGCTAATTATAACTAATCTTGACGGATTACTATCAACTCCTTTAGTACCAGTAACATCATATTTAGTCCAATTACTTGTCAAAGTTATAGTTTTAGAAAAGTAGGTTGTATAATCTCCTCCTAATTCTTGAAATCTTATATCAGTAGTACCAGTACCTTTAAGCCAAACAGATACTGTATAATCACTACCATCTGTTGTTTCTTGAATACCAACTGTTGAAGCGTAACCACTATTTCCTGCAGGACTTGTTACTCTATATGCTAACGCATCGTATAATGGAGATAATTGACTACCAGCTATAACTGTACTTGATGGAACTGTACCTCCGTTAAACCAACTACTACCTAATAAATCTACGCTTGGAATTAACTCACTTCCGAAATCCTTATAAGATACACGAACTTCATCTACTGCACCTATTGAATAACTATTAAAATATGCTTTTAAACAGTTATTAGGTTCGTAGCTTGTACCACCATTTTCTAAAACCCTCTCTTTGAATGTATCCCAATTCTCATTATCCCCATAAATAGAAACATACTTTATTTGTTTAGAACTCTCAAAACTATCATTAAAAGTTTGATTAGCTACAATCCCATCATCTTTAAGAAATACTACTGTTGGATTTAATTCTGTGTAAAGAGGAACTCTAAAAGTGTTATCCTCTAAAACAAACAACTTTTTATTAGAAAGCATTGGAGATTGCTCTTTGATATTTTCTTGCTCAAAGTAACTATAACCATCAAAAGCTATTTGTAAATTTTGCTTACTAAACAAAACTGCGTTAGATGAATTGTATGCAGTAAGTATGTGTTTAACCCATACACCTTGACCAGTATAATCTCCATCAAATGCAGTATCTAAA
>Ga0115571_1002551_pt1 | contig 11945 bp, 5 predicted proteins | sample COGITO_mtgs_1205_FD_87293 | JGI IMG/M metagenome (GOLD analysis project Ga0115571, IMG submission 87293) | Pelagic marine microbial communities from North Sea - COGITO_mtgs_120531 | ecosystem: Environmental > Aquatic > Marine > Epipelagic | place: Germany:Helgoland, sampling site Kabeltonne...
ATTCTCACGGTGGATGTATTCGTCACTCGTGATGCTGCCAAGAAAGCGGCCGATCGTTTCTGGCATTATTTCCCGGCCCAAGAAAGCAATGGTAAGTGGACGGCTCCAATTGAACTGTGCGGTCTGGATAAACCGCTTTGGGTCTATGCTAACGTTCGTTATAAACTGGACCCGGAAATCACGGGTGCGGGCTACTATTACGGGATTTATACCACCGGCAGTTTTGTTGTCTCATCGGAGATGCAGATGATCAGCTCTGAACAACTAAAGGCTGACGGCATACGTGCTGTTCTTAAAGCCGACGAACAGATTGAGGACTTCTCGGAAGAATGGGAAAAAGAGTGGTATATCTACAGTAACGATCCGAATAACTGGCGTTTATCCACTCGTAGGTTGGGGGATGATCTTTATGCTGCGCCAGACTGCGCGAGACTGTCAGTTTCGGTTCGTTCGGAACAGCCCAACACATTGGTCCTCCTTATTGACGATACGGCCGCTGCTATTGAACTTGCCGGAAATAATGAATGGCAGAGTTTCGTTCTCGATCCTATGGACTTCAGGGGCGTCGGTGAACGGGTTCGGTCTAGTTGGGAGAATATCAAGTCCTTACAGCTCACCGATGTAGCCACTTTAGACTCGAAAGGAAGTGACAAGGCGACCTCACCACTAACGGTCGGATCTCGATGGAAAGGGGCAGCTCCCGAACTGCGTGATATGCGCTGGGTTTCCGAGACTGTCGCTGAACATAGTGCCCGTCGTGAGGTCAAACTGCTGAATGCGAAATGAGTGATATCACAACATTGACGATGCGCCTAGCTAAAGTTGCAGGGCTTGCCTTCTCCGTTATCTCCGCCCACGCAGAGATTACGATCGACACTGCGTTTTCAGGTTCTTTTATAGAAGTCAGTAGTCTCACAGATGGTGCCTTTGAGGGCGACCAGAGCGGATCAGATCTGCTCAACGGGCTCACCGCGACCGTCGCAACTGGATGGAGGATTGAGAATGGCGCAACGGTGGCCGAACTGAACGACGGCATTCATGGAGGATTTCCCGGAGGTAAAGACGCCGAAGGCACTTGGTCGGATGAAGGTGCCATTGCTGAATACTATTTGGGCACAAATGCACTTGGTTATGACATTACCTCGATCCAAGCGATCGCGTCCTGGATGAATGCGGGGTTCGGCAATCAGGTGTGGACGGTGGAGGTGAAGCGAGTGGGCGCTGGCTACGCTCTCCTCGCAACGGTTGATTATGCACCGTTCAATAATGCCGGGGGGGCAACGAAGGTCAATTTGACGGGCTTGAATGCCACAGGGATCGAATCCATTAAGTTCACGGCGGGTTCCACTGCTGGTAAGTCCATTGGAGACGATTTCGTCTTCCGTGAAATTGACGTGGTAGGCACTGCGACTCAAGGGGGATATGTTGACATCCCCGAGCCATCCTCCGCAACCTTGCTGGGCGGTCTGCTCGCATTGAGTTACGTCACAATGCGTCGTCGTCGCTAGACCCCAAGCCTGTTTCTTAACCCTGAGCGAGTCGAAGGGGCGAAGGGCTGGATCCGATCCTGATCTTATCAGTAAAGATCAGCGAAAGTTTGATTCACTAAGCTATGTCGGTGGGATGAGTTTTTTTAACTCACTTAGATTCGGTGAGTGAGTTGTGGGCAAGTTACTACGTATTTACGTATATTGCGCGACTAGAGATGTTATCGTATGATGACTCAGTCTACCTTTATTTCTAACCCATAACCCCTAACATAAATGAATTATACAATGAAATTGGTAATGCGCCTCGCTGCAATTGCGGGCCTTGCCCTCTCCGTCCACGCCACCACAGCTTCTGCAAATCTGGTCAAAGTTATCTTTTTGGGTGGCCAGTCAAACGCGGTCGGGCAAGGAGACAACGCGGGGCTTCCGATCAGTCCGGTCAATCTGCAGCTTCCACAGGATGACGTGCTGTTTTACTATACGGGCGGCCCAGGTCTGACCACCCTCCGTCCAGGCAGCGGAGGCGTCACCATGGGATCCGAGGCTAAATTTGGCGTGGAGGTCACCTTTGGTCGCGAGATTGCCGATGCATCCCCTTCGGTGACCTATGCGATCATCAAACACGCCGAGAGTGGCACCGCTTTGTATAACGACTGGGCACCGGGAACCGGCCCCAGTTACACGGTTTTCCGTAACACCGTTGCTGCCGGACTGGCCGCCCTCCAGAATGCCGGGTATACCACCGAGATCGTCGGGATGCTCTGGCACCAGGGAGAAAGCGATGCCCTCGAAGGGCAGCAGGCCAACTATGCGAACAATCTTACGGCCTTCATTGCGGACATCCGAAGCCATTACGGTGCCAACCTTCCATTCTTCATTGGCGAGATTCGACAGAACGGCCCGGCTTATATGACTGTTGTCAATGCGCAGGCCGCCATTGCTGCCGCGGATCCTTTTGCACGCTTCGTCCCTGCTACCGACCTGAGCTTCTATGACTTATTCCATTTTGATGCGGCAGGAATGATTACCTTGGGTGAGCGATTCGCGACCGCATTTTTGGATCTCGTATCCAATGACCCAGGAAGTGATGTGACGATCGCCCCCGCGTTTTTGGATCTCGTATCCAATGACCCAGGAAGTGATGTGACGATCGCCCCCGCGTTTTCCGGGTCCTTTACGGCAGTCAGTAGTGCCTCGGATTCGGCCTACGAAGGTGACCAGAGTGGATCGGATCTGATTAATGGGCTCACCGCGACAGTGGCAAGTGTAGGATGGACCGACGGCGGCGGTGCAACGCTGCCCGAACTGAACGACGGCATTCATGGAGCCTTTCCTGGAGGTAACGCCGAAGGCACTTGGTCGAATGAAGGTGCCATTGCTGAATACGACTTGGGCGCAAATGCAGCAGGTTATGACATCACCTCGATCCAATCGATCGCATCCTGGGCTGACTCGGGGTTCGGCAATCAGGTATGGACGGTGGAGGTGAAGCCGGTCGGTGGCAGCTACGTCCTTCTCGCGACGGTTGATTATACACCGCTCAATAACGCCGCGGGCGCAACCAAGGTCAATCTGACGGGTTTGGATGCCACGGGGATCGAATCTATCCGCTTCACGGCGGGTTCCACTGATGGCAAGTCCGTTGGAAACGATTTTGTCTTCCGCGAGATTGACGTTGAAGGCACCGTCACTCCTGTCCCACCCGCTGCGACGATCGAGTCCGGTTTTTCCGGATCCTTTACTGCTGTCAGTGATCCTTCGGACTCGGCCTACGAGGGCGACCAAAGTGGATCGGATTTGCTCAATGGGCTCACCGCGACGGTTGCAACGGGCTGGAACCTCACCAACGGCTCAACGGTGGCCGAATTGAACGACGGCATTCATGGAGGCTTTCCCGGAGGGGACGCCGAGGGGACATGGTCGGATGAAGGTGCCATTGCTGAATACAACTTAGGCCCCAATGCAGCTGGTTATGACATCACCTCGATTCAATCGATTGCTTCCTGGGCGGATTCGGGATTTGGCAATCAGGTGTGGACGGTGGAGGTGAAGCCAGTGGGGGGCAGCTACACCCTTCTCGCAACGGTTGATTATACCCCGCTCAATAACGCCGCGGGCGCAACGAAGGTCAATCTGACCGGCCTGGATGCCACAGGGATCGAATCTATCCGCTTCACCGCAGGTTCCACTGCGGGTAACTCCGCTGGAAATGATTTCGTCATCCGCGAGATTGACGTTGAAGGCACCGCGACTCCCAACGCAGCAGTGACGATCGACGCAGGTTTTTCAGGGTCCTTTACGGCAGTCAGTGATCCTTCGGATTCGGCCTATGAGGGTGACCAGAGTGCATCGGATTTGCTCAATGGGCTCACTGCGACCGTCGCAAGTGTAGGATGGACCTCCGGCGGTGGTGCAACGCTGACTGAGCTGAACGACGGCATTCATGGAGCGTTTCCTGGAGGGGACGCTGAAGGCACTTGGTCGAATGAAGGTGCCATTGCTGAATACGACTTGGGCGCAAATGCAGCAGGTTATGACATTACCTCGATCCAAGCAATCGCGTCCTGGAGTGACTCGGGGTTCGGGAATCAGGTGTGGACGGTGGAGGTGAAGCCGGTGGGTGGCAGCTACGCCCTTCTCGCAACGGTTGATTTTGCACCGTTCAATAATGCTGGGGGCGCCACGAAGGTCAATCTGACCGGCTTGGATGCCACAGGGATCGAATCCATCCGATTCACGGCGGGTTCCACTGGCGGTAACTCCGCAGGAGACGATTTTGTCTTCCGCGAGATTGACGTTGTAGGTGAGTTGAGCTCTGACAATTTTGATTCTTGGATCTCGGATCCCGCCTTCGGTCTCGCTGTCGACGATCAGGACTTCGCCGATGATCCTGACGGTGACCAGCTTGGTAACGGACTCGAGGCATGGTTCGGTTCCCACCCAGGGCAGTTCAACGCAGGGCTGGCTAACATTTCCACCGCTGGGAACATCACCACCTTCACTCACCCACAGAACGCCACGGTGCCGGATGATCTAACTGGCTACTACGAGTGGTCGCCCAATCTGGTCGACTGGTATCTCAGCGGCAATGGCCCGGATGGGGGAATTACCGTCACTTTTTCCACCAACACCATCGGCACCACCACCACGGTGACCGCCACGGCCAGTGAGGGGCTTGATAAAATCTTCCTGCGCGCTGGGGTCAGCCAGAATTAAGCTAGGCACTGCGACTTCTTTGGGGATACTATTTTACGATTTCATGTAGAGACTTTCATTATTTAATTATGAAACATACGAAACAACCTAACCCGCGCCGACAAAATGATTTTTTTGGGAGCGCCCTTAAGATGAGTCAGGTGCTGGTGCTTAGCTTCCTGTGTTTCACCACAAGCATCTTCGCTGGAGAATCCACCATACAGACCATTCTACTTTGGCCGGAAACTCCACCAGGCGCGAAGGCTGGGGATGCGGAGTTGTCATCCGCCACCGCAACTGCGATCCAAAACGGTTCATATCAAGTTCCCAATGGCAATCGTCACAATACTCGCGTGCCGTCAATCGATGTCTATCTGCCGCACGAAGAGGACGCAAGTGGTGTCGCAATGGTGATCTTCTGCGGTGGCGGTTATGGTGCTGTTTGCATCGGAGTCGAGGGGATGCCGATGCAGCAGTTTTTGAACGACAAGGGAATCGCTGTTTTTATGGTCAGCTATCGTTGTAGTCCTTTCAATCATCCGATTCCTTTGTGGGATGCGCAACGCGCACTACGTATTGTCCGTAGTCGGGCCAAAGAGTTTGGTGTGGATCCCACTAAAATCGGTGCAATGGGATTCTCTGCCGGAGGGCATGAAGTATCCACATTGAGCGTTCATTACGATGAGCCGTTTGGATACCAGCCGATTGATGCGATTGATGCAGTCAGTGCGCGTCCCGACTTTACCTGCCTGATCTACCCATTGATTTCGATGAGAAAAGAGCTCACGCATGCGGGCAGTTCTCTCCATCTACTCGGCGCGGATCCTTCTGAGGCATTGCGCGCCATGCTGTCCAATGATGAGCAGGTGGACCAGCAAACACCGCCGGCATTCCTCGTTCAGGGCACGAATGATCGGGTGGTAAAGCCGGAAAATTCAAAGCGTTACCATGAGGCCTGCAAACAGAATGGAGTGCCCACGAAACTAGTCCTCCTCGAAGGTGGTATGCATGGCCCCGCATTACTTGACGGCCAACCCACAATCCGTAATGCCAAGGATTCGTATGCCGATTCAATGGTCCAATGGATTAACGATCTGCTTGGTCACTGAAAAATTGTATCGTGGCGTCAGCTGTTAAGGTCGCATCCGTCACAAACCCGAAACCGTCTCTCGCCTTGACCATGCGAAAAGCGATTTCCTCTCTATAAAAAACATGAATGGTATTCTTAAATCAACTTTGGTAGGTGTCCTGCTAACAGTCACGAGCTTAGTGACTCACGCAGCAGGAAATTTTCTCACACCACCTGAACTCTGGGATGACTACGACCCGGACAAGGGCGAATTTAAAGAAGAGATCGTCAAGGAAGAGACGAAGGACGGAATCTATTACAAAGAGTCTTACATTAGTGCCTATGTGCTTGATCATGAAATACGCGTCTTCTGTAAATACAGTGTTAAAGAAGGCGCAATGAATGCGCCGGGTCTTTTGGATGTGCATGGTTGGCATGGCGCACCGAGAATTCCCAAAGACTATGTAAACGAGGGTTGGGCGGTGCTGGCTCATGACTATGCGGGTGAGCTTAATAATCAGCACTACACGAAATACCCGGAAGAACTTTCACATGGCAATATGAAGCGGCAGCCAGTATGGACGAAGTATAGAGATGGAACGTCGATAGCCGATCCCAAAGAGGCATCCGATTATATCTGGAGTGCCATTCAGCGCAGGGCTTTAAGTTTTCTGCTTACACAGAAGGAGGTCGATGCGACACGTATCGGAGCCAAGGGGTTTTCCTACGGCGGAACAATTATGTGGAATCTGGGGATGGACTCACGTGTAAAGGCGATTGTTGCCTACTTCGGTATTGGCTGGAATACGTATTATCGTGGTAGTCGTGTCTGGAAATACAACACCCCCTACATAAATCCGGAAAAAACTCAGGGCGAGGCAGTCTTCTTAGCGAGCCTTGCCCCACAGGCGCATTCTCCCTATATCACCGCTGCGACTCTTTGGTTAAACGGTTCAAATGACCATCACGGGGGCCACGAGAGAGGTCCGGACAGTTTTGCAATGTTCAAGCCTGGCATCCCATGGGATTATGCGGTTCAGGCACGAGGTCACCACAATACAGAAAAACTGGGGGATGACTGCAAACTGTGGCTCGAAAAACATGTATTAGATAAAGATATCTTTTGGCCTGAACGTCCACATTCTGAGCTCAAGCTGGGGAGCGATGGTGTCACTGAGATTCATATTACTCCCGCAAGTCCAGAGCGTATCAAAGAACTTCAGGCTTACATATGCCTGAAAACTCCAAACAATATTGAGAGGAACTGGCGCGATGTAGAATCAGTTCGAAAAGGAGATACCTGGATTGCAAAACTTCCAGTCGTAAACGTTAACGACTATGTTTTCTCCTATGCAAATATACGCTATACGAATGATTGTGTTATCTCCTCGGATTTTGAAGCCGCCATTCCAACGGAATTAGGAAATGCGATTGCGACGGAGAAAAAGTCCAATCTGATTCCAGAGGGGGTAGGGCAGTGGAGCCTGGTCGCACCAGCTGAAGGTCCTCAAGGCATTAAAGGGTTTCGCTCAATAAATAATCGTTTGGGTATTTCTACTACACAGTTTTCCGACGCCAAATACAGTGCTCCCCATGGGGCAGAGTTGAGTTTCATGTTCTATTGCACCCAACCTCAGCAGGTCGTTCTAGCTGCCAATAAATGGTTTGCAGTCGATGTTGATATTACTGCTGCCGATACATGGCAGACTAAAACCCTCAAGATCGACGAATTAAAGATTCGGCACGACGGCAGGAGTCTGGGGGACTGGTCAGAGGTCAAAAAAATCGAAATCAAATCTCAGGAGGGTTCGGACCTGAGCAAGGTTGTCTTTGCTAGATTCAAGTGGACCACTCCCGTGTCTAAATAGGCAGAAGCAGATGCCCTGAGCCGTTATTAACTGGCGCATTAAGTCAGTGTGATTATAGTGCGCTCGTTCTATCTGGGCAGTGCATGGAAGCGGAGTGATTCGTGTGTCCGCAAGGTTTCGTCCCTTTTACGTATTTACGTATATTGTGCGATTGGTGTTTTTGTCATACCATAGCGCGCGTCGCAGCCAGTGGGATTCGTTTAGCTGAAGGGCGCAAGGTGGTGCATGAAGTTTATTCTTAAACTGATGACTTCAGGGACCCTTTAAGATCGTGGGATGAAGAATATGAATAACATAGCATTTATAATGGTGATTGTCGGTCTGCTAGGCTCGGTTGCATTCGCAAAAGACAGTTCGGCTGTAGAGGTTGCGGAGGCGTCACTTTACGCGGGATTCGTGACTCCCGCAGATGACTGTCGGCCGCGCACCTGGTGGCACTGGATGGATGATAACGTGACTCAATATGGTATCACCAAAGACCTGGAGGCGATGAAAGAGATCGGCCTGAAAGGCGCACAGATTTTCTATATCGGAGGAAATGCGGCATCGGAAGGGGAACTGTCGATGTTGTCACCCGCTTGGCTGGATGCGGTGGAGCATGCCGCGAAAGAATGCGACCGTTTGGGACTTCGATTGGGTTCAACCAGTGCGGCGGGTGTTTCGGGGTCTGGTGGCCCATGGATCAGCCCGGAGCTGTCTATGCAGGAGCTGGCATGGCGCGATGTAATGGTTAAAGGGCCGCTGAAAGGGGAGATCAAATTGCCGAAGCCGCGCGAAACATTGGGCTATTATCAGGACATCGCTGTGTTAGCGTTTCCGGCGATCGCGGGAGATGCAACCCCTGTTTCCGCGCTCCGCCCGAAAGTTTCTTCTAATCTTAAAGATGTCGATTGGGCAGCAGCGATTGATGGAGATCCGGAAACGTTCATTGAACTGCCACCGACAACTCCTTCCGGACATGGTCCTATTCATGTTAGCTTTGAGTTTGAGAATCCGGTGAAACTCAGCTCTTTGGTCATACAGTTATTTGAGCAATGCAGCAATCGCAGCGTGAAGCTTTCCATTAGTGAGGATGGTCAGACATGGCGCCCGATTGCCTCCGCCTCTTGCCGCCGCGGTCATGTGCCAGCGGGGCGTGAAGAGCTGATCGAAGGCTTTCGCTCTCGCGAAAGTCGTTTCGCGAAACTCGAATTCACAGGCAGTCATTCGCGCGAAGCGACTAGGCTCTATGAGTTGAATTTCCAGTCGGCACGTTTGCAAAGAATTCACGCCAAAGCGGGGCGTGGCAGTGCGCGTCCGGATCTGTCGAACCCGTCCAAACAAAGTATTCCCCAAGAGGAACAGATTACACTGGATTCGATTATTGATTTGACCGATCAGTTGCAGTCGGACGGAACGCTTGTGTGTGACTTGCCGGTGGGGAGCTGGACGATTTTGCGCATTGGTCATACAGCAAAAGGCAATAAGGTTTCGCCTGCATCCGGGGCTGCTGAGGGCTTGGAGGTGGATAAGCTGAGCGCGGCGGCGATGGAACACAACTTCCACGAAGGTGTGCTGGGGCACTTGACGGATCGGTTTGGGGCGTTGACTGGAGATGCGTTCAATTGTGTGACGGTCGATAGCTGGGAAGCGGGGTGCCAGACGTGGACAAAAGATTTTGCCGAACAATTCCAGCAACTGCGTGGATATTGGAACCGAAAATGGCTGATTACAGTTACCGGCCGGATAGTGGGTGACTTGGATTTGACCGAGCGCTTTTTATGGGATTACCGCCGAACCGTCGCCGACTTGTTGGTTGATCAATATTACGGAACGCTGAAACGGTTGTGTAACGAGCGCGGCATTTTGCTGGAAGGTGAAGCGCCGGGCACCGGTATACCAACCATCGCAGATGGGATTCAGTCGTTGGGTATGATGGATATTCCGCAGGGTGAATTCTGGATTGGCGGCGCACCGCATCCCGACCAGCCGAACTGGGTAGGGGGCAATGATAATACCAAAGAACCTGCTTCAGCCGCTCACGTTTACGGTAAAGAAATCGTATCCTGCGAGGCCTTTACCTCGTTCGGCCATCATGATGGGTGGACCCAGTATCCTTCCAAACTCAAGCCCATCGGCGACCGTCAGTTTTGTAAGGGTATGAATGAGATGGTATTTCATCGCTTTGCGCATCAGCCGGATGACCGTTTCCCCGGCCAGTCGCTGGGCCAGTTTGGGCTGAACTTTGACCGCACGCTGACTTGGTGGAAGCCCGGTCGCGCGTGGGTTGATTACCTGACTCGCAGTCAGTATATGCTACGCCAAGGACGTTTCTTTGCCGATGTCTGTTACTATTACGGCGAAGATTCACCCAACAGTGCCTTTTATTATGTGCCGAAGCAGCTCGATCCTCGCAAGATGATGAAGCCAGTGCTGCCCGAGGGCTATGATTATGACGTGTGCGACTGGACGACCTTCGCCACGATGAGCGTCGAAGACGGGTTCGTTGTGCTGCCCTCTGGCATGCGTTACCGCTATTTGGTGCTGCCGCAAGGGGCGCGTTACACCCCGAAAGCACTGGAGAAAGTTGCGGAGCTGGTTCAGGCCGGCGCCACGGTGATTGGCTCCAAGCCGACTCGCTCCCCGTCGATGAACGATTATCCGCGAGCGGACCTAAAGATTCAGCAGTTGGCTGCTGAGCTTTGGCCGGATGCGGTCGGCCCCGGAGAACGCCGGGTCGGCAAAGGCCGGGTCATCACCGGTAAATCGTTTGAGACGATTTTCAAAGAGGATGCGCTATCGCCCGATTTTCTGGCTGGCTCGGGTTTGGCTGACAGCGAAGTTCGCTATATTCACCGCAAGCTGCCGTCCGGCGAGATGTATTATGTATCGAACCAAAAAGAGCGGCTTGAAGAGCTGACGCTACAGTTCCGCGTGACTGGGCTTGTTCCAGAGGCGTGGGACCCGGTGACGGGCAAAAAGTCGGAGTTGGTCATGTTTCAGGACAACGGAACGTCGACGACTGTGTCTTTACGGATGATGCCGTATGATGCGCAATTTATTATTTTTAAGACATCGGGCGAAGCCAAAGACTGTGTCACGGAGCTAGTGCAGGATGGCAAGCGAGTGCGTAGCTTGACTCAACAGGTCACAGTTGCAACAGAGCTCAGCCCAACAATTCGCACGTGCGCCAATGGCGATGCGGAATTGTGTGTCTGGGAATCGGGCGAATATGCGGTGAGCTTCCAGAACGGCGGCACAACAAAGGTCACGGTTGCCGACTTGCCGACGCCGGCAACGGTGCTGGGCAGTTGGTCGGTTTCTTTCCCTGAAAAGCGTGGCGCACCGGAAGGGGAGGTCGTTTTTGATACGCTGGAATCCTGGACGCAGCGTCCGGAAGAGGGGATCAAATATTTCTCCGGCACGGCAAGCTACCGCAAAGCGATCACACTGGATGCGGCGCGTTTGAAGAAGGGACGTCGTGTGGTTTTGGATCTCGGCGCAGTCAGCCATTTGGCCGAGGTGTTTGTGAATGACCAGCCGCTGGGCGTATTGTGGAATGCGCCGTTTCGGATCGACATCACCGATGCGGCGAAAGCTGGAGCCAACATGGTGGAGGTGCGCGTGACCAATGTTTGGAAAAACCGTCTGATCGGCGACGCTAAACTCCCTGAGGCTGAGCGGACGACGTGGACGGCTTATCCATTTTATAAAAACGAGCCAGACGCACCATTGATGGAGTCGGGGTTGTTGGGGCCAATTCGCCTGTTGAGCGCCGAGCCTATATCAGTTAATGGGTTACGATAATAAATCTATGAAGCGACTTACTACAATAATGATGGCACTGATCATCACCAGTCTCAGCAGCTTAACTGGGAGCACAGTGGATCACTTGCGTTGCGAGTATCTGGTCAATCCGGAGGGCATTGATGTGCTCCATCCCCGTTTGAGTTGGGTCATCCTCGGAAAGAATGAAGGCGGAAGCCTGAAGGCTGAAAGGGGAGTGCGGCAAAGCGCTTACCGGATTCTTGTGGCCTCATCGCCCGACCTGCTTAAACGGAACCAAGGGGACGTTTGGGACAGTGGCGTCGTTCAGAGCGATCAGTCGATTCAGGTGGAATACGCAGGGCAATCGCTCAAATCAAACACTCTCTATTTCTGGAAAGTGTGGATCAAGCAGTCCGACGGTGCCGAAGCTGAAAGTGAAACTGCCAGATGGTCGATGGGGCTGCTGGAGCTTGCTGATTGGAAGGCTGAGTGGATCGGGTTAGACAAAACGCCGGAAAATAAGCCGGAATATCGCGCTGCGCTGGAGGGGAAAAACCCGAAACTGGTGATCTCAAA
>Ga0115571_1002552_pt1 | contig 11943 bp, 11 predicted proteins | sample COGITO_mtgs_1205_FD_87293 | JGI IMG/M metagenome (GOLD analysis project Ga0115571, IMG submission 87293) | Pelagic marine microbial communities from North Sea - COGITO_mtgs_120531 | ecosystem: Environmental > Aquatic > Marine > Epipelagic | place: Germany:Helgoland, sampling site Kabeltonne...
CCAGCGGTGGCGTCGGCGGCCTCGTCAGCAACGACGCCAAGGCCACCTCACTGTCAAAGATCGAGGGCCTCCTCGGCGCCGAGATGGCCAAGTGCGACCTCCTCTGCTCCAACTGCCACAAGCGCAAGACGTTTGGTTACCCAATGCGAGCGTAGTGGTTTTCGCCGAGAATGTCTATGTGCATGCACATGCATGCCAAGTGTACGAGTTTTGAAAACGCGTACACACCTCGTACAGTACGGTGCACGTACACCAAACCACCCCTTCGTGTACGAGGCGTGTACCGCAAATTCTTGGTAGCCGTTTTTCGTCAATTGTGATGAAGCGCGATTGATTAAATTTACATATGAGATATTAATTGACGAAAAACGGCTACCAAGAATTTGCGGTACACACCTCGTACACGAAGGGGTGGTTTGGTGTACGTGTACCGTACTGTACGAGCCGTGTACCGGCAGTGTACGCGTTTTCGGATTTGATCACGTGAACAGAAATTCGAGTGGGAAGACGGCCTCGATGCGCTTCCGCTTTCGTTTCATTGCGTCGCGCAACGCATTGTGAACGTCTTCATCAAACAGGGGGTCTGTCTCGCGTTCCATTTCTCGAATGCTCGTAGAGTTCGTACCTTTGAGCATCGCGTTTCGGATCGTCAACATTATGTTCGGAAGCTGCTGCGTCAAGTCGTGCCCATCCTCTTTCCACGTGTACGCAGTCAGGAATTCGGGGGCCTTCAATTTGACACCCTTTGCACTGGCCTTGAAACTCATGAGATTACCAGTTGTTGCGAACATGGACTCGACAAAAAATGTACGCGCAATATGACGGTTCACGCAGAGTGCATGGCAAGTTGGCCCAACCACAAACTTCTTGGCCCACGGCTGAGGTCGCAATTTTGGATCGCCGGTGTAGGAGTTGTATAGCCGCGTAAAAGCGAGTTCGTATTCTTTCGGTCGGACCAAGAGGCCATCCACGTTCCACGGAGTCGGGGCCGGAGCGAATTTGTCGTAATCGGGAGAGTCCCAGCCACTCATTTCAACAACGAACGCCTCTTTCAGACTCTCTTTGCCACACGCCTGGCACCTACCATTGTACTTTTTGCGGTGTTTTGATATGATCTCCTCGGAGTCTTCGTCGTCGAGAGATTGCATCATGACCGCTTGGTTTAGCCAGTAGAGGATCGCGGCTGGGTCAGACTCGTCCTTGCGGAACCATCTCGCCGAAGTGGTGTTCGCAACCACACTTGCTGCATTGGAAAGTATGTGGCTCAACGCTTGCTTCACGTTTGCCGCAAGAGGCACCGTTTCGAAGCGCTTTGCGGTCAGTATGCGCTCACAAGCATACGATATGAGAAGCGTCGCGCTTTGAAACGCTCTTATCTCGTCTCCTGTGTTCTGTGGGCTTTGCTTGTATTTGTTATCGAGGTAAACGTCAGCAGCATTTGAAATGAGATCGAGTTGGTGCGACGACACGCCTTTGTCGATAGCAGCAAGGGTGTGTGAGTTGTCTGCACCGCCGATGGAAAGACCGGCAAGGTTTGGCAACATCATCGATCGAACTCCTAACAACTGTATGTTCCTGTTACTGCTTAATGTACAAACAGACAACGCACACAGCCGCCACAATTGGAAGTTCTCGCCGTGCCAGAACACAACCACGTATGAAGAAACAACCAAAAATACAGCGAATCGACGGCCCTTTGCCTTCGCCATCGTCACCAAGCGGGCCTAATTGGGCCGACGCACTCGACGGGGAGCCCACCGAGAAGAAGAAACCCAGCACGTCTGTGGCCCTTAATCAAGATGACCACGTCACGAGCACGTCGTGGCCCGACGCAAAGTGCTACCATACATACGATGTCGTAAATTCCGAATTCACGCTTTCGGCCTCAAATGTAAGTGGCGATGGGTATTTCACCGTCAAACTGAAGACGATCCCGGTCTATAGCCGCCTTGGGATTCAACGGGTGGTCAACGACACAAAAGCGACCATCAAGAGCGTACGGCTCCTTCAGAGCGCCGAGCTGGGCCACTCTCACACACAGAACGACCCATGTGACGACAACGACGGGGAGAAGCCCGAGGAGTCGGAGGCCACAGACGAACCGGTTTCGGTAGCGCTGCAGACGTTTGTGGTTTCAGAGCTCAAAAATACAATCAAATACGGTGGTAATCGATTGATTACCGTCAAACACCCACAGAACAAGGAAAGGACCGACTATGGCGTTTCCACCACCACGCGCGGAAAATTGGTGTATTTCACATTTACTTCGCTCGAGGCCGAAAAGACGACAGGCACGCGTTCTATTTCATACGAAGATGTCTCGTCGTTGGTCGCTACCTTGCTGGGTGTGGGGGCTGACGACACAAATTTCAGGGATGCATTTCAAACGGTCGGGGACAAGAAGACGACGCGCAACGAGTTCATGGTTCGCGCGGACATGGAAAGCAAACGGATCGAGTTACTAACGGTCCTTCCGCGCGACTCGTTCACCGGCGACACCGACATTTACTGTAACGTCGCAAGCCTCTTCGTTGACGCTACCGAACCTTGAATGCACGCTCCGCTTCGTGCCTTGCTTGATCCCACGTGCTCCACCGCTCACCGATGATGGCGACCAAACCAGCGAGGACTTCTTGCGGGGACGGCGCATACTGGGTCTCCTCCATTTTGGGGCGACCGCTCTCTCCCTAACTGCCGTCGCTACCTCTTCTGATATGACCCGTAGGAAAGGATGCTGATTATCTGCGGGTCGTCCAGTAGCGCGTCCCTCTGGTCGTCGTGGAGTGGGTTTTGCCAGTCGACTCCATACTTCTCCTTGCATCTCTGGACCAGAAGTGCGTGCAAACGCTTTTCAGCATACCTCTGTACAGGGTTTTGGCGTTTCGCCATCTGCGTGATTTCGTGCATGTGATTAATTTGAGCCTCAGAGGGCGGGTCGATGTCGCCGTCTATGTAATACGTGAGTCGAATGTAAATCCATCGTCGAGCCAATCTCGGCTTGTGTTCCTCTAGAGGGTTGTAGTGGAGCTCCCCCGAAACCCAAGAACGACCTGGTTCTGTCAAGCTCTTTGAGTTCCAGAGCACCAGCGGGAGGTTTGATCGCTCACTGTTTGCGTCTCTGTGTGCGAGGTCCCAGCCGAAAAAGTCGTCTTCTGCCCGGCCTGGGTCGCGGTCGTTGACCATTGAACGAGGTATGATGTGTTCGACCGAATAGGTTTTCTGGTCGATAAGCTGATCGACATCTGTGTTTGTGTACGGTCCGTTGTACTGACCGACTGAAAAACGGTCGTTCTCGGCCTTGTTGACCAAACCCCTGAACGCTCGTTTTTCGCTGGAGCTGCCCCATTTTGTAAAAACTGGGGTGTTGTCCCACCCCCCACAGGCTGCTATCCACCGGAAGTAAAATCTCAGCCCTGCCAAACCTGGTCGCTGGGTTGTTGCACCAACAGTGTCGTCCTTAATAGAGAGAGAGGACAAACTCGGAAGCATATTCGTTCTCTTCCGCCCCTCTTACTCACAGCAGAGACCCCCATATGTGGATCTCGCCACAACAGAAGACCGCCGCGAACCAAAGATGGCGCACCGCGTACTAGATGCAAAAGAGGTGCCTGGACTCGAAAAGAACATGTCCGTTGCGGTATACAACGAGAACAAGATCTACATCAGACAGCACCTTTGCAAAAAATCGGACCCTAACGCAGTTCTGCTTCGACCAGGGGTGTTCCCTGCCGACATTTCTCCGAGGGCTGTGCGAGACAGGGTTCGGGAACTCGACCCCGACGGGAGTTTGGGTTACTCGAGCCAGCGAGGGTACAAGCTAATCGAAGTTTCAGGTTCGAACTCTGTTGTAAAACGGGCCACGTTCAACGCACAGTCACAAGTCGTTGTGAAGCACCCAAACGGCAAGTTCGAATCAATGACGAAGAATGCAAGTGGTTCAGAAGAGAAGTACGTATTTGTTCCGTCTTCAAGGGTTCACACAGAATTGACGGACGAGCAGATCCTCAGTGGCTACTTTTTGTTGTCGACGATTATTGGAGGCCCCCCTCAAATCACCGCTCAGCTAATACGCTTGAGAGTAAACATGTGCGCGTTTGAGCAGCGTCGCATGTGTGCTTACCCTGAGGAAATGACAGCACGAAAAAGTTTGGCCATTCGACAGTTTCCGGGCTATGTCAAGTGGGCCACAACGGAGTGTCGGCTGCCGGATAGCTGCCATATCGACGTTTGTATTGCTTTCGGGATGCCTTTCCGAGAGCTGCGAGATGATGAAGTCGAGTGTATGCTCTCTGACGGAGACCCATCATATGTTCTCAAGGATGCTATGTCTATCTCCGATTTGGTGAACCCTGTTCACCCATGGGCAATTGAAGAAACGCAATTCGTAAGCACGGCCCACACGATGCGTCGATTCCTGATGTCTGTGATTGAAAATGACACCGATGTCGACGAGGGTGGATTGGCCGTGATGCTAACTGCTTTTTACAGGAAAATGGAAATTGAATATGCAGAACGGCTCGCTCAGTGCGAATGCCGATGCAAGGAAGAGTACATCGCTAAGCACAGTGAATTCAAATAGAGTATACTTGTATGTGTGTCTGTGTGTGTGACCGAGTGAGGGAGAGGGGGGGGGTGTCGCACAGCGGCTTGTTGCGCCATGGGACGCAGAAAAGTAAAGAAGGCGAAGAGGAAGAGCAAAAAGGGACGAGAGGACGTGGAAGTGGAGGGCGCCATGTCAGAAAAGCCGCCATCACCGTCACCACAACGATTTCTGATTAGAGTGAAGCTTTTGGACCCAGTAAAAGATCCAGAGCCGCCGAAACAAACAGACGATTGCCGGTTGCTTCCCTACGCGGCCGTTTGCCGGGTTGACGGCATATTAGGGCTTGCGCGCATTTCAAGGGACAAGTTGGAGTTTTCCCCTGACGGCCAGACCCAAAGCACCGTTCAGGTAGATGTCAAGTCTATGCGTTCGTTTCAGCAGTCAAAGGAGTGGACTGGAAGTGCAAAACTCCGTATCCATTTTGAACAAGATGCAAGTACACACAGGTTAGACATTGACATGTCAACTGGCTTGCACTCATTTGACTTTGCACTCAAGACCAGGAATTCGTTTAGAGATGCGGTCCAGGTAGCAATGGACGCTGCTGGTGTGTGCACGATTCGACCGTCTCCCATTGTCCAGGCACCAACGCAGCCACCGCCACAGCCACCGCCACCGCCACAGCCACAGCCGCCTCCGCCACCAGTGGTCGATAGTTGGATACTGACTGAATACTCGAATCGGTATCCGTACATCATAACCGATTGGATTTTTGAGGAATCGATCAACGTGTACATGCGTGGAGTTCTTCCAACCAAAAATGTAGACGCATTGGTCCGTCTGGTTAACAGACTGAAAACACTTGGATTCGTTCGTCGGGATAGGCTGTGCAAGCTCCTATGTGACGTAATAGGCAACAAGGAACCGGCAACGCGGGTGTTGGATGTGATGGTAAAGGATTTTGGCAAAGTGGATTATCTAGGTCTGCCAATAAACAACTGCACTGCGACCACGTACCCTTCCAGGGCTGCCCGAAACGCCAGCCGGGACCGTACTGCCGAAAAAGCCACTCCGCCAGCCCCTCCGCCGGCACCAGCAGCAGCACTGGCAACAGCCCCCCCAGCAACAGCAGCAGCCCCGTCTGTACAACCCCCTTTCAATTCAACGACACTGGTACATGCGTCGAAGTGCACTCTTGGCAGCGAGTGTACCTTCCCCGATTGCTCCTTTCACAAGAGATGCGCTGAGAGACTCCAGGCACACAAGGCTTCGTGTAAAAACGGGTCAGCTTGTAAGATATGCAGGATTGGAAATTTATTGGAATCCAAAAATGCCAAAGAATGCGCCACGCCTCAACCGGTTCCCATTTCGAGACAATTGATGAACGCATTGTGCAACAAATCGAACGCAGCAAAGATGTTTCGTGCGATTTGCAGACTGACTGGTCAGTATTCAAATGGTGGTGTGGACTCAATGGCTATGAGAATACAAGTTGAGTACGAGCAACAGAAGCTACGAAATACAGTTTCCACACCCATGCAGTCTCTTATAGGACTATTCTTGAACAACCGTCCCGAATTCGATCGACGTGTTGCAGCCGAGGTCGAAAGTTATGACAAAGTCCAATTTGAGAAGGACCAAGCCAGACAACAGCGCCACCGACAGGCTCAACAGGAAGCACAAGAACGAGAAGCTGCGGCGCGACAAACAACAGCTGTGAATGCTGCCGCCGCCGCCGCAAATGCAGCCGCTGCGGCTGCGAATGCCGTTGCTGCGTCTGTGGTTGCCGCCTCCTTCCCCACCGCTCCCACGTTAAGCGCGGTGTCGACTATGATTCCGCGCTGCGATTTCTTCGCTCGAACACGATCCATGGCAATGGACGACGACGAAGACGACATAGAGGCGTCAAACGCGACGATAAGCGTTACGGACCCTGTGTCGCTCACTCCGATTACGACGCCCGTGAAGGCGACGGGGTGCAAGCACAACAACTGCTTTGATCTAGAGTCACACAAAACGCGCTTCTATGGCCGGCCAAACGCTGATTGGAAGTGTGGGATTTGCAATGCGCATGCACCGCTTTACGAGCTCAGAATCGACGCGTGGACCGAGGCGCTCCTCGCCGCGTCGAGCCCAGACGCCAAATTTGTCGAGTACGATACCAAGACAGGAGCTTTTGTCCGAGCTCTGTCCGAGAAGGCGAATGGGAAGCGGAAGCGAAGCGAGGCTGCGATCGACGTGGAATCAATCAGAGCCGGGAGTTCCTCGGCCCCAATCGAAGTTGACAGCGATTGATTTCGAGAGTGTTTTTGATTTACAATTCAAAACACGCAATCGGGACCCGAGTACAATGGTTCGGTCGTAGCTCTGTAAAGTGTGATGCGTTGTGTTCCCAAAATGAGGGGCAGTTGTACCGTTACATACACCCTGTCTTCGGCTCGATCGAAGCGCGCGCCCACGATTTTCACAAACCGTCGCTTCAATTGTGAATTTAAAGGCTCGCTTATCTGCACGGATGAGCCTTCTCCTTCGCTGAACCGAGCGGTCCCGCTCAGCGTTCCCCCGAGAGGAAGCCCCCATAATTTTATCTGGGCGTGCTGGGAGGTCATACAGAGCGTCACATCGGCGGAAACACCCATCAATCCGCCTGTGAATCTCTCCGTTGCGATGCTTTGCAAGTTCAGTCCAGCGACCAACAGCACCACCACCGGCAGCATGGCCGCCACCTCACACTGCTTACGTTTTTCACCGCGCCGCTAATCTCGTTTAGCGTTGCTTCTCTGTGTGCTTCAACATGGCCGCTCTCGCTCACACTGTTCTAGGAATCCGGACTCGAATATCGGAGCATTGGCCCATCGAAGTTTCCGATGAAGACGCACTCGCTGTCGGCATCTGCTGCTGTCTAAAGAACGCGGAGGACACCGTCGCTGTCATCTCGAATAGAAACCTGTCTCGTGTTGTGTCAAACAACACCAAAACGATCGCAATCAACGACGACGAGTTTGGAATGGTCATCAAACGGTTGTCTTTGACTTCGGTGAATGCCACATCACTTGCATCCTTAACATGGTTCAAGGAGAAGCGCGACCGGGTCGGCGAGGCGCTTAAGTGTACATTAGAGGAAAAGGCCGTCGCCGAGGTGTGGAAACGCGTATCCGTACAGCTTGCATGCGTTCTGGCAATGTACGGACAAGAAAACCCCATTTTGAAGCTTGACAGCGTGCTCGGTTCCATCGTTAGGTCCGACAGTCGTCGTGTTGAAGACCTTCATTTTGAATGTCTCGAGGACCCCCCTGACCCGTACCCACTGTCTGTGTGTCTGGGTGTCGCCTCCAACGCTATACTCACTTAAGATATTTGTCAGTGTGTGCCGCTGTAATTGAGGTAAATGTCGATTCGTCCGGAAGAGAGAATAAGTTTTGTTCTTTCGAGCCTCTCCAGAGAACAGCAGCAAACCCGGCGGCGGACACCGGCAGACGACTTTGCGACGAGATCGGCAGCCGCCGTTGCGGGAGCATGCTCTGACATCGAGTCGGCGGCAAACGACGACGATGCTGATTCCAAAAACACACACGTCGACGCGAAGCGGTCCACACCCCCGAAGCTCAAGCCACGCAGACTTTGCTGCACAGTTCTTGTTGCCGTCTGGACACTGTTCACGATTTCCGTCTCGGGTATGACACTTTTCAATTTGACAAGCGGTCGCTTCTTTGACGCAGAAGACCGTGCTGTTGAGCGCCGAATCGCGCGAGATTCTTCGATCAAGGACAGATTGGAGTTTGGAATCTGGGATTCCAAGCGATCGATCACACCGATGCAGTTACAGGTTTCGGTTTCGATGGCGCTGGGTGTTCGTGCAGAGGACGACGACATCAATATCAAAATCGAAGACAATTCATTTTTTGAGATTACTGTCCAACATGCAACCCAAGAGGAGGTCGACTATATAGCTACAGACACGTTTATCGACAAACTAAACGGACAACTGTCGTATTACGGAGGCGTCGGTGTTTTGTCTAAGCCTCCGCGTCTCTTAAAGAACAACAGCTCATGACCAAGGTGACAAGAGCCGAGAGAGAGCTTCTTGTGTGTGTGTGTATGTATGTGCGTGTGAGAGAGCGTGCAACGCAAAAATCTTGTCAGCCCCCTTTTCTAATTGCCATCCGCCGTTGCGACGCTCTTAAACGCTTCCAGCTTCTGTGCCAAAGATTCGTCGAGTGCATTGGACTTGAGTAGCGTCTCGTAGTGAGCCGTGTTTAAGAAGCCAATAGGCCTCCACTGCTCGGGGTCGACCCCAAGAGACGCGGCACTCTTCTCAGTCTCACTGAGATCCTTCCAATCGAGAGCAGCCGGGAGGTCCGTGGGCGTCTGGGCCACGGCGGAAGGCTTCTGCTCACGCGGGCGCATCGACATCTTTACACACACGCTCTCTTTTCTTCCTACACTTCTAGTACCCCTGTGGGGGTCTTATCAAACACAGCTAGATTTTTTGTTGCCAAAAGTTGCAAGGTTCCAAACGAATTTTTCTACGCCTCCTCGCACCCCCGCTTCCGTTTCGTGTGCTTTCCCATGGCCCTGCCATCGCGCAGACTAGAGTACCTCTGCAAACAATACAGTATTCAAATCGTGTCCATTGAACGTAAACACGCGCTTGGCCCCCATTCCAAGTGCTTTCCGTGCCCGTCCGTAGTGCACAACCGAGTTTTGATCAGAAAGTTGGTGCAGGAGCTTCTTGATACGATCGGACTTGCATGCTGCAACGTCTTCGGTTGTCAGCACCAATTCTTGTGATTTTCCGTCCCAAGAACGTATCGCGGGGATGGCTCGGAGGAGATCGGACAGCTGATGCGGCCTGGCGAACGATCTGACACCAACGTCCGAACGCAGAGCGATTACAAGTGGTTGGACCACATCCAATACACGTCCGATCAATCCACAACACGACGATGACTGCCATCTCGGGTTGTTTTGTAGAAGCATGGAATCGACAGCATCAACCAGTTTCCATTGGGTGGAGTGGAATGTGGGAGAGAACTGTTCGGAAACGATCGAGAGGATATCTTTCAAAGACCACTTCGACAGTTTGGCAAACGATTCACGAATGTGGTTTTCAATGCAGCCCCCTCTGAACTGGACGATTGTGTTGGAGGCCGATCGAAAGTTTCTTCCCAAGTCACACTTTTGTTTCCACGACCTCAGGTGCATGGCGGCGTATACGACAGAAACTTTTTCCAGCGAGACGACCTCACGCAGGAAGTTTGCGCTCACGCGCCCGGGAGTGAAATAGAAATCTCGCGTGGTAGGATAGGCGAGGATTTCCCAGACCATTGAAATCAATCTAAGCAGCTGCTCTGTTGACGCAGGCATTTGCATCGTCAAGTCGGTGTTCGCCGCATTCAAGATCGGGATGAAAGAGCGCGAGTACAGGTACACGTCACTGCTTTCGCGGCCATCCTTCCAAGTCGGAGGCGGCGGCTTCACGAGGCGGAGGGTAGCTAGGAACCCGTTCCCGGGAAATTTTTGCCTTTGCAACACGTCGATTGCTTGCTCTAGAAAGCGCGACAGCTGCCCAAGTCCGGCTATCCCGACGGAGCTCCTCCATTCTTCGAGTTGGCGAATGATCAACGCGTGTGTTGAACGAGTGGTGTTGAGAACGATGCTTCGAAGTGTGTGGAGCCGGAAGTCGCACACCGAGTACCCTGGCCGCCTGGTCAGCACCGACGGCGGGAATCTAAGCGTATCAAGCAGTCGAGTGTGTTGCTGCTTGACAAATTCTGCGAGTGCTTCGATGTCGGATGTAAGACAAAGCGACTGCAGAAGGCGCAGACTTTCGACCGAGTGTTCTCTCAGCAATTCGCACTCTTCTACCGTCTCGTCGTCCGCGTAGTCTGAAATGAGCTTCTCCATCACTGCCGTGTTCAGTGGACTGGGCTGTCTCTCCAATATGATTGAATGTCCGTGGGTGGAGGACTTGAACAGGTTCAGCATCGAAATGTGCTGACAAAGCAATTTCACCAACCGCCGGCGAAGAGAACGTTTTCTGAAGACGTTACGCGATTGCACTTCGAACTCGTCATCTCGGGCAGGAACGAGGGCTTCTATATTGGATTCGCACGCGATTATCCACTTTTCAACCGGGTCTTCGAGCAGCCTTGCCAATTCGATCGCAAAGCCTCCGATCTCCACATCGTCTGGAAGCTCGTTGTGTGGTATACACTGTATGATTTCTTCGATGTCGTTTCCCATGGAACTAAAAATAGCCTTCAAAAGCGATGTCCGGATAAAGTAGCCGCCGGACGGGAAGTCGCTGCATGCGACGACTGGGCAAAGGTCGACCGACTCCACAGAAAATCGCCCGTCGCAGTACGAATGGCTCAGCTCGTTCAACAAGACGTGGTACCGCTCGCAGAATTGACAAAGTTCATCGATTGCGGACTGCAACATTCGTCGTTTCTCGTCGCTCTGTCGACGTTCGGAGAGACTCGGTGAGCGTCCATGTGTTTGTCCAAACGTTGCTTCTCCGTCGATGATGACTAAATCGAGAAAACTCTTAGTTTTAGAAACGTCGGTCAACGTGTCGTTGCACTTGAGATCGAGTACGGTGCGAAGAAATTCTGCAACGTCACGTACAAGGTTTTGTTGCGTCCTAGTCTCGTCTTGGGTGAAGGTGCCTGTATTCTGGTATGGTAGCAGCGACATGCCACTTTGGACCGCTATTCTGTTTTGGCACATCCCAAGGACCAGACATTAGGCCCTTGCCAGCCACCTCAATACGAGACACAATGGAACGACAAGATGGGCAATCACTGACATTTTCGTTTAATGCCGGAAACGAAGCGACCGGTGCGCGCGTGCGTCTCATCGACAGCGGAGGCCCCAAGCGTCCCAGAGGAGGTGGTACTGGATCTAGCATCTCTCCCAGGTCGCTGAGGTCCTGGGTCGTTCCAACCGTATGTGGCACGCTCGTTGTCGTAACTGTTACGCTTCTGTTTATGATGCTTGCGAACCAAAGTGAATCAGGTGGGGCGAACGACGCGGCAGCCTCCCTCCGCGAGCTCTTGAAGCCGCGCCCGCCGCCACAGCCGAGCCCGCCTCCGGCACCGCTGCCTCCGCCTCCACCCCACCCACCGCCGTCTCCGCCGCCATCTCCTCGACCCCCTCCGCTTCCGCAGCCTCCGCCGCCGCCCTCTCCACCACCACCGTTTCCACCACCTCCTCCGCTCCCTCCGCCGCCTTCACCGCTTCCACCTCAGCCTCGACCACCGCCATCACCCCCTCCTCCCTCGCCCTCGCCGCCTCCGCCTTTGCCTCCACCTCCATCCCCACCTCCTCCAACTCCGCCACCCCCCACGCCGCCCCCACCCTCTCCGCCGCCTCCGACTCCACCACCGCCCTCACCG
>Ga0115571_1002554_pt1 | contig 11938 bp, 10 predicted proteins | sample COGITO_mtgs_1205_FD_87293 | JGI IMG/M metagenome (GOLD analysis project Ga0115571, IMG submission 87293) | Pelagic marine microbial communities from North Sea - COGITO_mtgs_120531 | ecosystem: Environmental > Aquatic > Marine > Epipelagic | place: Germany:Helgoland, sampling site Kabeltonne...
CGACTGGACTCATGGAGAGTCTGATTATATTGAACACATATCCCATTCTTTGTGTTCTTTGGAATTTAAGCCCCATAGAGATCTCTATGATTGGTTTCTAGAAGCTTTATCCCCGTTGGAAAATATTCGCCCCAAACAAAGAGAGTTTGCACGACTGAACCTTTCTTATACCGTAACCAGCAAAAGAAAACTAAAAGACCTCATTGATCAGGGTCATGTTATGGGCTGGGACGACCCTAGAATGCCCACCATTAGCGGTTTAAGAAGAAGAGGCTATACTCCCGAATCCTTGCGAAACTTTGTGAATACGGCAGGGGTTGCAAAAAGAGATAATATTATTGATGTATCGCTTTTAGAGTTTTGTGTTCGAGATCACCTTAACAAAATCGCGCCCCGAGTAATGGCAGTTCTCAACCCTGTTAAGTTAAAGATTAAGAACTATCCTGAAGGCCAAAGTGAAGTGCTAGAGGCTGAAAATAACCCAGAAGATGAAAATGCAGGTTTCCGGGAGATCCCCTTTTCTGCTAACCTATTCATAGAAAGAGAGGATTTTAAAGAGGAAGCAAATAGAAAGTTTTTCCGACTTACTCTAGGTAAAGAGGTACGCCTTAAGAATGCATACATCATTAAAGGAGAAGAGGTAGTAAAAGACGCAAAGGGTAATATTTTAGAAATCATTTGTTCCTATGACCCTCTAAGTAAGAGTGGTTCTGGATCTGAAGAAAGTAAAAGAAAAGTAAAAGGAACACTACATTGGGTGTCTGCAGAAACCGCTCACCCCATTAAAGTCAACCTCTATGACCGACTTTTTTCAGTCGAAGAACCAGACAAAAACAAGGATGAAGAACCAAGCCAGTTTATTAACCCCGACTCCTTTAGTCAAGTCGAAGGCTATGTTGAACCCAGCGTCAAAAACGCTCCCATTGGTTCTAGGTTTCAATTTCAGCGCTTGGGTTATTTCATATTAGAAAGCAACACAGAGGACGATACCTTACTATTTAACAAAACCGTAGGCTTGAGAGACACTTGGAAAAAAAACTAGCCTACTCCCCTGCTTTTCCTTTTGCCTGATTCTTTTGATTTTCCTTCTTCATCGCTTCACCAATCTGATTGCTGGCCGTAAAAGAGGCGACCATATTATTGAGCATATCACTTCCTGCTTGTGGTGAGTTGGGGAGTAAAATCAAGTTACTATTGGTTTCCTCACCAATGGATTGTAAGGTGTCATAGTGCTGTGTAACCACGATTAGCGCAGAAGCTTCTTGTGAGTTAATTCCTACATTATTGAGCACGTCAACAGATTCCTCGAGGCCCCTTGCAATTTCTCTTCTCTGATCGGCGATACCCTGCCCCTGTAATCTTTTGCTCTCCGCCTCTGCTTTTGCTTTTTCTACTATTAAAATTCGTGCAGCATCACCTTCATACTGAGCAGCAATTTTCTGGCGCTCGGCCGCATTAATTCTATTCATAGCAGTTTTTACTTCACCATCAGGGTCAATATCAGTAACCAAAGCTTTGATAATATCATAACCATAATTGATCATGGCATCATTTAATTCCCCTTTTACGGCATTGGCTATTTCATCTTTTTTTTCAAAGACATCATCAAGCCTCATTTTAGGAACTACAGCCCTTACTACATCAAACACATAAGAGGTGATTTGGTCTTGTGGGAAGTCCAATTTATAGAATGCATCGTACACATTGTCAGGTAATATTTTGTATTGTACAGACACCTTCAACTTTACAAAAACGTCATCTTTGGTTTTGGTTTCAACAATCACGTCAAGCTGAAGAATTCTTAGGCTTACCCTACCAGATATCTTATCAACGAGAGGGATCTTAAAATGTAATCCAGGTTTGCGAATGGCAATAAATTTTCCAAAGCGTTCGACCACAGCTGAAGTTTGCTGTTTGACAACAAAAATCCCTGAGATTAAAAAAAGTACAGCAATAAAAATAATTACATAAGTAGAAAGATCCATGATTTGTTCCTTTTAGTGATTAATAAATTTTTCAAGTCTTCTTAAAGTTATCTCATTTCCTAGAACTTCGCAAATATCAAAAAGATCGGGCCCACTCAAATTTCCTACAAGCGCTAAACGTAAACTTTGCATGATCGCACCAAAAGGCAAACCTTCTTTCTCATTCCATTTTTGAATTTCACTTTTCCATTCTCTGACCGAAACACTATTTTTTGCAAATTGTATAAACTGACCAATGATCTTTTTTGGATTGTGTTTTTCTATTTTGTTCATGACTTTTGAATCATATTCCTCTGGATCGTTTAAAAAAAGACGAGACTCAATTTTCAAGTCGTCGAGCAAAAATAATCGATCTCTCAGGAGCTCATAGACGGCACTTCTCTTTTTTTCAGACCAATGGGCTGGTAGGCATTTTATAAATTCAGGAAACCGCTCGAAAATGGCTTTTTGCTCTGTAAACTCTAAAAATTTGTGATTTACCCATCGTGCTTTCTCAAAATCGAATTTTGCTCCTCCCTTTTGAATTTTTGATTCATCAAAAATTTTCTCTAGTTGATCCATTTTAAAAATCTCTTCCTCTGTTCCAGGGTTCCATCCCAAAAGGGCTAAATAATTTATTAGTGCTTCAGGTAAAAACCCACGTTCTCTAAAACCTTTTAATTCCTCCCAAGCTAAGGGAAAAACAGGAAAGCCCATTTTTTCACCATCTCTCTTTGACAGCTTGCCCTTACCTTGAGGTTTTAAAATTAAGGGGAGGTGCATAAACTCAGGTGGACTCCAATCAAAAGCCTCGTAGATCATTTGGTGAAGCGCTAGTGAAGGCAACCACTCTTCTCCACGAATAACATGCGTGATCTTCATCAAATGATCATCTACCACATTAGCAAAATGATAAGTAGGCATTCCATCGGTTTTTACTAAAATCTTATCGTCAACCTCTTCACTTTGAACTTCTATATAACCTCTTATCCCATCTTTCACTTTAATGACTTTTCCTGGCGTTACTTTGAGCCTGACAACATAAGGTACAGTCTTTAGAAGCTTTTGAGTATTTTCATGGCTTTGGCTTAAAGAGTTGTTGAATTTCATACGGTTGTTAGCACCGTACTTGAAGTTCTTTTTCTGTTCCTCGTGTTTTGCCCTAATATCATTCAGCTGTTCGGTTGTGTCAAAAGCATAGTAAGCTTGCCCCCTATCGATCAGCTCAATAATGTACTTTTCATAAATTGCTCTCCGTTCACTTTGACGGTAGGGGCCAAACGCGCCCTGCATTGAAGGGCCTTCATCAGGTGAAAGTCCACTCCATCTAAGGGAGTCTATAATATATTGTTCGGCTCCCTCAACCTTTCGATTTTGATCTGTATCCTCGAGTCTTAGGATGAATTCCCCGTCGTTTTTTTTGGCATATAGATAATTGTACAATGCCGTTCTTAAGCCTCCAATGTGGAGTGGGCCTGTAGGACTAGGGGCAAATCTAACGCGAACACTCATTCTTTTTTTTGCCAAAGATAACATCAAGCGCTACCCAAATGAAATTATTTGTTTTTTCTTTGTTCTATATTTGCAAAAAAAACTTTGATAAAGTTTACTCACAATAATTTTCTGACCATTCCTGCATTTGATTTAACTCAATGGCTCGTTACAATTGCCGATAGCGAGAACTATATCATTGGGAAATTGGTGTACAATTTTGTGGATGCTGATACTATGTTATCTCTCAACCAGGAGTATCTTAACCATGATACAGACACCGATATCCTTACGTTTGATTATACAGAAGGCGATAAAATCATTGCAGAAGTTTATATCTCCTCCCCTACTCTGTTAGAAAATGCCAGAATAAACAACCAATCTGTTGAAAGAGAGACACTTAGACTTCTTTCTCACGCGCTACTTCACTGTTTTGGATTTGCCGACAAAACAGAAGCTGAAAAAAAAGTGATGCGAGCCAAAGAAGATGATTTTATTAATTTGTTCCACGTGAAACATTAATATGTTTGAAGGTATATATGATGTGATAGTTGTTGGAGGTGGTCATGCAGGAGCTGAGGCTGCAGCGGCAGCAGCCAATATGGGCTCTAGGACTTTACTGGTAACGATGAACCTACAAACCATAGGCCAGATGTCTTGTAATCCTGCCATGGGTGGAATAGCAAAAGGTCAGATTGTTAGAGAAATTGATGCATTGGGTGGCTATAGTGGAATTGTTTCTGACGAGTCAGCGATACAATTTAAAATGCTTAACCGGTCCAAAGGTCCTGCCATGTGGAGCCCAAGAGTACAATCAGACAGAATGCTCTTTGCCAAAAAATGGAGAGACTTATTGGAGCAAACAGAAAACCTCGACTTTTATCAAGACATGATTAAAGATATTATTGTCAATCAAGGCAAGATAGAGGGTGTGGTTACCTCTTTGGGAATACCCATTCAATCTAAAAGTGTTGTTTTGACCAATGGTACCTTTTTGAATGGTTTGATTCACATTGGAGAAAAAAATTACGGAGGTGGGCGTGTAGGTGAAAAAGCATCTACTGGACTTACTCACAGACTAGAAAATTTAGGATTTGAGTCTGGACGTATGAAAACAGGAACTCCTCCTCGTGTTGATGGACGTTCACTTAATTACGAACTCATGGAAGAACAAGCGGGCGATGAAAACCCCTCCAAGTTCAGTTATCTTGAAACAACCACTTTGGTAAAACAGCGGAGTTGTTATATTACCCATACGAGTCCTGAGGTTCATGATTTGTTGCGTGAGGGTTTTGATCGTTCCCCTATGTTTAATGGAAACATACAAAGCACAGGGCCCCGATATTGTCCTTCAATAGAGGACAAGATCAATCGTTTTGCTGATAAATCTAGACACCAAATTTTTGTAGAGCCTGAAGGCTGGGACACTGTTGAGGTATATGTAAACGGCTTTTCTACCTCACTGCCAGAAGACATTCAGTACCATGCCCTGCGTTCCGTAAGCGGATTCGAAAAAGTAAAGTTTTTTCGACCTGGCTATGCCATCGAATATGATTACTTCCCGCCGACACAGTTAAAAAACAGTTTAGAAACAAAACTGGTTGAGGGCTTGTTTTTTGCAGGACAAATTAATGGCACTACGGGCTATGAAGAGGCGGCTTCTCAAGGATTGATGGCAGGAATCAATGCCCACCTGAAAATCAACGAAAAAGCACCCTTTGTATTAAAGAGAAATGAAGCCTACATTGGCGTATTAATCGATGACCTCATTACTAAAGGAACAGAAGAACCCTATAGAATGTTTACGTCAAGAGCAGAATACAGAACCCTACTGCGCCAGGACAATGCCGATTTAAGACTCACCCCTTTGTCTTTCGATTTAGGATTGGCCAAGAAAGAGCGTCTGGAGGCTGTTGAACAAAAAGCCACCCAAACCGAGCAATTGGTTCATTTTTTTAAAACCCAAAGCTATTTACCAGAAGAGGTGAACCCTATACTCGAAAAGCATAAGTCTGCTCTTGTAAAACAATCTGACAAACTGAGTAAATTATTGTCTCGACCCAGAATGAGCCGTCACGACTTGGCCGATATTCCCGCTGTAAAAAACTTTGTTCTTGAACAAAAGATCGGTGAAGAGGTTTATGAACAAGCCGAAATACAGATCAAATACTCTGGGTATATCCAAAAAGAAATGATCAATGCGGAAAAACTTAACCGACTGGATCACATCAAAATACCCGATGACTTCGATTATGACATTTTGGCTTCACTTTCTCATGAGGCAAAAGAAAAACTAAATTATATCAAACCCACAAACCTTTCTCAAGCATCAAGAATCAGTGGAATCAATCCTAGCGACATTAGCGTTCTTTTGGTCAAATTAGGACGATAAATGTTCCACGTGGAACTTATGAGTAAAGCAAAGCCAAATAAAATATTACAAGCTACCGACTACTTGGTAAGTAGAGAAATCTTCAACATTCATTGGGATGATGAGCGTCAAATTGCTTGGACTGATGTCCAGCACTTAGAGACCCTTGATCCCTATTACGAATCCTCAGAGTATATCTCCCACCAGTCCAAACCCCATTCTTTAATACAACAACTATATGTAAGGGCCAGATCTTTGATGTTGAACTACAAATATATGCTGCTCAAAAAGCACATAAACTCCAATAGTCATATTCTGGATGTTGGCTGTGGTACAGGTTCTTTTTTGTCCTATATGAGGAAAAAAGGATGTCAAGTGCATGGGGTTGAAAAGAACGCCAAAGCAAGAAACATTTGCCTTGAAAATAACTTAGACGTAGAAACTACCGAAACAAATCTTAGCCCGAATAGTTTTGATGCCATTACCCTTTGGCACGTTTTGGAACACCTCCCCAAGCCAGAAATGCATTTATCCAACTATCTAAATTTACTTAAGTCAAATGGTATCTTGGCCATCGCAGTCCCCAATTTTGAGAGTCATGATCTAATTTATTATCAAAATGCTTGGGCAGCCTTGGACGTTCCCAGACATTTATGGCACTTTACCCCCAATGGATTGATCAACATGGCCAATCAGAATGGCTTTGAGTTGATCAAAAAAAAACCTTTGCGGTTGGATGTTTTTTATATCTCCTACCTATCAGAAAAAAACGTTGGTAAATCGTTCCCCCTATTGAGAGGAATACTGAAGGGAATGGGTTTTTCTTTGAAAACATTTTTTACTAGCAAACATTCTTCTTGGGTATATGTTTTTAAGAAACAGACTCTTTAGCATTCAAAATACGCGTCATGGCCAATGCAAAATTACTGAAGAGAATTTTAGGGTTGGCATTGCGTTCCAAATGATAGGCAGTATCTTCCAGCAAACGAACCATCGAGAGTAAATTGGCGCTATGAACATAAGGAGCAAACTTTTTCATATCGAAACCCGAATGAATTTTCAAATCAAAGAGTCCATCAGATCGGTAGGAAATGAGCATCGCTTGGCGAACAAACTCCAATGCATAAATTAGAAAAGATTTTTGTTGCTCACGTTGAAGTTCAGCAACTTGATCTGCCCACTGAATTAAATCAATAACAATGGCTTTATTGGCACGTGCCCTAAAGGCAGCTCTAAGACATTGAATCCACAATTCTTCATGATGAAGCGTATGACTAGGAGCGTTCAGCTCATCCAACACCTTACGCCAACTCCCCCGACCAGAAGAAGCCGATGGCGAGACATCCAATGCCACATTCATTTTTTTTAAACCTGCTTGAATTTCTTCTGACGAAAGTGGCCCGAGTTTAACCTCCTGACAACGCGATACCAAAGTAGGCAACATGCCTCCAATCTGTTCTCCAATTAAAAAGAAATAACTGTTTTTGGGAGGCTCCTCCAAAAGCTTTAATAACTTGTTTGAAGCAGTTTCAGACAATTTATCCGCACCAAATAAAATCATCACCTTATTACCACCATCGTGAGCCTTTAGAAACATCTTGTGATGCATTTTGGCAACTTCTTCAACCCCAATCATTCCCTGCTTATTACCTGCATCAAGTTGTCGAATCCAATCCTGTATTGACCCATAAGGATGGGAAAACAAAAACTTATCCCAGTCTAATTTATAATCGTCAGATACTGATTTAGAGCCTCCCGAAGATTTGTTGACTACGGGATAAACGAAATGCAAGTCTGGATGATTCCATAATTTTTGAGAGGGGTTGCCCTTTTTCTCGGCTGTCTCCAGTGCACTGAAGCCATGAAGTAGTCCCATGGCACTGTAGAGTGCCAAAGGAAGCCCTCCAAAACCGTTAGAGTCTATAAATAGCTGACAATGAGGCATTTGACGCCCAGAAACCATTAGCTTCAACTGACGTTTTAGACGCTCTTGTCCAACAATTTCACTTGAATACATACTTTTTAAGTGCTGTAGTCCATAAAAGTAGTCAATCCTTTTCAATTTTCTTTTGCCTAAAAAAGGATGTTTTTTCTATCCCTACAAAAGGCTTTGTCCAACGGCATAAAAAAAGTATTTTTGAAAAAAATTTTAGTATGCGAACCCTAATAAATCAAGACTTTTCAAAGCAGAGAGTCGTTGTGAGAGTAGATTTTAATGTCCCGATCGATGATCAATTTCAAGTTACTGACAGCACTAGAATCAGTGCGGCTAAAGAAACCATAGATTACATACTCCAACAGGGCGGGAGTTGTGTTTTGCTTTCCCATTTGGGACGACCCAAGGGCAAAGACCCAAAACTTTCCTTATCACATATTACCGATAAAGTCCAAGATATTCTTGGGGTTCCTGTTGCCTTTTTTGGCGATTGTATTGGAACAGCTGCAGAAGAAGCAACAGCTAGTTTGGTTCCAGGATCGGTTATGTTAATGGAAAACCTGCGATTTTATGAAGAGGAAACGGCAGGGGATTTGGATTTTGCGAAAAGCCTTTCAAAGCTTGGCGACTGTTATGTCAACGATGCCTTTGGGACAGCCCATCGTGCCCATGCCTCTACTACCATAATGGCACAATTTTTCAACGAAAATAAATTTTTTGGTAGATTGTTAGAAAAAGAAGTCAATGCCATAGAAAAAGTAATGAAATCTGGTGAAAAACCCGTTCTTGCCATTCTAGGTGGGGCGAAGGTATCTTCCAAAATTACCATTATTGAAAATATGTTGGATAAAATTGATCACCTGATTATTGGAGGAGGAATGGTCTACACTTTTATAAAAGCTCAGGGAGGTCAGGTCGGCCGATCCATATGCGAGGATGATTTTTGCGACTATGCATTAAAACTATTAGAAAATGCCAAAGCTAAAGGAGTAGCAGTACACTTGCCCACAGACGTAATCATCGCAGATGATTTTTCTAATGACGCTGATAATAAAGTATGTAAGGTTGGAGAAATTCCTAATGATTGGGAAGGTTTGGACGCGGGCCCTGAAACACTAAAAAACTTTGAAAAAATAGTCATGCAGTCTAAAACCATCTTGTGGAATGGACCTTTGGGTGTTTTTGAATTTGAAAACTTTGCTAAGGGAACCATCACATTGGGGGAACACATTGAAAAGAGTACTGCAGCAGGAGCTTTTTCGCTGGTAGGAGGAGGTGATTCTGTAGCAGCGGTTAAGCAATTTGGATTTGAAGACAAAATGAGCTACATTTCTACTGGCGGTGGTGCTATGCTAGAAAGCTTAGAAGGGAAAACATTACCTGGTATTGCTGCCTTATTGTAATAAATAAGCCTCTTTATCATGAATAAATCTATCGTTTTTGTTCTTATTCTCTTTTTTTGCGCATGCAAAGAACCCAAAACAAAATTAAGGTACTTGCCTGACTCGAATGCCAATATCAATCACCTGACAGTGGTAATGCCTAAACAAAGCTGGGAGGGTGCTTTGGGAAAAAGTACCCGAGCCTTATTAGAAACTCCCTACGAAGGCTTGCCTTTTGATGAACCCCAGTTCACGCTTAAGTACTTGCCTCCCAAAGTTTTTACGGGTTTTGCCAGAAACAGTCGAAACATACTTTGGTTTGTTAAAGACTCCATCGCTAGATTTCAAATGATGGAAAATTTTATGGCAAAACCCCAGCTGGTGGCTAAAGTAACAGGAGAAGATGATGATGTTCATGCCTATTTATTAGAGGAGAATATCAAACTTTTTAAAGCCTCATTAACTGAAAAAGAACAGAAAGAGAAAAGGAGAAGGATCAAAAAATCACCCACCAAAGACCGTGATTTACAGGAGCGTTTCCAAATTTTAATGCTGTATCCAACAGCCTATAAGACTGTAAAGGATACCGCAAACTTTGTCTGGATTCAAAAAGAAATACCCAAAGGTCATATGAACTTGGTGGCTTATAGCCTTCCTAGTAATTCACTGAGGGGAAATGTAAAAAAAAGAATTCTAGAAATAAGGGATTCAATTGGTAAAGCCCATATACCTGGGAGACTCAAGGGTTCCTATATGATTACTGAAAGAGCCTATCGCCCCTATTTTTACAAAAAGTTAATGGAGGGCAGACTCACCTACATGACCAAGGGCACTTGGGAGGTCGCCAACGATTTTATGGCAGGGCCTTTTGTAAATTATATGATAAAAGATACCTTAAACAATAGATGGTTGGTAATAGAAGGCTTTACTTTTGCTCCAGCATCCAACAAAAGAGATCAGATGTTTGAACTTAACACCATCATAGACGCAGTAGTTTTTGAGTAAACTACTTGCTATCTCGCTTTGCGTCCGAATTCTCCTCGTCTTCTTTGGTAGCGTTCTTAAACTCTTTTATACCGCTTCCTAGTCCCCTCATCAGTTCAGGGATTTTTCTTCCGCCAAAAAGTAAAAGAACTACAACAACGATAAGAATGATTTGTGGTGCACCAATCATGCCTAAAGAATAGATCATTGAATACATTGTTTCTAATTTTAATCAAATGTAAATAATTATTCCGTGTAATCTAAATTTCTTTCTCTGGCCAACAATATAATTTTTAAGGGTAAATACTATCTTTGTTTTTAATGGTAAAGAAGAAAAAAAAGAATGGGCTCTGGATTCAAAACTTATTGAATCGTTATCGGGTGGCGGTTATCAACGAAACCACATTCGAGGAACAGTTTTTTTTAAGAATTTCTCAATTCAATATCATTATATTAATTAGCCTTTTTGTGATGTTCATTGTCATAGGCTCCTTTTTCTTGGTAGCCCATACCCCGATAAAAGAATTCATTCCTGGCTATACCAGTTCGTTCATTAGAAAAGAAGCCCTCAGGAACAGTTTTCTTTTGGATTCTTTGAGTACGGAATTTAAAAAACAACAACAATTCATCTCCTCAATGAAGATTGCCCTTACAGGAGAAGTCAATCGAGAAGAAAGCTCTTTATCGGAACCCCAGGGGCAATCACCACAACTTTTCGCCTCCAATAGTAAGCTGACAAAAGCAGACTCATTATTACGCCTAGAAGTCATCCAAGAAGACAAATACAATATCATTCCAAATGATTTAGGCAATGTAAAGTACCTGCTTTATCCTCCCGCTATTGGGCCAATTTCTCAACATTATGATGCCGATAAAAAACACTTTGCCGTAGATGTGGTCCTTAAAGAAAACGCCCCTGTAATGGCAGTGGCTCATGGTACCGTTGTTTTTTCGGAATGGACTGCTGGAACGGGCCATGTGATTATCATCAAACACGACTATGGACTGCTGTCTGTCTACAAACACAACTCTTCCCTAGAAAAATCACAAGGAGAATTAGTTAAGGCAGGAGAAGTAATTGCAAAAGCAGGAAATACAGGAGAATTATCGACAGGTTGGCACCTTCATTTCGAATTATGGATCAATGGTTACTCAGTAGATCCTGCCTATTTTATTGATTTTTCTGAGGCAATATGATAAAAAAAATTGGAGCGAAGATTTTCGCTAACTTTATTCATAAAAAAAATCAAAAGTGGATTAAAAACCCCCTTCATTTCCAACGGAAAACTTTTGATTATCTCATTGAGAAAGCCAAAGCTACTGATTTTGGCCAAGACCACAATTTTCATAAAATTAAAAGTTATGAGGACTTTCAATCCTGTGTTCCCGTCCGGGACTATGAGGAATTGAGGCCCTATGTTGACAAAATGTTGGCGGGTAAATCGTCCGTATTGTGGCCAGGAAAACCCCTATATTATGCCAAAACCAGTGGCACAACCTCTGGCGCTAAATATATCCCTCTTACCAAAGAATCCATGCCTACCCATATCTTGGCCGCTCGCGATGCTCTTCTCAACTACATTCACGAAACTGGAAAGGCAGATTTTGTTGATGGCAAACAAATTTTTCTTCAGGGGAGTCCCATTCTCAATAAAAAAGAAGGAAATATCATAGGCAGGCTATCGGGTATCGTAGCGCATTATGTGCCAAAATACCTACAAAAAAGCAGAATGCCCTCCTGGGAAACCAACTGTATTGAAGACTGGGAAACAAAAGTGGATGCTATTGTAGCAGAAACACTACCAGAGAA
>Ga0115571_1002560_pt1 | contig 11928 bp, 10 predicted proteins | sample COGITO_mtgs_1205_FD_87293 | JGI IMG/M metagenome (GOLD analysis project Ga0115571, IMG submission 87293) | Pelagic marine microbial communities from North Sea - COGITO_mtgs_120531 | ecosystem: Environmental > Aquatic > Marine > Epipelagic | place: Germany:Helgoland, sampling site Kabeltonne...
TCAGCATATGCTCGAACATGTACTTTTATAGATGTTTTTCCTAGTTTTGTTACCACTGCTTCAAAATTAACCCATTCACCAACATATACGGGTTCTTTAAACTCTGTGGCATCTATCGCTCTGGTTACAGCTGAGTCTGCGGGAGATTGTTTTAAAATCCTATGCGCTGCTTTACTAACTGCAATATCCATCCAAGATATCATTTGACCCCCGAACAATGTCCCAACAACATTTGCATCTTGAGGCATAACTAATTGAGAATAGCGAACTATATCTGATTTATGATTCATACTTTTATCCTAATAAAATTTCATTTATATACAATTAAAAAAAGTTTCCAAAGACGAGATTCTCATAAAACAAAACTTAATAGTTAAATAAAATTTTATGCAATGATAATCAATCATCTCTTAAGCTGTAAAATTTTTAGCAATCCTTTCACCTTCATCGAAATCAACCCTAATCAGTATTAAACCTCCACCAATAAATAATATAACTAATGCAAATAAACCCATACGAGCATTTCCAGTGACTAGAGTTACTGTACCCAATAAAACTGGTCCAACAACAGCAGAAAATTTTCCAAGCATATTATAAAACCCGAAAAATTCACCCTCTTTACCTTTTGGAACTAATCTTGCAAAGAGACTTCTACTAATTGCCTGTATTCCTCCTTGGAATAGCCCAATAATACCAGCAAGAATATAAAAATGTAGTTTCGAGTTCATGAAATACGCCGAACTAGTTGCAATGGTATAGAATAAAATTGCAACTAAAACAGCTTTTTTTGGTGTTATTATCGAGCTAAACCAATTGAAAAGTAGACCAGCAGGGAAACCTATTAACTGAACAATAATTAATACTGACAACATATCGCTCGCTTCAAAACCCATTGAAAGAGCCAACTTTCCAGCCATTCGTATAATTGTATCCACCCCATCCATATACAACCAATACGAGAAAAGAAATAAACCAACAATTTTCATTTTCCTAATTTCTTTAAAAGTAGATTTTAACTGCATCCAACCAAGACTAATTGCGCTGAGTAAAGAAACATTATCCTTATTGTTTGGTTCTGGAATAAAAAGAAAAATTGGAACAGAAAAAATACCCCACCAAACCGCAACGGATACAAAAGATAAACGAATAGCAGTTGTGGCGTCTGGGATTCCAAACCATTGAGGATTTTGATACATTAATATATTAATAATAAATAGTACACCACCTCCCAAATATCCCATCGAATAACCAAGAGATGAAACAAAGTCAAATTCTTGCTTTTTAGCAACTGATGGTAATAATGAATCGTAAAATACATTACTACTAGCAAAACCAATTGCGCCCACAGCATAAAGTATAGCTGCAAGCTGCCAGTCTCCTTGCTCAACAAACCATAATAATGAGGTCGCTAAAATTCCCAAAAATGCAAATGTAAAAAGAAATTTCTTTTTTGTTGAACCCGTATCAGAGACAGCACCTAAAAATGGAGCCATCATAGCAACGATTAGTGAGCCAGCTGAATTACTTACTCCAAGATAAAAAGTGCTTTGATCAACTAATTCGGGATTTGACCAGTATTTCTCAAAAAAAATAGGGAAGAAACCAGCCATAACAGTTGTAGCAAAAGCAGAATTTGCCCAATCATATAATGTCCAGCTTAACACTTTTTTTCTATCCAATGATTACCACCCTTGCATATATGTTGTTATTCCAGAATATAATTTAAAACCTTCAAAAGTATTTTTTGCGTTCAATGTTTTTTTATATCCAAAAACAATGTCAAAATTAAATGGTCCAATTCGATCTTTTGATTTAGAGTTTAAAAACCATGTTTCTAAACATAAATCCCATCGTTTAGCTTCAGAATCATAACCATCATGGCTTTCCATCCATCTATCCCAATTACTATCTAAGGAGGTGTAATCATCCCTGAATTTTGAAAAAGTTAACGATTGAACTTTTAACAAAATACGATCTTTAACAATTTGGGTTTCATATCCAATAAGAGTGCGAACTATACTCCCTTCTTTAAATTTATATGTTTCACCAACCTTGCTAATAATGGAGTCAGGATTTGTGTGAGCACCAGAAAATATATTTAATGGAGTATATAATAATTCCGAGGCACTTGATCCATAACTTAAAGAACCATATATACGGCTACTGGTTTCATTTTTCCAATTATAAGCTCCAAAGAGCCCAAGCATTAAGCGAGTAACTCCCGAGCCTATGTTAATTTGTGAAAATTGTTTTTCCCCCACATCACTAAATGGTTCAATTGTAAACCCAAATGGTATGGAAACAGATACTCGTCCATAGAGTACTCCAGACTTTTTTCCCATCCAAGAAGGGTCTCCTTTTAAAAGAGTAGTTATTCCAAATTTTATGTCGCCTATACCTGACGATGAACGAATTGGCTGATCATAATATTTCGCTAGGCTATCAAAAGTTACCGTGTCACCAGTACTAAAATTTGGTGTCATGAATCTTGGATCAATAAACCCCCTACTGAAGGGGTCATCTTTTGCATATAATGCCCATGCAACGCTGTGCTCACCATCTATTGTATATAAATCATTATAAATATTTTGCAACGTGTCCCTTGTACTAGTGGGTAACGTTAAAAATGAGGATGTTTGAAAAAAAGAATCAAGTTTTGTTTTTGCACTTATATGATAATCAATAATTTCATCTGCGCCGTAAATACGGTCAATATTTGAAGAGACCCTGTAAGCCTCTTTTAATGAACTGATATTAGGAATCTCAACGCTTAACATTAAATCATTTGAAATACCATAATCTAACTTAATTATACTACCAACTTCTTTTTGCTTTCTATTTTCTGAAAAAACACCATTTGATAAAACTGCTCTAGATGTATCAAAATAACCTGCATTAAAATCTGGCAGATTTTGTTCATAATTAATATTAAAGATTTTTAAAAATGATTCAGTAGTGACAGATTCGCCTAATTCATTAGATCCAATATGAAATAAATCATTTGAGCTATTATAAAACCCAAATGCATTTTTCTTTGAATCATTAAAATATGCATGACTAATTCCGTGCATACTAAATTTTTGATTACGTAAGCTTAATTCCTGAGAGCTATTATAATTTTGAATAGTCACTCTGAATATGTTCGCTGGAACAGTAGGTAAAACTTGTCCTAAACAAAAAGACATAATCAATACTAGGGAAAAGTGCTTCAATATCAATACAAAAGAAATTTGTTTCTAAATTTACTAAACTCAATTTCATCGTGCATGTATTGTGGGGAGAAATAAGATGGAGGTTTTTTTTGAGCTATGAAGACCCTTAATTGATTGGATCCAAAAAGCTTGTCGATATAACCGTTCGCCGCCCATCTAAATTCTCTAGGATGAAGCCGCTCTATCAAAGCTATAATTGATGTCGCAGTCTCCACTGGTTTTACTTTAGTCTTATCATTTACAATAATTTTTATACCGCTGCAAGCTTTACCATTATACTTAGGTATCCTATTGTTAAAAATTGAACCTTTTGGACGATACTCTATTACTTCAAAACTAAGTCCAGGCAATTCTAGCATATCTAGTTTTTCTTTAAAAAAAGCTGCTGCTAACCATGGAGCTCCAAAAACCAAATAAGGTGAGTCTGTTCCAAACCCCACATTTATATTTGTACCTCTTAATAAATCCATGCCTGAATACATTAATAAAGAATTCATATTATAAATATAAGGAGCTGGTTTATTCCAAGGAAGTTTAGTATCATCTAAGTAATTGCTTCTATCCCAATTGACTACAGGAATAATACTTAATTGTACTCTTTTTAAATCTTTGACCCACCCCATTTCATTTACCATTAATAATATTTCACCTATGGTCATACCATGTCTTATGGGTATAAGGTGATAGGCTTCAAAAGATTGATAATTTGGTCTAGGAAGAGGACCTTCAATTATTTCACCCCCAACAGGATTTGGCCTATCTAAAATAATTATTGGAATTTTATGTTTACTCGCAGATTCAAATAACTTTGAAATCGAAGCAATGAAAGTTGTATATCTTGCTCCAGTGTCTTGGATATCAACTACAATTAAATCTAGATCTTTTAATACCCAATCGGGAGGATATAAACTGCGTTCAAGTAAATTAAATACTTTAGCCCCAGAAACAGGGTCGATCCTTTCATTGCCGAGCAACTTTGCTCTTTTGTCATCCATGCCCCAAATACCATGTTCCGGCTCAAATATTGCTTTAACAAAAATATTTGGATTCTTACCAATTAAATCTAGAATGTGATTATCATTTCTATTTACAGCAGTGTGATTACAAAAAATTCCAATTTTTTTATTAATCAAAAATTTGAAATCCATTTGCTCTAGAATATCAAGACCTGTGTATATGTCATCAAAAAATGAAAGGTCAGGAACAGAAACAATTGAAGTATAATCAAATTTTTCTGTTTGAGCTGAAACTATACTTAAGCTAATTAAAATGCTTAATGAACCAATAATTGATATTTTTCTTATCTCGCGGATAATAGCTTATTTTCTTTTGTAACGAAAAGCCCAAGACAAACAAGCAGAGCATTAACTATTAGAATTTCAAACCCAATTGAATAATAAGTTTGAATTATATAGCTTAGAACTGGAGCAATAATTGCGATATAGGGAACAAGCTTATCATTAACGTTATATGGAGTAAAAAGTCCAAAGAAATATAGACCTAGAAGTGGACCATAGGTGTACCCAGCCACACTAAATATAGAACTAATGATACTTTGGTCATTGATAGCATGTAAAGTCAATATTACAACCAAAATGATAATTGAAAATAATAAATGAATATATTTTCTTCTTATAATACTTGATGAATCTTTAATATCAATTTCTAAAATGTCCACGCAAAAAGAAGTTGTTAATGAAGTCAATGCAGAATCAGCGCTTGAGTAAGCAGCTGCAATTAAACCTAAAATAAAAATTAGTATTATAGGCAATCCTAAAGTCTCGCTTAAAACAACAGCTGGAAATAAATCATCCGGTTTTGTAAAATTGATTCCATATTTTCCAGCAATCGAATAAAGCAATGCACCTAGACATAAAAACAATAGGTTTACAATGACCAAGCTAAGGCTAAAGTACATCATATTTTTTTGAGCTTCTTTAATATTTCTACAACTTAGATTTTTTTGCATCATATCTTGATCTAAACCGGTCATAACTATTGCTATAAATGCACCAGTAAAAAACCGTCGCAAGAAATGTTGGTCACCTTCCCAAAAAAATATTTTTGAATAGTCACTTTCAATGATAAAAGGAAAGATACTTGCATAGTTTAAACCAAGATCTTTTCCGATTAGGTAAACGGAGAGAGCCAACGCAAGTAACATAAAAAAAGTTTGAAGCGTATCTGTCCAAATAATAGTTTTTATTCCACCCCTAAAAGTGTAAAACCATATTAGTAAAATTGTTATTGATACAGTAAGAAAAAACGGGACACCCCAACTTTGAAATACACTCAAGTGTAGAACCCTCGCAACAATGTAAAGCCGAAATGATGCTCCAATAGTTCGAGAAATAATAAAAAAAATAGACCCGGTTTTATAAGAAGCAAATCCAAACCTATCACTAAGGTAAGTATATATTGAGGTTAGGTTAAGCCTATAATAGAGTGGCATTAATACTGCTCCTATGAAAGCATATCCTAATAAGTAACCAAATACCATCTGCATGTAACTAAACTGACTTGATTCTACCCAACCAGGAACAGAAATAAAAGTAACGCCCGATAATGAAGTACCTATCATTCCAAATGCTACTATGTACCATGGAGATGATTTATTACCTAAAAAAAATGATTCATTGGTATCATTTTTCCCTGTAGACCAAGATATAGTAGATAGAACTAAAAAATAAAGAATGATGCAAACAACAATGTAGATAGAGTTCATTAGCAATAATAAAATTTGTTATTGAAGTATTTGAATCTATTATGTTTCATTTTATGAAATTAATTTTTTCTTGCATAAAACAAAATAATACACCAGTTTTTGTACATGTCAAATGAAAAAGAACCAGGGGGCGGTTTTGATAAAACCACTGATTTTAAGTGGTTTGGAATTGGTCTCCTTGTCTTTGTAATAATCTGGGCTATGCCAACGCCTGATTCAATGATGGATAAAGCGCAAGAATTATTCAGTGATTTAACTCCTGATCAAATCACTGCCAAAGCATTCAATATGAAAATTATTATAGCATTGTTAGGCTGCTGTACAGTTTTTTTTGCTACAGAAGCTTTGCCAATGCCAGCAGTCGCACTTTTTATTGGTCTTGTTCAACTATTTTTCGGTATAACAGAGCCAAAAAATGTCGTAGCGACTTACGCACATGATGCAGTCTGGTTTATAGCCGGGTCTTTAGCGATGGGTGCAACAATGGTTAAATATGGCCTAGATAAACGAATCGGTATGTTAGTAATGAATTTATCTGGTACAAAAGTTAGGAATGTTGTACTTGGGATATTAGTAGGCACTGCAATACCATCTGCTTTCATTAGTGAGGCATCAATTGCTCCAATGTTTTTGCCGATAGCCATGGCTTTATACACTTTAACAAGTAAGAAAATTGGCGACGCACCTCAATTAGGGAAGCTTTTGATGATGTCAATTGCAATAGGATGCATGGTCGGTGCTCCTATGAGTCCTACTGGTGGTGCAAGAAACGCTATTATGATAGGATTTTTAGGTAATCTAGGCCCAGAATATGAAATTAGTTTTATGCAGTGGATGATATTAGGATCGTTTTATACATTTTTTCTTGGGTTATTTTTTGCATTTTTACTACCTTTGTTATATAAACCTGAAGTCGATGATTTATCTGATGCCGTTAATACATTAAGAGAAGATTTAAAAAAACATGGCAAAATGACTAGAGAACAATGGCTAGTCAGTGGCATTGCTTTACTTATGATAATAGCTTGGATAACAGACAAAGATTTGATTGCTCCTCTTCTTGGTTTTCCACTTGGTTTAGGCGGTGTTGCCATGACTGGGACTGTATTGTTTATGTTACTTGGTTTAACCTCATGGTCTGATTATGAAAAAAATATTAGTTGGGGTGTAATTGTTTTATATGCTGGTGCAATTAGCTTAGGAGCTGTTTTCAAATCAAGTGGAGCTGCAAAATGGCTTGCAGACAGTTTAATAGATATTTTAACTACATTTAACATACAGGAAGGTCTTCCTCTCGCAATCTTGGTTGCTGTAATTGGAGCATTAATGACAAATTTAATGAGTGCTGGTGCAACAGTGGCGGTAATTGGACCAGTAGTTCTTGAAATGGCGGTAAGCTCAGGAACAAATCCGATAATTGTTGGCGTGGCTCTAGCAATTGCTACGTCAATGGCATTTTGGCTAGTTATCGGAACTCCAGCCAGTTCTGTTGTTTATTCAGCAGGACTACTAGATGCAAAAGACTTTATAAGAATGGCAACTTTTGCTTGGCCGGCTGCCTTGATTATTATGATAGTAATGATCACATTTTACTGGGTAGGACTTGGACTTCAACCAATAATGATAGGAAATTAACAAATGGACAGCGGTATCTTACTTATAATTGCCCTTATCATCATTGGCTTTGCGATAACATGGAGCAACCAAGGTCAAATCAAAGAAGTTGAATCACGTCAATCAGAATTTGCAAAAAAAAGAGATGAAATAGCTGACCATGATAACCAAAGTGAAATTGAAGTTGATGAGCAGCGAAATGAAATGTTGAAGACATTAGATGACTCAATAAAAGATAATCAAGAGCAACTGGATAAAATCAAAGATATCATAAATGATTGGGCTAATATGAAAATAAAATCTTTTAAAAATAGAAGATCATGGGTACGTAACCCTGATGAGGATCATGTATAATATTATTCGTCAAAAATAATATTATTGGGTTCGTTTCGATTCTCCCAAACATCAAATTTTTTCATCATATTATTAAAAATATCTAGTTGTACTAATTGCTCAAGCCATTTTGACAAATTGACAAATATTTCATTAAACCTGTTTATGTCTACATTAGCAAATTGTCGAATAAAAGGTAGTAAGGCAATATCGCCTAAAGAAATTTGATTACCAAAGAGATTATCAGAACGCTCTAATATTCTTTCATAATTATCTAATATTTTTTCACACTCCGAACGATAAAAACTTTTTTCATAATCAGGGTATCTAACATGATATTTATATTTATCTAACCATTTTTTAAAATGAAAGTCATTCACAAAAATAGCTTCTAATTGCTTTTCTTTTGAATTATGAAACCATTTTTTAGGATCATTTAAAGAAATAGCCCATTGCATTATCTCAAAACTTTCATCAATTACTTTGCCTGTTTGCAGTTCTAAAACTGGCACTGTCCCTTTAGATGATATATTGTAAAGTTCCCTTGGCCGATTTTTTAATGAGATTTCTCGATGTTCATAATTTATTTTTGAATAGTACATCGCTAAACGAGCTCTCATTGCATAAGGACATCGGCGGAAAGTATATAAGACAGGTAAATTCAATTATCAATTGCTGAAAATTGTGGACTTTTAAAGTACCGTCTTTTATCAGGCGTATTTTGGTTCTTTCTAAGCTCTTTTTGAGTTTCAATTGGTAAAGAGGCTATCTCTTTGCATTTATCTGAGCAACAGCCATTTAAATCACGCTCGCATTCTTCACATTGTATAAATAATATATGACAGGCATCATTTTTACAATCTCGATGGATGTCAGAAGATTTATTACATATGTGACAGTTTGATATAATATCATCTGAAACACGTTCTCCAAGTCTAGCATCAAACACAAAATTCTTCCCAACAAATTTAGATTTCATTCCGTATTTTTTTATATCATGGGCATATTGGATTATACCACCTTGTAATTGCTTTACATCTTTTATACCTTCATTTATTAAAAATGAGCTCGCCTTTTCACAACGTATACCTCCAGTACAATAAAGTAGAACTTGGTGATGTTCTCTTCCTTTTAGCATTCTCCTTACTTCAGGTAATAATTCTTTTGATTTTTCTACTTGCGGTATCTCAGCATTTTTGAATTTCCCAACCTCACTTTCATATATATTGCGCATGTCAATTATAGTTGTTTGTTCTTGATTTAGAGCACGATTAAATTGATCAGTAGTTAAATGCTTACCAATTATTTTCATATTATATTCATTTTTCGGAATGCCGTATGCAACTATTTCTTTTTTTACTTTAATTACCAATTTATAGAATGATATACCTTCACTAATCGCTTTTTTGATTTGAATATCAGATAATTCACCTATTTCGCTTATTCTTTTTAAAAAATTAACCCAATTATGACTTGGTACACTTATTTGAGCATTTATACCTTCATCTGCGACATATATCCTACCAAAAATATTCAAAGTATAAAAAACAGAATAAAGAGTATCTCTAAAATTGGTTGGGCTATTGATTTTTATATAATTATAAAATGAACATGTAATACGATTGAATGTTTCAGCCTCTAGATTTTCTATAAGCATTTCTTTACTTTTCTGATTATATAATTTTTTAATCATATTTTATTGATTTAAATAAATATATTTTGTCCTACCACCAATAGCTGTAAGCAAAACATAAGCAGTACTATTTATATTTTCAGCAATGGTTTCAACTCTAATTTGACCAACTTCATTCTCACCAAAAAATAAAACATCCTCACCAACGATTGGAATTGTTTTTCCAAAATCTATCATTAATTGATCCATGCAAACTCGTCCTGCAATTTTATAGTTTTTACCTTTATAATTAACATATCCATCTTGGTACCAAGGACGCGGGAAACCATCGGCAAAACCAGTTTGGATAACGCCTATATTAGTTTCAGAAGTACTTTTATAAACACCACCGTAACTAATAGGCGTTCCTTTTTTTACTTTCCTAACATTTACTATGCTACCGTAAAAACTCATCACGGGTTTTATTCCAATGTTGTCTTTTACTTCATTAGAAGGCAAGGCACCATACAACAACATACCTACACGAACCATATTAAAATACGAATCTTTGATATTGATAATAGCTCCGCTATTTGAACAGTGTATATTCTTAAATTTAATTCCATATTCGTGAGCCTTTTCAATCACTGTCTTAAAATTTTTCAACTGCTTAGTGGCATAAGACAAGTCCCCTTCATCTGCAGTAGCAAAATGCGTGTACACGCCTTCAAGATATGTGACTATATTTTTATTAAGATTACCATATATCAGACTAGCATCTTTAAGATTAAATCCCAAACGAGTCATACCTGTATCAAATTTTAAATGATATCTAGGGCAAGCGCCATTTAACAAAAAGTAAGAATTAATTTCATCTATATCTTCAATAGTAGAAATATTTAAAATAATATTATTTTCATGCGCTGACTTAATATATTGTGATTGCATCCTCGAAAACACTAGTATGTCATTTTGTATATTTGCATCTCGAAGTTCAAGAGCTTCTTCAAATGAAAAAACCGCAAATTGCACATTTTCAATATTTTCGATTGATTTAGCAATCTGAACTGCCCCATGGCCATAACCGTTAGCTTTAATGACGCAGAGAAGTTTTCTACCACCAATCATTTTCTTAATAGCTGACAAGTTTGAACGGCAAATATCTAAGTTAATATAAGCTTTTGGGCCAATTATTTTATTTTTTTTAATATTCAAGATAAACAGGCTAAATAATTATATCATATTTTCAAAAAATTAAAAACAAACTAAATAATAAAAACGTTAATTTATTGTTTAAGTTTATTTTTTATGAGGATTGAATTTATAAACAATAGTAAAAAGCTAGAAAGGACTGGAATAATGGTAAAAGCCCAATCAATAAATCCACTAAACAAATAAGATTGCATTGATTTAATACACATTACCAAAGGCAAGAAAGATAAAATACTATTTATTGTTGGCGGATAAAAATCAAGACTAATAAGCAGACTACTTCCAAAAAATATAAAAAATATAAAGCCAAATAAAGAAATGAACAGAGTAGATAATTTATCCGAAATAATAGAAACAGTTATAAAGATATTTGCTAATAAAAATGTGTAAATACAAAAATAAAAAATAAATCCAAATGTTTGAATAATCCCAAAGGGATAAGGAATAATTGCTGAAAACAATATAGCTGAAAACAATCCAAAACTTAAACTTTCAACAACAGCAACAATTGAAAAACTAAAAATCATATATTTTTTTGAATAAGGAGTTAAAGACAAATAAGATAAAACTTTATTATGAACTCTCAAATCAAAAAGGTCTCTAAATATGGATGGCAAAATAGCTAACCCTGTAACTAAAAAAATCATGCTTGGATATATCCATATATCAAAGGATATATCATATAAACCAATTGAAGGTATTTTTCTAAATGCTAAATTTGTAAAAATAAAAACTGTCAATGGGAACAGAAATAAAATTACTAAGCTCGAAGTTAAATTATTACCTAGCAACCAGAGTCTCCTTGATAAAAGTGCTTTTATCAATCTAAGCCACCTCCAGCAAATTCAGAGTCCATCAAATCTACTAAACCTAATTTCTTAACATTTAAATCAATCATGTAATTTTCTGATGCCTGTCTAACAATATCAAAAAATACATTTCTCTCTCTTCCATAAAAATGAAATATATTATTAATCCTACTTGGTGATACAACCGTTGTAATTTTACTGAGCGTGTTATATAAGTCATCACTCAAATTTTCAAACTCAATTTGAAACTGATGGTAATCAAGAGTGCTTTCTAATAGTTTATCTAAATTACCGTCCATTATTATTCTTCCATCTCGAAAAACTAATATTCGATCATGAGCATGTTCAACTTCTTGTAATGAATTGCTCACATAAATTATAGATTTTTCACCTTTTAATTTTTTTAATAAA
>Ga0115571_1002562_pt1 | contig 11927 bp, 28 predicted proteins | sample COGITO_mtgs_1205_FD_87293 | JGI IMG/M metagenome (GOLD analysis project Ga0115571, IMG submission 87293) | Pelagic marine microbial communities from North Sea - COGITO_mtgs_120531 | ecosystem: Environmental > Aquatic > Marine > Epipelagic | place: Germany:Helgoland, sampling site Kabeltonne...
AGTGTAAGAAAGTTAAGAATGATACAACCTGAAGGTGTACCAAGGTCTAAAGACGGATGGTTCTAAACTTGGACGACTAAAGGACAAACTTACGGAAGTTAACGGAAGCCCACTCTTGCAGTGGGTTTTTTAATGCCCAAAAAAATTTCGGTTGGCACAAGTCGTACAGAATTGAAAGAAGTTTATAGTAATTGGTGTTTAGTGTGGGTGTTATTAAGCTCTTGAGTTGAGCTTAGTCGATACTTGGTTGTATCTTGTTGATGTGTTTATACAATTAACACTCTATCTTTGTCCTAGATTAGATGTTCCGCTTTCACTCTCGCTTCGCTTCGTTCTAGCGTCATTCATCAGTTAGGACTAACGAGTGTAATCGGTAGTTCGTATTGACTATATATCAAATTATGTATTTATTTTATCACACTTTTCAACAGAATGCAAGTACTGTTTTTCTCAGGGGTATGTTTTTGTGTGTTGGGGTAAGTTTCGGTATCAGTAAAATATTTTATTCTATGAAAGATAGTTGAGTTCTGATACGATTTTGAATGAGGAATTTTGTTTTCTACCTATGACGCGCTGACAATCTCTTTCTTGTTTCGAGTTCCAATGCCTTTCGTTTGTCCAATTCTCGTGAACGCTTCCTATAGTTATTCGCTTGATTTCTTTTAGCATTGGGTTTTTCATAGTGCTGAAGCTCTCGACATCTCTCTTTGATTTCGGCTCTCATGCACTTCTTTCGGAAAATTCTAAGTCCTTTCTCGAAGGACATTCCTTTTAGATTAACACTTGGCATCTGCTCTCCTATTAAAAGTAAAACCTCTTCGCCTTAGGTAGTATACTTTACTGACGATACTATCTTCAGTGCGTTGTAGTTTCTTTGCGAGTTCATCTATCGGCATTACATTGTAGTGCCTCTTTAGATAATCCAATTGCTCTGTTGTCCATTTGTTCATATTGATATTATACTCGAATTTTAACTGAATGTCAAGAACTATTTTTAAGTGCCTTGAACGCTTTCATAGAAAAGTTCTTCACTAGCAGTTGTCCTTTTGTCTTGCTGAAATGCTCGAGTAAGTAATCGAGCAATGTTGTGCTATCAATGTATGCGACTTCTTCGACTGTCACACCAATGACTCGAGCGCAGTATGCTCCTTCCCACTTAGATACTTTCGTAGTAATCTTCTCTTGCCACTCCATGCCGTTCTGCATCTGTCTTGTGCCAAAGTTAAAATTAAATTGGTCAGTATGACTAATCTTGTATTCATACTCTAGCTCTCCGAAGTATGCATCAGCATTTTTATCTCCATCTACGAGTGTATGACCGAGATGATGTGCAAGTGCAAGTTCTCCAATGCCTCCTTTTGTAAGTTCGACTCCTTCAGGAAGTTCTGAAAATGCTTTGTCTAAATATTCTATTGCTTTTTTATATTTCATACAGATATTATACTAAATTCACAAGGAAGTGTCAAGTACTATTTTCAGCAATGGTATAGATTTACCTTGACATGAGGTTTCACTGTTGCTATAATATACAAATGATAAATAATGAAATAAGTGAAGTAATCTTTTTAATCATGTGCGTAGGTGCTGCATACACAATAGGTAAGCAAATCGGAATACAAAGCACAGTAGACTATTTAGAGGAGAAGGGACTCATAGAGTTTGATGACTCTGAAAAATAGTTCTTGACATCAAGGTTAAAATTTGATATAATTATTCTGTAAGTCATAGTTTTGGCTTACGTATTGGTGCGTCTACCGTAAGGGGACGTGAATATTTACTGAAAAGGAATTATGGAGATAAAAAATGAGTATAGATTTAAGTAAATTTTGGCTTGGATTGGATATGCCCACATTACCGTCTTACACGGAAAGTGGATATCCTAGATATAACTTAATAGCAGGGGACAACAACTATCGTATAGAAGTTGCAGTGCCCGGTTGGAAGAAAGAAGAACTGGAGATTGTCTTTGATAACAAAGAACTCCACATAAAGGGTAAAAAAGACACAAAACTAGGTGATGATGAGCAGTTCGTTCATCAGGGTCTTAGTCTGAAATCTTTTGAACGAAGATTTATTCTAAACGCCGACCTGTTAGTAGATAAGGTAAATCTACAAGACGGATTACTGACAATCAACTTATCACGAACTCCAGATTCTAAGAGGAAAATCTTGGAGATAAACTAAAATGAAAGCAATAGCTTCAAAAGTTCGTGATAGTATATGTGAGAACGGAGAGTTCTGCAACATAGTGGCTAATTATACATTAGTCATAGCCTTTGGTGGCATTATGGTACAGAGTGTTCAGACACTTGCATAACCTGTCAGACTGCATTCGGGGAGTTTTCGGACTCCCCAATCTTATAAGGAAACAAATGAAAATATCAGAACAAGGATTAGAATTAATTAAACACTTTGAAGGGTGTGAACTTGAAGCATATAAATGTGCTGCAGGTGTATGGACTATAGGTTATGGTCATATAAAAACTGCTGTAGAAGGCAAAGTTATTACACAAGAAGAAGCAGATAATTTGTTAGTAGAAGAAATTATAGAGTACGAAGACTATGTTAGAGCAGCTGTCAAAGTACCATTAAAACAGTATCAATTTGACGCACTAGTCAGTTGGACATTCAACTTAGGCAATGGTAATCTAAACGCTTCAACTATGCTAAAAGTACTAAATCGAGAAGAATACGAGGAAGTACCAGCGCAAATGGCAAGATGGAATAAAGCAGGTGGCAAGGTCTTAGAAGGACTCATTCGCCGTAGAGAAGCAGAGGGTCTTCTGTTTGAAAATAAGAAATGGACATAAAAGAAATTTGGTTAAAAATACTTAGTTATTTCTCGACAAGATATAAGCTAACTGTTAGTTATAATGCCGTATATGGTGACGCTGATGATACAACTTATATAGTTCGTAAATTTTTGAAAAAACAACCTAAATACCTAAAGTTCCTCAATGAGGACAAGGAAGTAGTAGAGATTCGAGGCGCAGAAGGTCTTAACTACAAGATAGAAGAATTATGATAGAAAAACTCAAACTCAAACACATGAAGTTTATAAACGAATTTAAAATTAGATATGAATTAAGTTTATATCAAATGTATTGGATATCCTTTGTTGAAGGATTATTAATAGGAGTGGTACTATGTATCAGTTTCTCCTAGCAATTATACTAGCCTTAGGGTTAAGTACCTATTGGTTATGGAATGAGAACGCCACACTTACACAAAACAACGCAAAACTAGAAAGTGCCGTACAGCTTCAAGAAGAAGCAATCTCATCTTTACAAAACGACTTTACCCTACAAACAGGTAAACTCAACGAATTACAACTAAAAAGTCAAGAAGCGCAGAAAGAAATGAATCGTTATCTTGATATATTTAAAAGGCATAGTTTAACGAAACTAGCCGCAGCAAAGCCTGGGTTAATAGAACCTAGAGTAAACAAAGCAACAAAAGAGGTATTTGATGGAATCGAACAAGACAGTCGGGATATTGACGCTGCTGATGATGGTATCATCGTGCAGCCTACTGCCAACCAAGACATTAGAGGTTAGTGCAAAACCAATAGAAAGGCAGATAGCACAGCCAGTACTACCAAGAGAAATAGACTTGAAAGAGCCTTATTGGTATGTAGTTAGTGATAAAAACATAGAAGAATTTTTAGCACGAGTAGAAAAAGACCAAGGACAAGTAGTATTCTTTGCTATGACAGTACCAGACTATGAGTTGATGGCATACAACACTCAAGAGTTAAAACGATATATTCGTGAACTCAAAGAAGTAGTAATATACTATAGAGAAGTGACAACCAATGAAAGCACTACCGATTAAAGACCACCAGATTATATCAAGACTAGATTTAATAGCTCAAGATTTTTATGCACTACCTCATAGGTGGACATACAAACCTTTGGCAAAAACTAGTGCAGCAGACTTAAGAGAGATTATGGCAGATGAAAACCACAACGGTTATCCAAAGAAAAGCAACTCTATTGATTATGCAGGTAGGTCAATTTCTAAAAATTTTAAAGAAAGAACTAATGCTTTCCTAGGCTCAGTACGACAATTAACTGATAACCAAGCATGGTACTGGGATAGTATGGTATTTCAACCACCAGCAACAGGTTGGACAGCATGGCATAACGGAGGAGATACTCCTAGGTACTTCTTTAGGTTCATACATAATAGCGAAAAAGGTTTTACTAACTATATAAAAGACGGAAAAAGAACTAGGTTAACTGACCAGCACCATCCAACTACTACTAAAGACTGGACTTGTGTTCATGGATTTTTAGATGGTAGTACAACTTGGATGTCCGATAGAAATTTGGGCAACACTCCAAGAATAATATTTGATATCTCCATACCTAGTAGATATCATAACCAAGCAAATGCTTTTGCTGACTTCATACAGACACCTAAAAATGGTTAAGCTCTTTAGAATGTTGATGTGGAAAAGGAGTATGGAAAAACACTCCAAGTGGTTTGATAAACACGAACCAGCACAGAATAGATTTGAAGAAAATGAAGAATGGTTAGAAGAACTAGAGGACAGAGTAGTAAAACTAGAACACGACTCACATCCCGCCAAGGACTTGTGTGAATTCGATTCATATGAGGAATTTAAAAACGAAATCAAACAAATGATAAAAGATGAACTTAGTACTCAGTCAAGACAGTAATAATAGAAGCGACCTATGTGGACACATAGAAAATTTCCTGTCTGATAATGAGATACAAGACTTTTATTCCTACCAAACTAAACAATTTCAACCAGCAACTACACGATACAGAGGAATAGATAAGTCTTTGAGAGACTGTGATAGACTCGGAGGAGCTACTGTACCTGAATGGTTGAGACATAAACTACAGTGTGCAATTGATTTGTACAATAATAAAACATACAAGTTCGATTTATACCCTATCTTATCTGACCACCACGAGTTTAATATAGTAAGATACAAAAAGAAAGGACAATTTTTTACTGCACATAGAGATTGCAGACCTTACTTAGAACACATACTGCAGAGAAGATCAATGCGTAAGATAAGTATTAGTGTACAATTGAGTGATAATTATGAAGGAGGAGACTTAGAGATTGCTGAGTCCTTTAACCGAAAAGATTTATTAGGAGGACAACATACACCTCCCAATAAGTTTAGACACAAATTTAAAACAATGAAAAAGAAAGGAAGTTTAACAATATTTACATCTTTTCACATGCACGAAAGTACACCATTAAAATCAGGACTAAGAGATGTTCTAGTGTGTTTTATACGAGGAGAAAGTAAAGTATGGTAGTTCCACAAAGTTTAACAGACCTATCACTAGAAGTAGTAGAATGGATGGACTCTCAGCGAGATGCTCAGTTTCCTTTCTGTGATACATATTTAATGTGGCATTACTTTCCACCTGAGTATAAAATTGATGTATATAACTGTACTTTTCCTTACTGGAGAGAGCATGGTAATACTATTATGGAAGATATTAGTATAAACGGTGTATTTAAAGAAACAATAGAAAAAATAGTAGTAGTTAGAGGTACAAAGAAAGGAATAGTATTACCTACAGCTACTAAGAAGAGACAAGCATACTATATAGTTAAAGGAGATACTGATATAATACTAGGTAAAAGCTACCAGAAGTTATGTCAATCACTAGAAGTTAATGATTATAAGTTAAATACATGGAACGCCAGAGGTTTAGAATGGAAACCTGTGAAAGAAGGAAGTGTTGAGAGTGTAGGAAACTTATGGAATATGAACGTACATATAAAAGAAGGAGATATATTAATTCATGTCACATACTATGATGATTAATGAAATAACACCACACTATAAAAAAGAGCAACCTTTTGATAGAGAACAACCTATTCGTTTATTTGTTGGAACAAGTGAAAATTTTGACCACACAATAGAAAGAGTATATTTGTATAGTATATTAAAAAATACAAATCATCCAGTAGAAGTCACATGGCTAAGACCAAGTATGTTTCCTACATGGAAAAGAAAAGGTTGGGGAACACCCTTCACTTGTTTTAGGTATGCTATACCAGAAATGTGTGGATTCAAAGGCAGAGCTTTGTACACAGATTGTGATATGATAAACTTCAGAGATTTGTTTCATTTGTGGCGAACTGATTTAAAAGGCAAACCTTTTGGTATGGTCTGGGATTCTTTACAAATGAATAATCACAAGTGGAAAGATACTCCGTATAAAAGAGGCTGGTGGTGTGATAGCGTTATGCTCATAGATTGTGAGAAAGCAAAAGACTGCATACACTCTATAGAGGAACAAGCTCAATGGGATGGAACTTATAAGTGGAGCTTTATGGAAAGTATTGGTTCTCCTAAGAAAGAGGAAAGTACAGATATAGTACACGAACTAGATGCAAGATGGAATAGTTTTGATGGAAGCGATACAGCATTTCCATATAAAACAACAGACCCTTCAGAAAAAGTACAGTTAGAATTAGAAGAAATATGGCAAGTACATCTTACGGCACTTAGCTATCAACCTTGGCATCCAAGATACTCTCCTCATGCTAAAGCAACTCATGCAAGACAAGACATAATGGAAGTGTATTGGCAGTATCAAAAAGAAGTTAAAATGTTGGAGAAAATAGGTGAAGTTTGAAGAGCTAATAAGTCCCATCGGGGTTGATGAATTTCATCTTCGGTATAAGGACAAAAAACATTTTTATATCAAAAGAGAGGACAATCCTTTCTCAAAACATTTTAGTTGGGGGGAACTCGACAACTATCTCAATCAGTATAATATTGGTACATGGGATAGAACACCACAGCTTCAGGTAGTGTTGCCTGATGGAAACAAGTGGTGTAAGAAAAAATCAACACAGAAATATACACGCACAGAACTATGGAATTTGTGGAATAATGGAAGTAGTTTTATACTTACGCTAAGTGAGTTCCTAAACGAAACTATGTGGAAGCAGTGTCAAGAGTTTGAAAAACATTATGGTGTTGGACAAGCCAATCTATATTGTAGTAAATCTAGAGATGCACATTGTTTTCCTATTCACGCAGATTCAACAGATAACTTTTTATTTCATGTATCAGGCACGGTACGCTGGTACATTTATAAGGAGTTTGAAGTTAAAGGGGGTCGTACAGAGAATGCAACTTTGGAAGAAGTAGTAGACTTAAATGATGGCGACCTTTTATACATACCGAAAGGTAAGTACCATAGAGTTGATACTCTAAGCCCACGCATATCAATCTCTTTCCATTTTCAGGATAGAGCCGTAGGCAAACCCTATAACAGGAGGAATTGGTATAACTGGAAACCATAGGAGATTACTATGGCAGAAGGAAGTGATAATTCAAGAAACGAAGTAGAAATAGATTTGGACAAGTACATGGCTCTCATTGAGAAGTTAGACAAGTCCGAAGATATGATAAAGGAGATGCAACTCGAGGCTGCAGCAGCCAAGAAAAGACTTGCACCACCGAAACGAAAGTTCATGGATTTATTTTTAGACGACAACGATGTCAATGAGAAAGCTATAATTGGCTTTATCGCGTTCTTTATGCTTATTGTTTTCGCTGGGTGTGATTTAGTAACAGCGTTCTGGGGACAGGACTTAGTAATTAGTGACACCATATTCACAAGTCTCGTAGTGATTACACTCGGAGCATTTGGAATCAGTGAAGCAGGAAGAGCATTTGGAAAGTGATAACAGCAAGATTATTTATAGATTTTGAGTTGGTAGAAAAACAGTATGAACCTGAGATGATTCATACTACGGACATATTCTGTCCTGTTTCTCATAGAAAGGAGCAGGATGGATATGACGTTCTGCGCGATGACATACTAAAAAATGGTATGAAGCATCCAATAGTGCTTTTACCAAACACTTATGATAACTGGCAACTAACAATGAGACATGTCAATCCTGAATATATAGTACCGTATCAAAAGACCAAGTACATATGTGCCTATGGAAACCAGCGCTGTGATATACTTATGAGTGCTGGGCATACATATATGTGGAGTCTAGTAACTGATAATGTGGAATGGTCACACGCTGCATTTATGGAGTTAAAAAATAGTTCTTGACTTATGTTTATAATTTTAGTATAATATACATATGAAAAATACAGAAACAAACGAACACAAGACTTGTCAGATGTGGAATGCTGAGACAAAGTCATTTGATACATGGCATATCGGAGAGTGCAAACACTGTGGAACAGAGCTAGACCATACGTCTGGAGAATGTCCTAAGTATAAGTGCTGGATTGCATGAATTTATTTTATTTAGATGAAGACCTAGACAAATGCGCAGAGTATCATGTCGACAAGCACATAGTAAAGATGCCTCTCGAGGCAGCACAACTCTTATGTACTGCGATATGGATTGATGCCAAACTAGGTTTTGTACCCCGTGCGCTTGACAAGGACGAACGTGAGGTACTAAATAGTGAGAAAGCCAAGATTAAGCACCTACCGCTTGACCAGCGACCTCTCACACCATACCTACCGATGATGTATAATCATCCGTGTACGATATGGGTTAGGTCGAGCTTGGATAACTTTGAGTGGACTCATTGTTATGCTAACGCATTGAACGATGAGTACCACTATCGTTATGGTAAACAACACAAATCCATAGTGGAAGTAGTAAACAAACTACCTGAGCCAAAGAATATGCCCAGACTTGGATTTACAGAATTTGGACTAGCAATGCCAGATGACTTGAAAGATTATGATAACCCTATACAGAGCTATCGTGACTACTATCATCTAGACAAGGCTACGTTCGCCGCATGGTCTCACAGAGACAAGCCTCATTGGTGGAGCGAAGACTACGCTGACTATGAGAAAAGGATAACAGCAACATGATAAAAGTAGAACAGAATGGATATACATTCACCTTTGATGATGGAACTACGGAAGAAGAACAGCAGAAAGCAATCAAGAAACACCTAGCAAAGACTAGATGGTTTAGACCGATTGTTATGAGAAAATCAGATGGAACTAGTGTTCATCTAGGCAATGGAGTAAGAAAACATGGCAAAAGACATACCTCTTGATGTCCTACTAGGAATAAAGAAAGAACCGTTAGATACTATAGAACATAGGGATATGTTGCGCAGTAATCTAAATCAACAGAGAGTTCAAACTGAAGAAGAAATAGCAGTACTAAAAGGACAGCTAGGAGCTAAGAAAGAATACTTAGCAAAAATTGAGGGTGGACTTGACGTACTTGATGAATTAAGCAAGTGATAGTAATAAAAGATAATTTTTACCCCAATGTGGATGAAGTTCGAGAACGAGCTTTGTCCATGTTTTATAGACCAGGACGTAGAGAAAGAAAGACTATGTTTCCAGGTCGTCGCACTATGTCCTCATTTAGTAATGAGAACTTTGTGTATTGTAGAAATCAATGGGAGCATATGCTCAACACAAAGATGCAGTACTTTCCTAGAAAGAATAGCAACACAGCGTTTACACTATCAGAGAAAGGAGATGCAGACTGGAACTGGGTACATCATGATTGTTCAGGTTTCTTAGAGAATACTTCAAACGATATGAAAGGTAAGCCTTACGCTGCAGTAGTATATCTAAGTCCTAATGCTGATGTTAAGAAAGGAACAGGATTGTTTCAATCTAAAACAACTGGCGAAGTTTATAAGAATGATGAACTTAGCAAAGGACAATCAAGTTTCAAACAAATGTGGGAAGAAGATGAATATTTTCAGATGCACACATATGTTGGGAATCTATACAACAGATGCGTCTTGTACCCAGCACATTATTGGCACGCTCCATTCTGTGCAGGATTCGGACACAATAAATCAACAGGCAGACTTGTACAAGTAGGCTTTTTTACGGTAATGAAATGAGTGATTATAAAGTAGACAAGTATAAATTTAATGAAGATGTAGTTTTAAACAAACTAAAGAATCATATATTGGGAACATACGACCAACACTATAGTATGAATAAAATCCAGTCAACCGAGTTCATCTTCGATGCTGGTCATGGCGAAGGCTTTTGCTTAGGAAATATCATAAAGTATGCACAACGCTATGGAAAGAAAGATGGAAGAAACGAGCAGGACTTACTAAAGATTCTGCATTATGGAATAATTTTAATGGGGTCAAAAATTGAGAACAAAGAAACACGAGAATCTTACACAAGCGAATATAACCAAGGTAATTGAGTTATTAAACCCAACAGATGGTAGCAAACCTATAACAAAGAAAGAAGCATGTGGTATACTAAACATTGCTTACAACACAACTAGATTAGGTAATATCATTGCAGAACACCTAGAGATGATGGAGTTCCGTGCTAGAAGAAAGGCACAGAATAAAGGAAAGGCAGCAACTAAGAAAGAAATTACAGATGCAGTAGCAGGGTATTTAGAGGGCATGACAGTAGCAGACATTGCTAAGTCATTGTATCGCTCACCTGCTTTTGTAAAGGGAATCATAGAAAGAATAGGAGTCCCTCAAAAATTAGCACACACAGACTACGAAGGTAGAAGGAACGCCCTTTTACCAGACCAGTGTATGGCTGATGAGTTTGAAGAAGGAGAAAGAGTTTGGGCAATCAGACAGAACTATCCAGCGATAGTACAAAGAGAGCTTAAACCTGAACAAGCAGAGGAGCGAGGCTACAAACTATACCTAGTGTATACAATTGAAGCTCAGCAAGAAGACCTCAAAGATACGTACTTTCCATACCTAAGTTTCGCAGGTAAGAACCATGCGATAGCAGCTTATGATATGGGCAGTCTAAGACATTTACGAGAGTATATGTAAAAAGGAAAAAAATGGACGCACTAACTATAGTAGCGGCATTTTGGATAGCTGGAGTAGTACTAGGTATTTATAACCTATTTTTACCAGCAATACAAATTATCGGAAGAATTGATAGTAATAATATAGCATACAGATACGCTTGGGCAGGTGGAATTGTTTTCACCATATTTTTGGGTATCTTTTTACCTTTACTGGTTCATGTTATATTGTTTAATAAACACCAAGAAAGATTTCTTAGGAACTTTATACCAGCATATATGGGAGATAAATAATGCATAGAGGAAATAGATATTACGAAGCTCTTAGAGCTAAGTACATAGCAGAAGCTAAAGAAGCAGAAGCAGTACTACATACATACTTTACCAACTCAGTTGGAATAGGAGAACATTCAGACCTTATTGAAGAGTTTGATAAACAACTAGATAAACTAGCATCAGCACAAGAAAAGCTGAGTTCTCTAGAAGGCTTATTAGATAGATGAGTCTAATCTTACAGTGTGATAATGAGACTATAGGAGTAGTAAGAAATCCCTATGAAAGAATAGTCTCTTTATACATACAAAGTCTAGACTATATAGGAATGGATGCTTGGGTAGACAAATCTACTCCTGAGCTACAGACTGTACTTTATAAAGACTGTGACCACATAGTCAGATTCGAAGCATGGAAAGAAGAATTAAATTTTTCAAATCTACATCCTAAAGATACATCAATTTTGCAAGATGAAGAAGTGCAACCTATGTGGGAACGTTGGTATACTTTAAAAAGTAAACAACATATATACGAGCTGTATCGGGAAGACATTACAGTCTACGGTTATAGCTACTAAAATATAGTTCTTGACACAAGGTTAAAATTCCGATATAATATATTTATATTAAGGAAATAAGCAATGAGCGACAGGTATTACACACAGATGCTAGAGACCACAGGTTGGTGTCCTGGTTATCGCAATACTTTTAGCCTTGCCGAATACAAACAAAACTACACATTAAAAAGGAAAAGAAACATGGCGTGGACAGACGAAAGTAAAGAACAAGCAGTTGAAATGTATACTGCTGAAGAACCAACTCCAGACAACAGTATGGAGATTGTTAAGATGGTTGCTGAAGAATTAGGTGAGAGCCCAAAT
>Ga0115571_1002575_pt1 | contig 11886 bp, 10 predicted proteins | sample COGITO_mtgs_1205_FD_87293 | JGI IMG/M metagenome (GOLD analysis project Ga0115571, IMG submission 87293) | Pelagic marine microbial communities from North Sea - COGITO_mtgs_120531 | ecosystem: Environmental > Aquatic > Marine > Epipelagic | place: Germany:Helgoland, sampling site Kabeltonne...
AAAATATTACGGAATTTACGCTGCAATGGAATCGGATTTTCTGTATCTAGGAACTCAACTTTCTCAAGTGTTTGCCAACAATGCTGATAAAAACCCTCTAATTCTTGTGATGGCGCAATCGCAGTAGGCTGCTGATTCTCACTGTTTTCTGACTGCAGACCACGGCAATAGGCCTCATAACAGATAATTTGCACGGCAGAAGCAATATTCAGCGAACTAAATTCAGGGTTGGCGGGTATCGTACAGACACTATGACAAAGATCGATTTCTTCATTAGTCAGACCGTTACGTTCACGACCAAAAACCCAAGCGACACGCACTGCTTCATCTTGCTCACTCAAATTTTCTAATAGCACCCTAGGAGTAAATGCCTTGGCCGCATTGGCACGTGTCCGCGCAGTAACCCCTATAACATGCTGACAATCTGCAATTGCATCTTCTAAACTGGTGAAGATTTGTGCCTGATCTAGGATGTCATAAGCCCGTGTTGCCCGCGCTCTAGCCGAGGGGTCGTGCAGATCCTGTGGGTTTACCAGCGCTAGATTAGTCCATGCCATGGTCTTCATTGCACGTGCAGCAGCGCCAATATTGCCCGGGTGAGAGGTTTCAACCAATACAATTTTTGATTCTATAATACTCATATCCAATTCCATTTTATTGCCACGCCTGATGCGATACACAACGGCGCTACTTAACTGATATCGCCTTAGCCTATAAAGATGGCTTACAAGACTCTATCCATCTGGTAACCTTTGCGCCTTTCCACCGAGCCACACTGTTATGACGCCTACACTAAATATTGCGGTTTCTGCCGCACGTGCCGCTGGCCAAATCATCTTACGCAATATCCCGCGTATCGAGAGCCTTAAAGTACATGAGAAGGCGCCAAACGACTTTGTTACAGAGGTTGATCACAAGGCAGAACAAGAGATCATCTACGTTCTGCAAAAGTCTTTTCCGGACTACGGCATCATTGCCGAAGAGTCAGGTGTTACCGAAGGTAAAGAAGATTCGCAATGGATCATTGATCCCTTGGATGGTACCACCAACTACCTCCATGGCATTCCTCATTACTGTGTCTCTATCGCTCTACGTCAAAACGGTAAGCTTGAGATCGGTGTCGTCTATGATCCCATCAAGGAAGAATTATTCTGTGCCAGCCGAGGCAATGGTGCGACGCTAAACAATCGACGTCTGCGCGTCAGTAGCCATCATCAAATTTCAGGCAGTCTATTAGCCACCGGCTTTCCCTACTTGCTTGAGCAAGATCATACGGCTTACCTAGAAGGTTTTGAAAGTATCAGCAAACAAAACTGTGGCATCCGCCGTGCTGGGGCAGCTGCCTTAGACTTAGCCTATGTTGCCGCTGGACGTTATGACGGCTTTTGGGAATACGGTTTAAACAGTTGGGATATGGCTGCAGGTGTCTTACTCGTACAAGAAGCTGGTGGCCTGGTATGTGATCGTCAGGGTGGCCATGACTATCTAAAGTCTGGTGAGATCATTGCGTCTAATAGCCGTCTCTTCAAAACCTTAGTGAAACAGCTACATAACACAAAGAAATAAGCCGTTACGGCAGGTCGTCGAGCACTTCCTCTTTCTCATCAGGGAGTAGATCGACGGCCGACACATTCAATAGTATCAATGTCGCACTAGCCACATAGATAGAAGAGTAAGTACCCACTAGAACACCTACAATCAGCGCCAAGGCGAAAGAATGAATCACCTCACCGCCAACAAAAAATAACGCGAATAAAACCAATAAGGTAGTAATCGACGTCATCAAGGTTCGCGCTAGGGTCTGGTTAATCGATATATTCACCACATCAATCGATTCTTCTTTACGCAGCTTTCTGAAATTCTCCCGAATCCGATCGAACACCACTATGGTGTCGTTCAAGCTATAGCCGATCACAGCTAAGACGGCCGCCAACACAGTAAGATCAAACGCCGCCTGCGTCACAGAGAAGAATCCTATCGTCAGTATCACATCGTGAATCAAGGCCACGACTGAACCCAATGCAAAACGGTATTCAAAGCGGAATGCAACATAAATCAAAATCCCGATCAATGCATAGACTACAGCTAGACCACCATCATCACGCAGTTCTTCACCTACTTGTGGACCGACAAATTCGATCCGACGCATTTCTGGATTACCCGTATTTGCCAAAGCCTGTAACACTTGGTTGCTGACTTCAGAGTTAGCAACTGCTTGTGATGGCAGGCGAATCATGACATCTCGCGCAGTACCGAAATGCTGCACGATCGCATCGTTAAATTGATTCTGTGCCAGGGCATCTCGTATCGGTTGTAACTCAACCGGCTGTGAATAGCCGATTTCAACCAAGGTCCCCCCAGTAAAATCGATGCCTAAATTCAAACCGCGCGTCATCAAAGAAGCCAACGAGACAGTAATCAGTACGGCGGAAATAATCAGGGCTAACTTACGCTTACCCAGAAAGTCGATATTTAGAGATTGTTTAATCAGTTGCATAATTAAATCGCCAGTGACGGTGCTTGCTTGCGACCGTAATATAGATTAATCAGCGCTCTCGTTACCAAAATCGCGGTAAACATTGAGCACAAGATGCCTATTGATAAGGTGACAGCAAAGCCTTTGATTGGCCCGGTACCAAAAGTGAATAAAACGATGGCAGCCAATAAGGTGGTCACGTTTGCATCAGCAATTGTAGATAGGGCCTTGGCATAACCAGCATGAATACTCGCTTGTGGTGAGTTGCCATTACTTAACTCTTCACGAATTCGCTCAAAAATCAGTACGTTCGCATCCACCGCCATACCAACGGTTAACACGATACCGGCGATCCCCGGCAAGGTCAGAGTCGCCCCTGGGATCATCGAGAGAATCGCTATGATTAATACTAAGTTAGTTATCAGCGCGACGTTCGCAACCAATCCAAAGACTCTGTAATACAGCACCATAAAGATCATCACTAGTAGCATACCAAGCACTACAGAGTTTTTACCTTGATCGATATTTTGCTGGCCTAGGCTTGGGCCGACCGTGCGCTCTTCAATGATGTTCATCGGTGCTGCCAGGGCACCTGCACGCAGTAACAGGGCTAACTTACGTGCTTCACGACTAGTGTCTAAGCCTGTAATTTGAAATCGCTTACTCAGTTGATCTTGGATCCGGGCAATATTAATCACCTCTTCAACCTTTCTTGAACGCGATTGCAATTGCCCCTGCTCGTCTTTGAAGTATTCGGTTTTACTTTCAATAAAGACCACTGCCATTAAGCGTTTAATATTGTCGCCTGTGACCTTAGAAAAAAGCCGAGAGCCCTTACCATCCAAGGTAATAAAGACTGCTGGAGTCGCCGTATCCTGATCAATGCCAGAAGCGGCATCAGTGATGTATTCACCACTTAGCATGACGCGGCTCTTGAGTAACACCGGTGTGCCATTACGTTCGTAATAGAGCTTATCGCCTATAGGTATATTACCGCTGCTTTCGGCAGCAAAGGCATCACCCTGCTCATCAACTAAGCGAAACTCTAAGGTTGCCGTTGCACCTAGTAGTTCTTTTGCCCTCGCTGTATCTTGCACGCCAGGTAACTGGACCACAATACGATCCGTGCCTTGACGCTGGATAACCGGTTCAGCAACACCCAGCTCATTCACTCGCTTACGCAGGGTCGTAATATTTTGTTGTAAGGCAAAATTCTGCAATTCTTGTTGTGCCGCCAGTTTAAAAGCGGCTACCAAGGTAATCCCACGTTCAGCCTTTATTTTTGTAAAATCCAGATCTAGTCGGAAGTTTTCTTTCAGCGCATCTAAACCCTGCTGATAGCTTTCTTCATCTTTAAAGGTCGCGTTTAAGACATCGCCATTATGCTTAACACTGATATAGCGAACCTTGTTTTCACGCAATACCGAACGGAAATCAGCCTCATAGCGATCTAAGGCCTTACTCACTGCAGCTGTCATATCGACCTGTAGTAAGAAGTGCACACCACCCCGTAAATCAAGCCCTAAGCTCATTGGGCTAGCGTTCACTGCTCGCAACCAAGCTGGCACTGCCGGTGCCAAATTCAATGCCACGATATGCTCAGAATTAAGGCCACTCTTTAGTTCATCAGCCGCCTGAAGTTGCAACTCAGTATTATCAAAGCGCAGTAAAAGCTGTTGTTGCTGATTGACCTCAATCTGCTTGGCTTCCATCTCATTCAAACTAAGAATCGATTCTACTCGCTGCTTCAGATCGGCTGGCAGACTGCCACTGTCATGTGAAATTTGCACCGAAGGATCTTCAGGATACAAATTGGGTATGGCATATAAAGCGCCGATCAAAATGACCGCGGTCAGCGCTAAATAGCCCCAAATCGGATAACGATTCATCATGCTGTTCTCTCTGTCTGCCTAATAATGAACTAGCTTAGGACTAGTCTTGGCTTATCGTGCCTTTGGGTAAGACGCTATTAATCGCATGCTTCTGCACTTTGATTATGACGTTCTCAGCAAGTTCAATGCGTACGACATCATCAGTCACACCTTTAATCTTGCCCATCATTCCACCACTTGTGACCACTTCATCGCCTTTACTAATCGAGGCCATCAACGCCTTTTGTTCCTTCTGACGTTTTGACTGTGGACGAATAATCATAAAGTACATAATGACGAAGAAAATCCCCACCATCACAAGCATTTCAGTACCGCCACCGGCTGGTGGAGGGGTCGCTTCAGCGAAGGCATCGTTGATGAATAGCATGCAGAACTCCTTAAATGTAAATCCTTAAACTTGGAAGCAAAGTATTATGCCACAGTCGACGGACTTTTCTCTCTTGAGGCATAAAATTCCCTCGAAAACTGCTGGAAGGTACCCGCCTGTATGGCACTGCGCATACTAGCCATTAATCGATGGAAGTAACTTAAATTATGAATCGTATTTAGGCGCCCACCCAGCATCTCACCGCATTTATCCAAATGCTTTAAGTAAGCTCTAGAGTAATTCTGACAGGTATAACAAGGACAATCGTCTTCAATCGGTCGCTCATCTTGCTGGTAACGTTGATTACGCAGACGCAATACACCCGTACTTGTATATAAAAACCCATTGCGTGCATTACGAGTTGGAATCACACAATCGAACATATCCACACCATTGGCGACAGCATCGACCAGATCCTCTGGCTTGCCGACCCCCATGAGATAGCGCGCTTTATCCTGCGGTAGCCGATCTTGTAAGAAATTAAGCACCTTAGCCCGCTCTTCTGCTGGCTCTCCGACAGAAAGCCCACCGATAGCATAGGCGTCAAAACCAATCTCGGTTAAACCCTGCAAGGATTCCTCACGTAGATCGTCATACATACCGCCCTGCACAATACCAAACAATGCCGCCGTACTATCGCCATGCGCATCTCGGCTTCGTTTTGCCCAACGCAGTGATAGGCGCATAGATTCAGCCGCTGTCTCATGACTTGCAGGGAATGGTGTGCATTCATCAAAGACCATCACAATGTCTGAACCTAAAGCCTTTTGCACGCGCATTGAAATTTCCGGATCCAGCTGTACCTGTGAGCCATCAATCGGTGATTGAAAACGCACCCCCTGCTCGTCAATCTTGCGCCGATCGGCCAAACTAAACACTTGAAAACCGCCTGAATCTGTCAGAATTGGGCGATCCCAATGCATAAAATCATGTAAGCCCTGAAACTTCTCAATTACCTCGACTCCAGGACGCAACATAAGGTGGAAGGTATTACCCAGAATAATCTGGCTGCCTACCGTCTTTAATTCCTCTGCCGTTACCCCTTTGACCGAGCCATAGGTACCGACTGGCATAAAGACTGGCGTTTGAATCTCACCACGCCGCGTTTCTAATGTACCTGCACGCGCCTGACCGTCACGTGCCTCAATTGTAAAATTTGCTATTCCCATGATGAACTCAAGTTAGTATTAGCATGGCGTCACCATAGCTAAAAAACCGGTAGCGCTGCTCAACGGCGTGTCGATAGGCTTTTGCTATCGTCTGTTGCCCCGCCAGCGCACTAACCAGCATTAATAAGGTAGAACGAGGTAAATGAAAATTAGTAATCAAACCATTCACCACTTGGAACTGATAACCTGGATAGATAAAAATATCTGTATCACCAGTATAAGGCTTTAATTCAGCCTGCCCTGCGGCTGTCTGTTGTGCCGCAGATTCTAACGCTCGCACACAGGTCGTACCGACCGCAAAAACTCGACCACCAGCAGCGCGTGTTGCCTTAACCTGTTGGCAGACCTCAGCATTAACCTCGATATGCTCGGCATGCATCTTATGCCCTTCCACATTATCGACCTTAACTGGCTTGTAGGTCCCCGCCCCAACATGCAAGGTGATATAGGCAATATCAACCCCTAACGCTTCTATTTCATGTAATAGCTCAGGCGTAAAATGTAGTCCTGCAGTAGGCGCGGCAACTGCACCTAGTTGTTCCGCATAGACTGTCTGATAGCGCTCTCGATCTGCCGCATCATCCTGCCGCTCTATATAGGGTGGTAACGGCATATGCCCATAACGGTTAAATATTTCAGCCAAGGTGCACTGTGCTTCGAACTGCAAGATAAAAAAGGCATCTTCACGTCCGATAACAGTTGCTTGCACACCCTCTGCAATCAGCAGACGTCCTCCTACCTTAGGTGATCGACTGGCCTTAACTTGAGCCTTCACTCGCATCCCGTCCAGTAAGCGCTCGGCTAGAATCTCAGCCTGCCCACCACTCTCTTTTTTTGCATGTAGTCGAGCTGGAAATACTTTGGTGTTATTCAGTACTAATAAATCCCCAGCTTTAAATTGCCCGGTCAGATTAAAGAACTTTAGATCAGTAAAGGTATTTGCCTGTGCCGGCACAATGAGCAGGCGACTCTGATCGCGCTGCTCACCTGGAAGCTGGGCAATCAGCTCGGGGGGCAACTCATAATCGAAGTCATCTAGCGATAATGGATTAGTTTCTTTATTCATAAGCAGCGTGAGTATAAGGCCATAGAGGCCTAGGCTTAAGCACTGTCTGCACGTCGTGACTTTTAGCTGCCTACAAATCAGCCTTTGGCCGTAAATTGGCCGACTTATTAGAGAGCAAACGCTTGATGTTATGTCGGATTCGGTTAAACTTCCTAGCCCTCATCGCATGCCGGGGTGGCGGAACTGGTAGACGCGCCGGATTCAAAATCCGGTTCTGGCAACAGAGTGCGAGTTCGATTCTCGCCCTCGGCACCAAATGATCTCAATCATTTTGAAAAAACCACTAATTACAGCATCTTATCGGTGAGTCACCGAATCTGCGCTGTAATTTATACTTACTGACCTCTGTATATATACTTATTCTGTAGAGCTGAGCACCTGTGTGCCAAATAAGCCTGTGCTTTATCTGCTGGCCTCAAATTTCATCAATTTGCTACACTCTAATAGTCCTTACTCTGAATCTAAGATCCTATACTGGCTTAGATAGAGCGCCCCGATAGCTCAGCTGGATAGAGCGTCCCCCTCCTAAGGGGAAGGTCGTAGGTTCGACTCCTACTCGGGGCACCACTTCATGTGATACGAAGCATTCTATCGTACTGATTTAGCTAAAGTTTTTAACTTATTGCTATAAGGTATGGTAGACAATGCGGAAGACAAGTAATAACCCACCCTACACTTTTACTAAACGAGGTATCTATTACTTCAGTCGTTTAGTCCCACATGACATTCGTTATCACTATAAACAACCAAGAATTGTTCAATCACTCAGAACACGCTTAAGAAAGGACGCAGCAAACTATTCAAGGTCACTGACTCATCAACTAGATACTTACTGGTCAGAACTTAGAATTAATCAGCCTGATATCCCCTGCTCCAACTTTCTATTGAATCAACCCACTGAAGTCACTTTGCGTATTGCATTGGATACCTACTTCACTATTAAAGGTAATAATAGGAATGAAACCTTCAAAAGTGTCAGGAGACATTGCGCAATCGGCATTTGGCAACAACCGACCGACTGAAGATCGTGGCAACATTACACAAACCATTCTTGCGCTAGGCATTCAAGACATTGATCCAGATGGCCTTCAAGCCGATATAGGCATTACAGTCTGTGGTGCTAGTAGTGACCATCTTATATTAGAGGCTACAGGGCACTATTTACCTGTAGGCGCAGAGGTACACTTCCAACTCAACTATAGCGCGCTCCTACGTGCAATGACCTCACCATTCATCAGAAAAAATATGACCTAGTAAGCACCCGCGCCTTTCTCACTTCAGAAATCAAGGCGCGCCAAAGAGATGCCTCTATACAACACCCAACAGCCTACTCAGCTTATGAAGAGATAAAACTGCTACCTTACTAAAGTGAAATTCTTACAGCTTAGTGATCAATGCGTTGTGTTTTTCTTTATGGCTTTTCACCAACCAGGTATGAAGCCGATGAATCAACAAGTGCCCTATTTTTTATAGCGTTCCGACCAAGCAACATACGAAACTTCATGTTATCCCTAGCGGTCAGTGTAATTTCAATAGGCCAGGTATAAGCCCCAATTGAAAGTGGCGTCTCAATGACCCAACGTTCTTCTTTATGTCCACCGGAATCGGTCACGATACGCCTATCAATGACATTAGCTTTACATCTGACAACACAGTCACTATTGCCTTGCAGTGGCTGAATACTAAATTCGATGCATTGAACCCCATTTTCCATAAAAGGATAGAGCTCAAAAGCATGTAATGCTGAGGTTCTAGCTCCAGTATCAACTTTCGCCTTAATCTCAGGCAAGCCCAAATCCGGAAGTTTTACCCACTCTCGCCAACCAAAAGTGCATAGCTTACTCATATCGTCGCTCAATATATGTACCTTGCTTACCTGTCTGAGTCAGGCTTTAAATTAGTTGGAAAGTCTACTGATTCTACTCAGTAAATTGTTGTATTCAAGAAAAATAATCTTATTCGATATATGTTTTTTAGCGTAAAATGCAGCCGATTAATTAATACAAATCATCTCTTTCAGGAGCACACCATCAAACTCGCTATTCTTTCACGCGGTCCTAAATCCTATAGCACGCGTCGCTTTAAAGAAGCAGCATTGCAGCGTGGACATGAAGTTGATGTGCTAGACACACTTAAGTTTGCTATTGATCTACAAGAAGGCATACCTGATCTCTATTTTCGCCAAAAAGTGCTGAGTGATTATGATGCTGTCTTGCCAAGAATTGGCGCATCAATCAGTTATTATGGAACTGCTGTTGTCAGACAATTTCAAGAAATGGACGTGTTTTGTGCTAATACAGCTCACGGCATTACCAATTCACGTGACAAACTGCGAAGTCTACAGATATTAAGTCGACACCATATCGGAATACCTAGAACAACCTTTGTCAGAGATAGAAAAGACGTACTACCTGCTATCGAACGTGTTGGCGGTGCTCCTGTGGTCATTAAACTAATTGAAGGAACGCAAGGTATTGGAGTATTGCTGGCGGAATCTATCAACGCGGCTGAATCCATTATCGAGCTATTACAAAGCCAGAAACAAAATGTGCTCGTGCAAAAATTTGTAGCTGAAAGCAAAGGCAAAGATATACGCGCACTTGTTGTAGGTGATCGTGTTGTTGCTGCAATGCGCCGTGTGGCACAGGGCCAAGAGTTTCGTAGCAACGTCCACCGTGGTGGCATTGCTGAAGCAGTAGAGTTGGATGATCAATACGTGGAAACAGCTGTTCGTGCGGCACAAATTTTAGGCTTGCAGGTTGCTGGTGTCGATATGCTAGAAGGTAAAAATGGGCCACAAATCATGGAAGTAAATTCTTCTCCTGGTCTTGAAGGCATCGAGTCTTGCACCGGATTAGATGTGGCAGGCGCTATAGTTGACTACATCTCTGCACAGGTTGATTTCCCTGAGATCGATATACGGCAAAGATTAACAGTAAGTAAAGGATATGGCGTCAGTGAAATCTATGTTCCAGAAGGAGCAAGGTTTGTTGGCCATACAATTAAAGATGTCATGCTTGCTGAAAAAGATATTAATGTACTCACTCTATATCGAGGTATGAAAGTCATCCCCAATCCACGAACGGATCGTATTATTGAAGCCGAGGATAAATTACTTTGCTTTGGGAAATTAGAATCTATGCGTGACATGATTCCTGCAAAAACCAGACGACGTCGCAGACCGGAAGTGATAGATTTAAATACTGAAGAACCAAACGATTCCGATGAAGTAGAGAAAGATGTTTAATTTAGCGATCAAAAATAGCACAAGGATTTCATAAGTTGAGCTTAAGTAAATCTCTTAATAAGAATGTATTTGAGATTGCAGGGCACGTCATTCAACCGGGCGAAAGAATTCAATTTGATCTTCCAACGGCTAACCTATACACGCATGCTCCATTAAACATGCCTATAGAAGTAATCCACGGTAAGTACTCTGGACCAATACTATTAATATGTGCCGCAATTCATGGCGATGAACTTAATGGTGTTGAAATTATTAGACGTGTACGCAGTTTTCGAGGAATTGATAAGCTACATGGAACATTAGTACTTGTTCCAGTGGTCAATCTATTTGGCTTTATTCACCAATCCCGCTATCTGCCTGACCGCCGTGACCTGAATCGATCTTTTCCCGGCAGTGAAAAAGGCTCTATCGCTTCTCGTGTAGCATATAAATTCTTTAATGAAATTGTCCAACATTGCACGCATATTATCGATCTGCATACTGCCGCAGTTAATCGAGACAATCTCCCACAGATTCGCGCAGCGCTGGAGAATCATGAGGTCAAAAAACTAGCAAAAAGCTTTTCTATTCCTGTCATTATTAATTCAGAGTTAATAGAGAATACACTGCGTTATGAAGCTGGAAAACTAGGCATTCCAGTGATCACCTATGAATCTGGTGAAGCCCTTCGCTTATCTGAAAAATGCATTGTTACAGGAGTTCGTGGAATAGTCAGCGCCATGCGGGTTCTAGATATGCTTCCCTCTAAACGTATTGCAACGGTAAAAGCTGAACCTTATGTTGCAAGGTCAAGTAGTTGGTTTCGAGCACCATTAGATGGGCTGTTTCGACCGTTATGCAGCCTTGGTGCACGGGTAAAACGTGGTGATACATTAGGTGTGATATCAGCCCCCTTCTCTTCTGAGGAAGAAGTATTAACAGCAAATTCAGATGGCATTATTATCTGTCTAAGCAATTTGCCATTGGTAAATGAGGGAGAAGCCTTATTCCATATTGCAAGATTCGAGAAGGCGAGTGCCGTAGAAAGTGAGATTGCTGCACATGAAAGTAATATTGAAGAAGATCGGTTATTTGAAATTGAATCAGTACCAAGTACGGAAATTTAATATGGCTGCCCTATCGTAGAGTTGCATCATCAGCCAAACATCTATTGTAGCTCTTTAATAAGCGCTCTAATGATCACTGATGTGCCTTTGCAGGCTGTTTTTAATATAGCCTGCAAAGACTCAATTCATTTTTATGCATTCATATCGATTCCAAGCATTTTAATAAGTTTGTAATATCCAATAAAAATGGCTATAAAAAAGATCAACATAATTGCCTCATGCTTAAAAGCATGTCGATGAAAGAAGTCTCTATCCTTATGGCTAATAACATCCATAAGTTCATCACCAAATCTAATAGATAAAAAAGTACCTAGACCTGATAGCAAAATAACACTCCAATAGGGAAAGGGATTCGTAAGAATTGCATGCATGAGAATTGTAATTTTCGTTGTTTGATAATATTCAGCAAAATAGAGTAAGGCTACTATATTGATCGAAATTGCAATTACCCATACAGCAATTTCCGACAAAATCATTCGGATGCCAAATAAAATTCTAAGTGGAAAATCCAGTAAAAATCCAGCATCAGCAATCGGTGTGCAAAGTACGAAAAAAGACCATGT
>Ga0115571_1002576_pt1 | contig 11884 bp, 19 predicted proteins | sample COGITO_mtgs_1205_FD_87293 | JGI IMG/M metagenome (GOLD analysis project Ga0115571, IMG submission 87293) | Pelagic marine microbial communities from North Sea - COGITO_mtgs_120531 | ecosystem: Environmental > Aquatic > Marine > Epipelagic | place: Germany:Helgoland, sampling site Kabeltonne...
ATTTGAATGGACTTGTGCGACATTATTACCACCAATAGATGCGGTGATGTTACCCTCGTTTGTTTCACTAGAACCCGCAGTCAGAACTTTCATTCTGAAAACACGATAGAATGATGCAGTAGTAGTTACCGCACCTGTACCATTCAGTATTATAGTTTCTTTGAGTTCATCGTAGTTGGCATCAAGACCTTCAATCTCCAGAGTCCTTGCACCAGTGCCTCCGTCATCATCATTTGCATCCGAGGACACAACAGAAACAACACCCGCAGACGTAGGAAGATAATTAGTACCAAGGTCTGCAACGACCTCGAATCCTGTTCCTACCGCAGTGTTGTAACCGAACTTATTGATGTGTGAGGTTTGTGCAACCGCACCACGAGCAATGTGAATACCCTCACCTACTCGTCCGTCTCCAAGATAATGCGACTTTGCCATTCTTATCTACCGAGTCTCTTCAAAAGACCTTGTAATGATTTCAAGTCCTTAGAAATAACTTTCTGGAACTTCGCTTTGTCTTGTGGTTTTCTCAACATGGTAAACAACTTGGTAACTTTCTTCGCATCGTCTTGAGAAATCTTACCTTTCTTACCACCTTCAAATTCAATTGTACCGCCTTTGGGTAGGTCAGATGCCTTTCTGATTTGCATCAGAACATTCTTCGATGCAGCTTTGCGGTCATCATCACTCGCAACAAACTCATCGTCCTCTGCAGCGTCCTTACCACGTTTACCCATAGAACGCATCGCATCACGTTTCGCACGTGCATTCTCTAGGAAATAGTTTAGGTCGAAATCTTCGTTACGCTTACCTTTCTGATATGACTTGTACGCTTTACGTCTTTCGGCATCTTTCTTCTTCTCAGCAGGAGTCATCTGAGATACGGGTTTCCTACCCTCTTCCATCGCAGACTCCATGTACATATTCAGTTCGTACTTCTTGTTGTCTAGGTTTGCAACTTGGATATGAACGTTCTTCTTCTTGTTAGTACCAAGAATGTATGAATTGGTTTTACCTTTGGATGGTCTCTTCGGCCCCATTGCAACCTTATCATCAATCTCATCTTTGTCTACAACAAAACCTTTCTTCTTTGCGTGTGCATATGCGTGTTGCATCGCACCAGAGAAGTCACGGTGATATAGGTCATAACCAGTTGCGGATTTGGATTCTTTGACTTCAGGTTTCTCGTGGGTGTAACCCATCTTATCCATCTTCACATGGTCTGCATAGGTGTCTGCCTTGTAACCTTTCCCAGTCTTGGGGTCATACATCATGTGTGGTTTGAAGTCTTCTTCACCCTTACATTCTGCGAGTATTTCTTTTAATTTTTTCATTTACGCCAAATCCTTATCGTGGTTCAAACCACCTTTTTTCTTTTTAACTATGAACGCATTTACTCGTGCGTATCCCCATTGTTGTGGTGTAGTGCCTGGCCTGTGACCAGTCTTCCATGCGGCAACACCACGGTTATAAACTTTTTTGAGAGTCCCATACGAAATACCAGACTTCTCCGACTTCTTCTTCAGTGCTTCATCTGCTTCGTATAGTCTAATCATTTTGTTGCCCTGTTCTTTGCTCTTGCACGTGCAAGTCTCGCACGATCAAGTATTGCATCGTGTTTACGTTTATCCGATTCTTTCTCTCGTTTAATTTTTGTCTGTGCAGTCTTTACTGCATCTTCCATCGGAGTATCTTTCTTATACTTCTTGACGAGTGTGTCAGTACCTTCCTCACCAGCATTCTCTGTAGTAATAACGTTAGATGTAGTCTTGAAGTTCTTCTTACGCATTATTGTTTTGTTAACAACTTCGAACTCATCATTCTTACGATCATAGTTAATAACAACAGGAAGGTTTAGATCAGTCTGTAAGTCTTTGATGACCGCTTCACTATCAGGATTCTGACGAATGTTCTTTGCCTTTTTCTTGGCAATCTTCTTGAATACACGTTGTAACTCTGCCACTGTAATAGGTGGGTCATTACGTTTGTCATTCATACGATCAGCGAAGTGACGTGTAAACTCAACATCAACATCAAACTTAGCAAGGAGTCTATCCGCAAACTTCTCAAGATCATTGAGTTGTTTCTGAGATACTTCCTCATACATATCTTTGAATTGTTTGGTGTACTTGGATGGTTTCGTTTTCGCAGTCGCATCGCCTGGAGCTGGTTTATATGCAGAGTCATCATCGTCTGCTTTCTTACCATGTTTCTTGAAGTGGGCATCACGTTTGTCTTTGGTAGACTTCTCCAAACCCGCATAGTACTTCTTGGGTTGAGTACCTTCTTTATCTTTTATGTCAGAGTCTTGGGGTGCTTTCTTCTCGACCAGTTCTACTGCATCCAACCACTTACGAACCTTCTTGTCACCGCATTCCACGATAACATAGTTCGAACCCAAGACCGACACGACACCAACTTCTTCGGACTCTTTGATAACAACAGTATCACCCAGTTCAAACAGTTCACCTTTAACAAACTGTTCTCTTAGGTCAGATACTCTTGGTAATTCGATGTGACGTTTGAAAGATGTCTCTTCCTTGAGACCAAGACCCTTCCTTACGTCATTGAACAACTTACGAGTGTCTCTGTCCGACATGGTCGATGGGACACCCTGTGTGAAAGCTGTGTAATCGTTATCTTTTGCATTGGCACGTTGTTTAGATGCGGACATACCTTCCACACCCTCTGCATCAGGGTCTCTTTGACCCGCAGAAACGATATTAATAGATTCGAAATTATAGAATCCATGACGTGCCTTCGTGCCATTGTACTTGTTCAATAATACTTCGAACTCACGTAGACGATCTTGACCGACCACCATAGTGATTCGTTTGTATCCTTGGTCATACAACTTTGCAGCGATATTAAATACTGTTTTTACTTCTTTATCGACCATGATGTTTCGACCATACTTGGGAAACATCTTGCGTAGGTGTTTTACCTTGTCAGAATATGACAGAGGGTCTTTAGGGCCGACAGACTGAGATACGTAAACTTTCCAGTCTGCACGTCCTGCCTTTTTCGCAATGGTATCTAACACTTTACCATGACCGATAGTGGGAGGATTCATTCTACCAAACGTAAAATAAACTTCCTTCGCTTCTTCTACTAGATACGACTTAAAATCTTTAATCACTGGACTTTTTACCCTTTTTTCTTTCCATTTCCATCTTGCGTACTTTAGGAAGAATCTTCTTCGCAATTTTCGCAATCTTAGGTTTCATCTTATCTAGACGTTTCTCAATGGACTGTTTTCGAGCCATTGACATATCGCCCTTGTCCTTTCCTTTGGTGATTTTCTTGATTATCATGTTGCGTGCTTGTTTCATTGCACGTTTTTTGAGAGTGTCCATATTTGCAGTTTTACGAGCCGCACGTTTACGACCCATTGCAATTTTGGCTTTGTTTTTCTTGAGAGATCGTGCAAGTTTCAGACGTTGTTGAATATTCAACGCTTCGTCTGGTGACTCGACCACCTTAATGAATTCTTTTAGTCCCATTGGTTTGGACATATGTTACCCCTTACGGTTTTTCCCATCCCTTCAGTATATCTGGACTGAAGTTGTTATATGAAAATTCTAGGCGATCAACCAACTTGACCGCATCACCACCTAATTTGTCAATAGCAACAAATCCTTCTGCACCTGTCTTGACCTTATATCCTGTCTTGGTCTGAACAAATGTATCAAAAGAACTAATACTATTAAGTTTATTTATAAGTTTTAATTTTGCAAGTACAATGTTTTTTTGCAATTCAAACATATTAACAAGCGATCTTTTGTTACTTGCAGAGAAGAATTTCAAGATATCGTTCAACTTCTGTGCTTGGGTAAGTTTACCCTTCTCTGATTTACGTTTATCCATCTCTTTCTTGAACTTAGTGTTAATCCATTGAATGAGTCGGTTAACGTGCAGTTTACTGTTAGGAATGACCTTTTGATCACGCACAAAAGTGTTATTGTACTGTTCAATCAACTGTGCAATGTGTTGTTTACTCTCTAGTTCACGTAGAGTAGTACCAGAGATTTGATTGAATAACTTACCAGCATCCGACAGATGTTTGGTCACCGCAGCGGTTTCTGCTTTGTTCATAGTCGCACCAGACACATCACGCAACATCGCATCCTGTGACCATACGTTTACAGATTTGCGAAATTTCGACACGTCCACACCATATGTCGCTCGCATCGACTCAAACGAATCCCCAGTATAGGTTGTATGCCATACAATACCGATCTTCGCAGAACGAACTTCTTTTGCTTGGTCATAGGGAATCGCATAAATGATTGTGTTGGGATGGAAAGTCGTATACTTCTCACCATCAATGGTTTCATCCTTGGTGTCTCCTTTTGAGAACAAGAAGTCCCCTTGGATAACCCCAGTAATACCCAGATCAGGTAGATGTTTCAATGCAAGTTTCATCTTAGTTGCAAGGTCAGGACTACTGATGTCTGCAACAATATCTGCATTAGACTTGTAAACTTTAGGATTCTTTGCGAATACGCCTTTCTTTGCCACAAAGAACTTACCATCACTAGGGTCTTGACCAGCAAAGATCGCAGGCGCACCATCCCACTTGGTGGATAGTTTACTCTTGGTCTCACCCGCCAACATATCACGGAGTTCTCTCAATGCATTGATTGCCTGTCGAGTACCATCCACACCCCCATAGAGAACCTTATCCTCGATATGGGTCATGTGGGTGTTTTTCTGTTCTGTTATAAAGTCTGAAAAATTCATTACTTGGTACTCAATGAGTTATACTTGATTGCCAGATTAAAGAACTGTCCTAGTTTCTTCTGTCCCGCATTACCAGACTTGTTAGTCCGTATCGACATCTCCATTGTAACAATTGTGTCACGAGATTTCAACTCTATAAACCAATTTTGTTTAGACGTGGTTGATGGATATGCTTTTACAAACTTAACCATAGGTAAGAACACACCCAGTTCATCGTCAGAAGTAATTTCCTCGAAGGTATCCTTCACTGCTTTGATTACTTTGGTAGGAACTTCGGGTGCATCACGTAGAACCTCTGATCGAATATAATCAAGTGTCGTATCTTTGTTCGCATTGAATAGGTCAATAACACTCTTACGACAAATCTCTAGATGTTCGTCATATAGTTTTTCATACTTCGCATTGTCATCTTTATTGAGTTTAACAAGTAGTGCAGACGTGACTCTTTTCTTTGACTTGTCATATTGACCAGACGAAGGCATACCTTCGATCTGTTTGAATACCTTGGTGTGTAATTCTCTACGCAATACAGATACTTTACGAGTCTGTTTGAATGCGGTGAATACAGGATTCACATAGGTATTGAGTTTAGGTTCTTTGGTCTTCTTACCACCCGCTTTGAGTGATACACCTAACATCTCACCATCAGTAAACTCAATGAAGATGTCGCCTGGATGGTTCTTCGGAACACCTGTGGGTTTGGCACGATACCCCCAGTAAACCTGTTTGATCATTTTGGACTTGTTCTCATCCTTTAGATACTTGTAAACACCCATCGCATTCAACATCTTCTCAGAGAACTTTGAAGATTCTGATGCCTTCTGAATAGTATCAACGGCCGCAGCAACATCGGATTGCATCACACAAGTGAGTTTGGATGGGTCTTGTTCTAGTAGATGTGTATAGAAGTCATCGATATTGGTTGTCATCTTATAACCAGTTTCCCATGCGATAGCAGGGAACAACTCGGTGATAGATGCGTTTAGAGTGGTCTCACCGATACCACCAGACTTAGGTTTCAGTAGAAGGATGACCTTAACGTCAAAATGAGAATCGATAAAGATAGGGTCTACACCCTGTCCTGCCTTCTCTCTTACTTCTGCTTTGATTCCCGCCTGTTTTAGATTACGTACTATCTCATCTCGGTCACCGAGTCGGTCAGTTGACCTAACAACAAAGACCGCAGTCTTGGAGTTTTCGGATTTCTTCTCTACCGAGAGGTCACCAAACACACCTTCGGGGAAGTCACCTGTAGCAACTTCCTCGGATAAAAACTGTTGAAACGAAAACATTCGATTATTCCCATAGGTTATAAAGTGTTATTATACATCTATTTATAACAAAACGGAAGTCGATTTTTCCTCATTATACTGTTTAATAGTATTTTTTAATGTGTTAATCCAGTTATCACGATGTTCAACAAACACTTGAGGTTCATTGTTATCCACTGAGATGATGGTAACCAACTGAGTAATCGGCATACCTGTACGTTCTTCCCACATTACAGCGTAACCCGCTTCTTGCATGAAGTAGTTCTTGACCCAGTCTTTCTTCTTGGGTTTCATCGAAGTCTTGTAATCAATGATGGATAGTTTACCATCGAAGATGCCCACACAGTCAACACGACCCGCAACACCCAGATGGGTAGAGTAGAGAGGCGCTTCTTGTGCATAGACCGTGGTAAGACGTTCATCTAGGATAGGTTTGAGATCAAGGAAAGATGCAATGATATCGGGGGTGTAACCCTTCTTGTAGTCAGGGTCATTGTCAACATACTTCTCACAGATTTCGTGAACCGCAGTACCACGAGTAGAGGCACGATATGATACACGATTTGCCTCTTCCTCACCGACACGTTTACGCCATTTGGCAATAGAGTCTCGTGATAGTATCGACAGGACAGTAGTAATCGAAGGTAGGTCAACACCATCTGGTGTTCTATACTTACGACCAGATTCGGTAGTCACCGCATTCATCTCAGTCAATTCAACGTTTTCATGTAAAAAATTCATAATCTATTTCTCTTGTTTGTATTTCATATGTATCATTATACTATATGACGTTTGTTTTGTCAAGCAATTCTTTACAATAACTCGACAAGGTTTCTTAGTAGAAAGGTTAATCCGATACCATTGACCAGTATCAATGCACGATCTTTCCAGAGACATGATACCCAGAACCAACCCATAACACCCACTATAGAAAGTATTAAGTCATACGCCTCATATCCATCAACACCTCGAACGGACATTGCAGCGACCATCATGACCGATGCAAACCACTTGACATACCAATCTAATCCATTACTGGTTCGCATCAGTTATTTCACTCCAATGTAAGTCGATTCTTGAGTCACCCTTTTGATTCCAATGCCATTCGACACCACACTCTTCAATGATGGGTAATATTTCCTTCAGATTCTTAACACCTTCTTTGTCACCATTGAAACAGAATGTTGAATTTGTTTGTTCGTAATGAGTGTAGTAAGGATACGCAGAATACTTACGATTTTTTATATCCAACTCTTCGGCAAGTTCATCTGACAACACATAACCCATGCCCTTACAATGTTCACAATCATCTTCTGTTTCATCATCCCATCCTTCACCGCAACAAGAATCGCACTCTTCACCTTCTTCATAAAGATCAATTTGACAATCTTGTTCGTGATTGAATAGACACTTATTGAGATCAACATCTTTGTATTCTATCGGATTGCCGTCCTCGTCCTCACGGATGAGATAACCATCCTTATCATACTGAGCATCAAAGTAATCAGGTACATCCATCCACGCACATGATTGACAACAAGCATGACCCCATCCACAATACCAACCCTCTTCTCGGAGTCGGTCAAATAAAATATCAAGGTTGTTTTTCATCAGTCATCCATTCAAAGTGACCATTACTCGGATTGAACTGAGCGCACTCGGTTGCAGCTGCATCAAGTCTCCATGTATCTTGTACAGAACTCGCACCAATACACGACCCCAATACAAAGGTTACCATAGAAAATGTTAACACCCAGATTATTTTTGTTGTTCTATCATTCATCAGTATCTACCTCTAAGTTAGTTTCAATCCATACTCTAGCACCACAAGAAAGTGGTTTGGTTGGGGAGTAAATTACCCTCGCAACCTCATTACCATCCTTATCACGAATAATCGCATTACTGGTATATCTGTTATTTTTATAATCCTTCACTGTTATCACAGGTTCTTCGGTGCCGTTCTTTAGATTGGCACGAATCTTGTGCATATTTACGTGTATTTTAGTCTTCATATTATTCACACACCCTGCATGATCCTATCCCATTTCATACGTTCAATTCTCTCCTGTTCACGGTGAGTTTTGGCACGTAGTTTCTCCATTCGATCACGAGCAGCAATCCACTTGTCGTAACTCAATGCCTTACGAGCATTACCAGAAGCAAGACCCTTTCTCTTGAACTCATTCTTGAGAATCGCCTTCTCTTCCGCACCCATGAACACACCGACCAGTTTCAGTAGACACTGACGGAACGAACGACCATGATGCATATGACCAAGACAGTGGGCAAGTTCGTGGAGTAGAGTGTAACGATTCAGACCAGTTTGTGCAAGAGTCACAGTACGACCATTGGTGTAACCAGAGTTCTTCTTGTTTCGAGCGTTCATCGCAACAATACGTGGAGTCGCATCAAAAATCTTCGCAACATTATCGTTGATCGATTCTTGCCACAACTTTTGCCAAGTCTTGGTCTTGTAAATCTTTTTGGCGAACTTCTGCGCCTCTGTGATGTCAGCAAAGGTCACGTCTAGAATCTGACGTTGAAACATCCACTCCGCTTTGTAAGTTTTGGTGCGTTCCGAGTCTTTCGACTTCGCCCCTTTGTTTTGTTTCTGTTCGTGATTCAACAGGTAGGTTGCGTAATCAAGTTTATCGTAATCAACATTCATTATATAATTCCCTCATTCCAAGCACGATCAGCGTAAACTTCTTGTAGTTTGAACGCCTCTTTTTCCCAAGGTTGACGAGCATATGCAGTGCCGTAACCATAGACAGTTTTCTTCCAACGGATTTTGCGACTCTGTGCCTTTCGGTCATAGTAGTCAACCATCTCACGTTTAACATACTGTTTGACGTGAATCAGTTCATGAACAACAGTAGTTACTAAGTCACGTAGAGATTGTTTCTTCTCAACGTCAACGATGAAGAATCGATCTTCTTCTTCCATACACCACCCGTCAACACCATCTTTACTCAGGTCTTTCAGGCGAATCGCAACATCAACTCTACGATGTCTAGGAAGTAACTCTTTAAGAGTCCACTCAGCAAGATTCTGAATCATCTCACGTTGGAACTTGTTACCACCTTGAACGACTACTGTTTTCATATAAATCTCTCTCAACTCGACTTTACATATACATTATACGATATTGGGCAGGTTTTGTCAACTTATTTTTGAAATAAGATTCCTTTATAAATCAGGGACTTACAAAAAACTTTCATTTATTTTTGCGGGGATAGTCGGTAATCTCGGAATAAGACCACCAGAATTGTGGAAAATGCGTAGACCTTCCATGATCTACGCACAATACCCTAGTCTATACGATAAGACCACTTGTCGCTTTACGATATTCCTTCTCAATACTCTCATTCACATCAGTGATGAACACCACCTGTGCCATTTGAATATCAACTGACAGTGGGTCTGGTTTACCAGTCGCACAGATACCATGAGCGAACCCCATACCCTGTTCGGTCTGGACAATCATTCGTGGGTCTTTCAACGTAACCTTGCTACTACCCTGTTCGTGAAACTTACCAACATACTCACCATATGCGGTCATTACCGATACTATATCATTCTTTTGCATTTTCAATTCCTATTATAAAAAAAGTGGGTGAGGAAAACCTCACCCGATTATATATCCGTGGATTAGGCAGCGTTTGCGAACTCAACTGCCTTCTCAACCGCACGAATCTTACGAGTCTGGTTCGCACCAAACCATGCAGAGGACAAACGTGAATCTACTTCACGACCCATTTTGTGGTCAGTCAAGTAGGTCACACTGTTCAGTGCTTGCCACCATGAACCTTCACCGAAATGAGCGCCAGGTTGAGTCTCCAAGAAAGAGTGTGCCTTTTGACCATTCGTAGACAGATCAGCAAAGTTCTTAACATTGATGTCCTTCTTACCTTGGTAGGTACGTGGGAACACTTCGTTGTAGTACTGAACCAACGCATCCATAGAGAACTTCTTGGTAGAGAGGAATGTTGCCATCTCTTTGTACTTCGCAAACTTCTCGGATGCGATACCCATTTGTTCCTTAACCATGTCAGGGTTGAACGCATTGCGGTGATTCATTGTCACCGAGTTCGCAACGTTCTGACCCAGAGACATTGACAAAGTGTTGTTACAAACCACTCGAATCGGAGTGAACCGAACGTCAATCGCCTTACCATACTTGTGTGGGTTAGAGAACAACAAGTAAGAATCAACTTGGTCACCACCAAGGATATCGAACGACTCCTTGACCTTCGCAAGCGCCCATACCATCTGACCACCCTTTAGAGAACCAGCGGTGTGCATTTCCATATCACCAGCGAGAGTGTACTCCGAGAAGAACTCAAACGCATCTTGGTTCTGTACAGGATTCCAACCATCACCAACAACATCAAGGACTTTCTTGTCCGAAGAACGAACCAACGCCTTCTTACCTTCAATCTCGATACCCGATGCGGTAGTCATCGCTTCTTTTTCAACAGACCAGTCTAGACCCGCCTTATTCATAATCTGGATTGGGGATAGGTCGGGTGCGACCTTTGTTCCAAGTCCGTGCCAAGGTGTCTCACCAGCATACGCCATCTGAGCAACCCCATCTACCATTTCTACTTCATGACTCATAATCTTCTCCTATTAACCTTCTACTCTATCGTGGACTGCAACTGCACCATAGAATGATGCACCTAGTAACTTATCACAAAGGTCTGAAAACCTTGAGTCAGAACAACCCGCATAGTTACCACCGAACATTGTCCACTTACCTTTTGCCGACTCTGGAATGAGTCTCAAAATCTTTCTCCCACCGATGGGTTCCGCCATCACAAGTTCTGCGGCAGGATAATCTTCACATGGTTCAAACGGCCCATCCGCATTCACCACAGTGAAACCTTTACTGTATGAAGACTCACCACCAGCGGTAGTATCCATACTGTCTAAAAAATCATCCCCATAAGGGACTTGTTTATAAATGCTTACATGAATTCCCATAATATAATCTCTCTATTAAAGTAATTTACAAATGAAGTTTGGGTTGTTCCAGAACTCATTAACGTCAGAGTAAAGGACAACAGTTTCTTTGTTCTCGTACAGGTCACGCAGAGCAAAGACAAACTTGGATAAAGAAGAAACAGACTCATCACGAATCTCGTTCAAACGAACATAAGTATTTTCAATTGCAGACATCGGTAACACATTTTTCATAATCATCTCTCTTTTCTCATTCTCAATACAAGTATTATACAGTCTGGCACAACTATTGTCAAGTCTTTTTTTAAGAATAAGCGATATTCTTTTTAATTAACCACTTCTCTATGACAGGTTTACCATACTCATCTTCATCAGTCACAATATAGGCGACTGTCTTCTTGACCTCCGCATATCGGTACTGTTGATCGATACCACCGACCCAAACCTTGTGGGGATACTTCGCAAAGTCTGGCGTATCCATATCATCATTCACAGAGTAGTGAAAGTAATTACCGAACTCTTTCTCGGTAAACTCTCCCAAAACAACATCAACACTCATCGGTGCAAGCGCCATTATATTTTATCCTTATTCAAAGCAAGACCAGCAAAACCAAAACCAACTGTTGCCCACATCAAACACTCAACAACAGACATAGTACCATGTTCCAGACTCCCGACAGACCCCATCACCAAGAACCCTCCTATCAAACCATAAACAATGTTCATTATGAAATCTCCTCTAATAATTGGTTCAGATCAGTATTGTAATGCGGATAAACTTTATCAAACATCTCATCGATCTCTTGGGCAGTCGCAGTCTTATCGACAACGAAACAGTCGATGACACGGTTCTGGTCAAGAAACTCGATCTTGGAAACAAACTTGTCTGCACTCACATCATAGTAGTA
>Ga0115571_1002578_pt1 | contig 11881 bp, 7 predicted proteins | sample COGITO_mtgs_1205_FD_87293 | JGI IMG/M metagenome (GOLD analysis project Ga0115571, IMG submission 87293) | Pelagic marine microbial communities from North Sea - COGITO_mtgs_120531 | ecosystem: Environmental > Aquatic > Marine > Epipelagic | place: Germany:Helgoland, sampling site Kabeltonne...
CCCTCACCGACGGCTCCAAGGCTTCATCCCTGGCCTTCAGCCTCGCGCCGTACGGCCCCGGCGCCGGTCGCACGCACATCGGCAAGTACCAGACGAGGCTCACCGAGCCCTTCTGGCGCGCCGTCGTGGAGGCATCCGGGTTGTCTGTGAGTTTGACCAAGGAGCGAGGGGACAACGCGCATCACATCGTGGAGGCCACGTTCAAGTCCTTCGCCCGGTGCCTTCGCAAGTGCATGGACCAGGTGGAGGGAATCGATGTCGCGGGGTCCGACGAGCGCCTCGAGGGCGTCACACGCGCCGCGGGCAAGGCGAGGAGCACCAAGGAGACCACCATCGACGTCAAGCTCGACCTCGACGGCGCCGCGGAGAAGTCATCCGTCTCCACCGGCATACAAACCCTGGACGAACTCCTTCGGTCCATCGCGCACGAGGGCGGCGTGCAGCTCAACGTGGACGCCACCGGAGACCTCTGGATCGACGACCACCACACCACCGAGGACGTCGCCATCACCGTCGGGCAGGTTCTTAACGAATCACTCGGAGATAAAGCCGGGTGTAACCGGATGGGACGCGCGGCGGCGGGCGTGCTGGACGGCGTGGACAGCGACTCCGCGGACGCGGCGATGGTGGAGGTGGTGATGGACCTCAGCAACAGGCCGTTCTTGGCCAACGGGCTCGTGTTCAGGGACGAGTTCATCGGGGATTTAAGCGCGGAGATGGTCGACCACCTGTTCATGTCAATCGCGGCGAATGGCCAGATGACGGTGCACGTCGTGGAGCACCGCAAGGGAAAGAGCGACGCGGACCTGGCGGCGGCGTCCGCGCGGGCGTTCGGTCGGTGCCTGAGGCAGTGCATCGCGGTGGACCCGAGGCGCGCGGGGCAGGTGGCGAGCAGCAAGGGGACCCTCTCGGTGTAACTCCTGATGTAGGCGTTGGCTCGTCTGAATTCGACGCGATGTTTTTATCATATTCATTTCGCCGCTACGTACTCCGTATATTCGCTGCTAAGTGTTTCTATCGTACCGGGCGTACCTCGCCCACTCCTGACGGTAAACCTCTATAGGCGGGTTCACGCGTCACCCTGCTTACTCTGCAGCTTGGCCATCATGGCCGCCACGTTCGCCTGCAGGTTCTGAAGCACCCCGAGCGCCTTCTCCGCGCCCTCCTTGTCCGGATCCGCCCCCGCCAAAGCGCCCAAGTCAATCTCGTCACCGTCGTCCGTCTGGATCACCAGGCCGGGCAACTCCGAGCCCGTATTGTGATCATCTCCCCCGAGCGCATCCTCCCGCGTTCGCTTCTTCACGCTCATCGTGATCTTCTTGACCGCGGACGGCGGCGCTATCGCGGATGCGCCAGCCACGGGAGACTCGTCGTCATCCCCGCTGTCGACCCTTCGCCCTTCGCCCAGCGGCGACCCGTTCGCCGAGTAGAGCATCTCGCCGCGCTTGACCCGTCGCTTGGTCCCCGGGGTCTCCGCGACGACGATCTTGCCGCTGCCGCTGGTCTGCGGGACGGTGATCCCCGCACCCTTGGGCGTCGAAGGCACCGCGAACGTTCCGCCGACGGCGTCGCTGAGCCCTCCCTCGGTCCTAGCCTTCTTACCCACGGGCGTCGCCGCGACGGGGGCGTTGTTGAACATGGGGGGCGGGGGTGGCATGGACGCGGCCCCCTTGGGCGCGGAGTCCAAAGCCTTGGGCGGGGGCGGCGCCATGGATGCGGGCGCCGGCGTGGTCGCCTTCGCGGGGGACGGCTCGGGAACGTTCAACGTTCTCGCCTCCTCCGGGGGGAGGAGCCCGAGTCTGACCTTGATGTCTGTGAGCATGTCCTCGCCGAGGTCGTTTCCGTACTTTTCAAAGAAGTCCTTCAGGGACATGCTTCGGATCTGTGTTGTGGATGGAAAGGGATGGGGACGGGTGATGAGTCTCGTCTCGGGAGGGATGAACGACGATTGTGATGAATCTCGGTGTGCGACTAATTGTGTCGTTCGGTGCGTTTGGCGCGTTGGGCGTGGGCGACGGGAACGTACCTTCTTGGGAATCTTGACGATATCCTTCTTGAGCTGCTTGCGGATCTCCACGGCGAAGTCCTCGGCGCTCTTCATGATGTTCCCGCACTGCTTGTCCACTGCGAAACGCGTCGGGGGTACGTGAGGGGTCGGGGGAAACTTCCGTCAGTAGCTGTTGGTGCGGCCGTGAGGGATGAAATTTCGGGGCCGGGTGCGCGCGCGAGATGCGCGTGTGCGCGCGAGATGTTGGCCCGTGGGTGAATATCGGGCGATGTGGACGGGGTACTCACGTTCATCATCAATCTCCTTGAGCTCCTTCTCCACGGACCACTCCCCACGCGCCGCCTCGGTCGCGTTCTCGGTCGCCACCACCTGCGCCTTGACCGCCCCAACGGCTTTCGCATCGGGCGCGACGGCCTCGACGTTCACCTCGCCGGCGGACTTCTCCCGCAGGGCACCCTTCGCCGCACGCGCGCGCGTCGCTCGTGGCATGTCTCTTATGTACAGATCCCCCGACGCCGGGATTCGATATGGATCGATCGACGTCGCCGCCGACGTGAACGTTCGCGCGTACCTCGTGTGTGAAGATGCAGGGGGAACTCGGTATCGGAAAATTCGTAACGCCAAAGTGCTGCGCGATTTGAAATACGACAATACGACAATCAACCACCTTTCTCAGTTTCACATTCTGGTCTATTTGTGATTAAGCAGTCGTGAATCAGTCACAGAAAGGTTGGCACCCCGAACCACCGAATCCTCTCGTCCGGACGAATCCCTCGGACACACCTCGTCGTCTTCCCCAACATCTTGTGGATCCAGAAGCGGGCGCGCCCCAGCCCCACGTGGAGTGGTCCGGTCTGGCTTGTGATCTCTGATCCGGCGAGTCACCGTGAGCTGACGATGGCCGCTAACCCGGCGTCCACCACGCACGTCCGGCAGGCGACCTTTCCAGGCGCGCCCTCGGGTGGAGCGCGGGCGGCAAACCATGGCACCCTCGGCGAGCAGCATTTCGAACCCGGCGGTGCTTCGACGAGCAGCGGCGGTCGTCCCCTCGAGGCGTGGCAGCGCCCGTACGGCGTCGCAGGCGTCGGAATCTCCCCGGGGGACTCCCCGGGCACGCGGGTGACGCCCCCGAAGAACCCGGTGAACACCGCGGGGTTCAGGCCGCGATGCATGGTGGACATCCTACGCAAAAACTTGCGCGCGCGAGGGATGCTGGGCGACGGCTTCGTCCCGGAGTCGCACCTTCCCAAGATCGACAAGCCGCACCGGTGCTGCAAGGTGGACGCGCAGCAGAAGGTCATGCCAGCGCACCCAAAGGCGCACGATGAGATCGCAGACGACGGCGTCGACGCGGTGGTTGATTACCTACGCAGATCGGCGTCGAATGATGGATCGCACGCCGACTTGGAGACGCTCGCGAACGCGGCGCGCGCGAAGATGATCCGCCGCGCCCAGGCTGACATGGAGGCCAACGGCGTGTTCGCGGACGAGGAGATCGTGAAGCTTCACGACCCGCAGTCGTCCAAGCGGATCGAGAACCCCGGCCGCGGCGCCGGCTGTAAGCACGTGGGGTGCTTCGACATCGCCACCTTCATCCGGATGGCGCTCCAGAAGACGCGACAGACCCAGAACACCCAGTGCGCCAACCCCGATAAGCGCCGGGAACGCAAGTGCCACCCGCTCCACAAAGACAAGGCTCCGCGCGGCATGTGCGACTACTGCAAGGCGTGGAAGTGCCCCGACTGCGCGCAGCCGCTGGAACTTCACGAACTCGAGTTTGAACCGTTCACCAAGTCCATACTGGAGAACACGAGCTCGGCGACCCGGATGGTCAAGGTGACGCTGTCCAAGGGCGAGTGGGAGTCACTGGACGAGATAAAGACGGAGGAGGGCACGGGAACCGACGACGACGCCGACGACGGGGTGGTGTTGATCGGCGGCGGCGGCGCTCCGGGGATGGAAACTTTGGAAACGAACGGCGCCGGCGACGCCCAGAACCCAATCACGCTGGATTCTGATTCCGACCCGGAGGAGCCCGAGGACCCGAGCGGGCTCGATCCAGCCTGGATGGGGATCGCCGCCCCCGCTCCCGAGGAGGAAGCGCCCGCGCCGCAACAGCCGATACAGCCGATACAGCAGCAACAGCCGGAACCCACCCCGCCGCCAGAGGAGCCGCCGGCGCCGCCAGAGGAGCCGACCGCTCCTGCCCATGCGAACGAGCCGGAATCGACCGATATCACCAAGCCGGAGTTGATGTTGATGGTCGGGATCCTCGGAAATCTGCCTGGCAAACAACAAATAGCCGCGTTTGAGATCGTAAAAGCCGGCTACAAAACAGAAGAGGATGTGCCGGGTGACTTGTGGGAGCTGAACCCCCGCCAGGAGAAACTGTTTCTTCTCGACTGTTTCGTGCGAAAGAGCGCGAAGCTGCCCTCTCGAGATGACAAACGAGATCTGAGCGAGCTAGTCGACGCGACGATCGCGAGGCTGAACAAGGAGCAGGCTGAGGAGGCAAAGAAGAAGACTCCTGCGCAGGAGGCGGCTGCCAAAAAGAAGAAGGAGCAGGATTTGGCCGCCGAGAAGAAAAAACAGGAGGAGGTGGCCGCGAGGAAGAAGAAGGAGGCCAAGGCCAAGGCTGACGCCGACCAGGCCGCGAGGAAGAAGAAGGAGGCCAAGGCCAAGGCTGACGCCGACCAGGCCGCGGCCAAGGCTACGGCTCAGAGAATCAACGACCAGCGGGAGCAGCGGGAGAAAGTCATCCCGTGCCGCAAGCACGCGCCGACGCCCCCGTCTCCGACTCCCGATAGCGTCGCGCCGACGCAGCAAGCCGCGTACTCTTCTCAGGAAACGACGGAGGAAGCGGTGGCGACGCCGGCTCCCACACGACCACGAGCCGCGTACGAGGAGGGTCTGATCGAGACCACCGTGAACAACCTCGGGTCCGTGATGGATTCCCTTCGCGACGCGGATCGGCAGTCGGCGTTTTGCTTCGACGCCAAGACGCCCGGCAAGCCCGAGCACGCCAAGCTGAAGGAGTTGGCGGGTAACTTCATGGACCTCTACCGCATGACCGTCAGCCTGGTTCGCAAGCACGACAGGTCGTTCTCCCAGGCCTACAACGCAGTCGCGGTGACCGCTCTTCACCAGAAGATGCGCGAGTCGATCGACGCGGCTGACCTGGAAAAGCTCAAGAAACAGGTCATGTCCCTCCAGGCGGGAACCAAGATCCGGGACTTTTGCAAGATCGTCAGCGGCAAGGACGACAAGGTCCCCGCTAACTTTATGAACGGCAACATAATCGAGCCCGAGCTCCGGGGTTTGGCCGAGTTCGCCCAGGAGTGCCGGAGCTGGTGGTTTGCCATGATGAGGGAGGACAAGCATTTCCCGAAGCTCAGGGATGAATGGTGCGTCGGCATGGTGCTCGGCGAGGCCACGCCCGCTAACCCCACGGATCCGCAGAGGAAGCGCAGGCAGCTCGCGCTCGAGAAGAAGGCCGCCGAGGCCGAGCCCGAGACACCGGAGGATGAGGCTGCGAAGGAGATGACGAAGAAGATGAAAAAGCTGCAGGCGGTGGCTGCGGCCGAGTGGGAAGCTGAGAAAGAGGCGCGACGAAAGAAGAAGGAGCAGGCGGAAGCCGGCAAGAACCCTGAGCAGAAGGAGCAGGAGGAAGCCGTTTTGGGGCCAGCCCCGGAGTCTGAGTTTTTGGAGTCGGCGGCTGATCGGTTGAAAAAGCGGAAAGCCACCGAGACTCCCGAAGAGATTGCAGCCGCCAAGAGAAAGCGGGAGGATGAGGCGAAGGCCAAGGCTGAGCGCGCGGCCAAGCGCGAGAGGGACAAGGTAGACGAGTGGAAACAGATTTGGCCCGAGGATGACTATCGACAGTGCTACGCGTGCGTGGGTGACGGAGTTTGCGAGTGGGTCAAGTCGAAGCATACGAAGTTGCCCGACTGCGTCCACCCCATCCTACGAGTCCCCGTGTGTCGGGGGTGCTACAAGCACTACCATCACGAGGACTTCTTGGTGTTGCCGGACGAGGAATCGGGGAAGATGGAGCACTTCAAATGTCGCTGCTGCGCGGAGGGGGGAAGCCTCATCTTCTGCGACAACGCCGAATACAAGTGCCCGCAGACGATTTGCGAGGACTGCATCTTACGACTGGTGGGGCAGGACGACCTGGAAGATATCCTCGAACCGGGCCCGTGGACTTGCTTCTGCTGCGATCCAACGCCGATCGAGCCCATACAGGTTCGCTGGGAATGATCACGGCGTCGGGCGGATAGCGCTAGTACAAGGTTAATTCCGAAAGAAGACTCTCGCGGACAAAATATCAACGGAGCTCTCATTCTCTCCTCCATTCACCGTCATGCTATACGCGCTAATCGAATCATCGTGTCCCCCGTCGCCTTCGTCTCTAAGGGTTTTGCAGCGGTGTCCCGTCCGCCTCCACCGCCCCAATCTTGGCCGCCTCCACGAGCTGATCCTGGTCCGCCACCAGCCGCGCTATGAGTTTTTTGCTCGTCTCCTGCAGCTCCCCGGCGACGAGGACTTCGTCGAGGATGTAGTACGCCTTGTGAAAGTTGAAGATGAGGTCGAGCTCGCACACGTTGCCGAAGTACTTGTCCAGGATCTCCACGTAGTGTTGGATGATCTCCAGGACGATGAGCTCGTTCTCGGTGTCGTCCACGGCGAGGCAGAAGTAGAGCGACGCGTACCTGCGGTAGACGAGCTTCAGGTTTCGATGCTCCACCACGTTGCAGAGCTTCGACGGCCGCGCCAGGATCTGCGACGTCACCTCCTTCACCATCTTCCCGCGCTCCTTCTGCGAGTACGGCTTGTAGTACTTGCTAAGCCGGACCTTGCCCTGCCGGCTGAACAGGAGCGCGAAGTGGATCATGCCTCTTTGCCCCTGCCTAATTCGCCCGCCCCCCGGAAATTATAGCCCCCGACGCCCACGGGTCACGCTCCGCGCGCGCCCTTTCACCGGTGCGCACCGGTCTCGCGGACCGAACGTGGCAACGCGCGGTGTCCCTCGCGCGCGCGGTGTAAGATTTCGTACCCGACCTTCGACGAGGTCGCGGCGAGCACTGCGCGGGCCGAGATCCCCAAGCCGGCTTTTGAGGACGAGCAGTCGGGGGTAACTGAAGTCGCGGTGTGGTGCAGTTTGGCAGTTTGGCAGTTTGGCAGTTTGGCAGTTTGGCAGTTTGGCAGTTTGGGCATACACTCGCTGCAGCTAATATCCAGGCAAAACGCGGCATGTGTGGATTTGACCGGAATAATAAGCACATTGAGAACGCTTCAAGAACAGCCGCAGCTCGGGCAGCGGCATGACAAGTCTACAGTCTAAGACACCCGCCTCCGCCCCCCGTCGTCTCCAGCCCGGGCTGAAGGTTCCTCGTCCCCCCCGGCCCCACGCACAGCGGTATACCCCCCGCGTGCTCGATCCGTACCACGCACGGCGATTGCACCCACGTCTCCCCGTCCATCTGAGCCGCGACTGGCGCGCTCAGTCGCAACTCGACCCGCCCGCCCTGCGCCAAACGTTTGGAGTGCGCGAAACCGTTGCGCACGGCGACTAAATCCGACACCCCGCGCGTCCCCACCACCTCCAGCATCCCATCCCCGACGCACGGGGGAACGAACACGCTGTCCGGCAGCTCACCCTTGACGCTCGGCCTGTTGGTACCCCAGAAGTCCACGCCGTCGGCGCTGCTGTGTATGTTGAAAACCTGAACGCTGTTGAGGTCCCGCGGGACGTCCACGCGCTTGTCGTCGACGTAGAGGTCCACGATCCGTTTGCCGTCGTCGCCCGTCAGGTGACCGCCGCCGCTCATGAACTCCTTCGCGCCGTAGTACGCGTACCACGCCTTGTTCTGCCACACTGTGGCGCACGATGACGGGTCGCGTTCCCTTCGTTTGGTGAACCTGTGCGAGATGTGAGCGTCGAAGCCCACGGAGAAGAAGCACACAAACTTGCGGCGAACTTTCGTCTCCGCATTCGCGTCCGCGTCCGCGTCCTTGTCCGCGTCGACCCCGAAGCCGCCGCCGCGTGTGCCGCGTCCGCTCGGGACGATCGTCGCGGTCCACATGTCCAGCTTCGAGAGGTACGCTCCCGCCACGTTTCGCACGATGTTCGCCATGGATCCGCCGCCGTACGCGGCTCCCCAGCCCGATATTCGGCTGAGCTCGTTGCCGGTGCCGAGGGGCAGCGGCGCGACTGGCGCTCGGCGCGTCTGGGGTAAGCGCGCTCGTTCGCAGGCGAGCGCGATGAGGGAGGCGGCGGCGGCGACGGTGCCATCGCCGCCGCCCGCGAGGAATCGGACGCGGGGGGGCGGGACGGCGGACGCGGTTCGGTCACCGGATGGCGGGTGCCGATCCGCATCGCCGACGAGGAGCTCCTGCAAGCGGCGCAGGAGCGCCTCCTGGCTCTCGCTGTCCATCACGAGCACCTCCACGCTCGCGTGCAGCTTCCTCAGGCGCTTCACCGCGATTTTCGCCGCCGGCGCCCTGACGTTGACGATCACGCACACGCGATCGTAAGGGCCGTCCGCGTCGTCGCGCGTCACCGACGTCGACGGGGCGTCGATTTGGTGGGGCGCGTCGAACGCCCCTCTGGTCCCGTAGTTGAACTCGGGGGCGGACGGGCCGGATGGGAAGTTGTCCGCGGTCAGGGGCTCGCGCCGCGGCATGCACCCCGAGAACATCGCCCCTGAAACCTCACCCAGTGCTACAGACCACCGACCGCCGCCGTCGCGACGCTCGCTCCGGTGTGATGACGACGCGAGATTGATCGTTTCGACAACTGCTCAAAAATATTTGGAAATGGCTCGATATCAACCCGGGACGACGCTGCTAGCTAAGCGACTCCTCCTCTCCTCTCTCTCTCTCCTTACATGTCGTCGGCGGCGGCGGCCATGGCGGCGAGCTTCGTCTCGTCGGCACCGGTCATCTCCTGCACCTTGACGCCGTTGGAGTACAGCTGGAAGGTGGGCATGGCGGAGATGCCGCACTCCGCGGCGACGTCGTCGAGGTCGTCCACGTCGATCTTGACGAAGATCACGTCGGTGTACTTGGTGGCGAGTTCCTCGAAGTAGGGGCCGATCTTCTTGCATGGGCCGCACCAGGACGCGGTGAAGTCGACGAGGACCTGGGCAGGGATGGATGATGGGTGGATGGTGGGTGGCGGTCAGATTACGTATGTAGATTGACATTGACGAGGCGGTGCGATCGAATAAAAAAAAGCGAGCGAGCGTCTGCATCGCTTTTGAAAATGGGTGACGAGGCGACGCGAGATCCGCGGGGACGCGGGTGCCGCGGCGGGTTCACCGCGCTTGAACGCTCGATTCGGCTCGATGCGATGGTCCTCGTGAACTCGCTCGGGTTCGATCGGGGTGGTGTGGGTGCGGGGACCGCGTCCCACGGGGCATCGTGATCAGGTTTTTGAGCCCTGGCGCTGTGAAAAAAAAGGGCGAAGCGGCATCGGGGCGCGGGGAACGCACCGGCTTGTCGCCCTTCTTGAGGGTGGCGAACTCCTCGGCGGATTCGATCATCTTAACCATCTTGGAACCGTGGGGTGGGGGTGAAACCGCGGGATGTGGTGGTGTGCCGGCGTGCCTCGGCGATGTGAGCGTTCGTTTCGCCGAAGCTCGCTGACGTGACACACAAACAGCTCGATCATGACATTCGAGAAATCCCCGAAAATGCGCGCCCGTATGGGCAAACAGTTACAAATAGCTCACCAAATGGTGAAAGGGCCAAACCCGTTTGGGGCGCCCGGGTTCATCGCCTGCGTTCACACTACAGGACGCGCGCCTGATCGAAGCGTGATCATGTCGCAGTACGTTCAAAGAGCGACGGGGGTGGCCAAGCAGGCGGCGGAGGTGTTCTCCAAGCGGGTCGTTCCCCCCGCCGTGGAGTACTACAACGCCACCATGGCGAAGAACGCTCAGTACGTGGTGAAGGATCCCGCCGCGGTGGACAAGCTGGGCAAGCAGCTCGTGTACTCCAACCTCGCCAAGCTCCCGGTCATGGTCGAGGGCGCGCAGGCGGAGATGAACATCGTCAAGCAGAAGTGGGCGGGACGCATGGACCTGCCCATGACCGAGGTATGACCCTAAACCCAGGCCCGAGAGGGCGCGATCGCCCCCTTTTTTTGGAGCCCCGACCATGGCCCTCATCACGGTCAATCCACGATTCTTCCGAGCGACGTCTGACCTTGCCCCACCGAACCCTTCCCTCTCGACCCAGGTTGGAACCGCGGCGCTTTTCGCGGGCGAGGTATACGCCTGGTTCTGCGTCGGGGAGATCGTCGGCCGCGGCGGCGGGCTCACCGGCTACTAGGCCCGCGGCTGATCACCAGCAGTTAGGGCTGGTCGAATATCTTCTCCCCGATTTTTAGCACTGGGTGTTCCATCAATTCATGTGTACAGACTATGTGAGTAGTCACCGAAGAACGCGTCGCTCCTACTTGACTCGCGTCTACTTTCACGTCCAAAGGAAACTATTCAAACCCCGGCGGCGCCACCCCCGGCGGGTAGTACGTATACAGGTCAAAGTCCTCCCCCTCGTCCTCGTTCACAGCTGTGCCCTTGCGATCCGCGCCGCCGTCCGTCATCTTCTCTGGCATCGGCTGGCCCTCCTTCGGCAACGCTTCAATCGCGGCGTCCGCCTCTTCCCGCGTGAAGAAGAGGTTCAGTTGCCTCACCAGCTGCTTCGCGTCGCAGTCACCCACGCCCAGGTACTCCCCCACCAGCCGCCTGCGCTCGGTCACCCCGCCGAACGCGCTCCACTTGGGATCGGGAGCTCCGACGGGGGGACCGCATAGTCCCCACTTTTCCAAGTCCGCTCGGTCGAACTCGCGGCGCGATACCCCCGCGCTGCCGCCCGCCGACGCCGCGGGCCTGGCCTGGGCGACTGCGGTACGTATGTCCTTCACGGACGCGTGCTCCACGCCCACGTTTCCAGCCTTGTGCGTGGCGGTGTCCGTCTTGGCGGAGCTGAGGTGCGTGCCCAGAAACGCGTGAAGCGCGCTGGGCACCTCGCGGACGACGACGCCGCGCATCTGCCGTCCCGCGACGTCCGAGTCGGTGAGCACGACGACGCGCGCGCCGTCGTTCGCGGCGGCGGCGAGCTTGGCGATGACGACGTCGGGGACGTCGTAGTGGCCCGCGGCGGCGTCGTAGGATCCCTTGAGGATCCGGCACCCGCGGCGGGGAGCGATGGCGCGCTCCACCGCCCTCTGGTCGTTGGAGCCCTCGACGACGATGAGGGCGTCCACGGCGTTCAATCCGGATGCATGCACGTCAGGTCTAGGTCTCCTCGAAGTGGGTGGTGACGAGACCCGCGTGAGTAGCTCGTCGTATCTCGCATCCTCGGGCGACGCCGCCGACGATGTATTGTCACCGCCGTTGATGCGTTTGTTGAGCTCGTTCTCCCTTTGTCCCTTCGCTCGGGGCGGCTTTCCCCGCTGTGGCCTCGATGCGGCGCCGTCTGCGGGTCTGGCCGCCGATGGTTGGCGTTTGCCGACGTTGGGGCGACCGGCGGACGTTCGAACCTTGAACGAGGGTTTGGGCGGGCCGTCTCGCTTGGACCTCCGGGAGCCGAAAAAGTCGGAGCCGTCCATGTCCATCATGAGGTCCATGGCGTCGTCCGGTGAGGGCGGGGGCTCGGGGGCAGCCTCGACCGGGGGCTCCTGCACCGTCCCGTCATCATCGCCGCGTGGTGGTCGCTCCATGCGCTCGCGCGTCGTATCGCTCGTTTGCGAGAGTGGACGGGCCCTGAGCCGGCGCCTGCCCCTCACCGGCGCCGCGCGCGGCGGCGGTTGAGCGCTCGAGTCAGCCCCCGACGACGATTGGCCCTCGCGAGCGCCCGCCGCCC
>Ga0115571_1002586_pt1 | contig 11860 bp, 7 predicted proteins | sample COGITO_mtgs_1205_FD_87293 | JGI IMG/M metagenome (GOLD analysis project Ga0115571, IMG submission 87293) | Pelagic marine microbial communities from North Sea - COGITO_mtgs_120531 | ecosystem: Environmental > Aquatic > Marine > Epipelagic | place: Germany:Helgoland, sampling site Kabeltonne...
ACGGCTGAGATGACTTCGGCGGAGACTTGACCACGACGACGGGCATGTTCTTGCTGAAATGCCTGAATGACGCGGGGTAGCGCACTTAACCGGCCATTTGCCGCCAAAGTGCCCAAAAATTTCACGGTCAGCGCATCGGCGCCAGACTTTACCATGATTGCGGTGATCGCTGACTGTTGTTCGCCGCGCGATAGAATTGGTGATTCGACAAGCTTTTTCAAATCTTGGCTTTCACCAAGCATGGCGCCAAGGCTGCCAAGCTCATCATGGATGGAATCAACTTTATTGCTGTCGACTGCCAACGCATAAAGCGCGCCGGCATACCGCCCTGCAAGACCTGTAGCGCCTGAACTCACCGACTAAACCCTCATCCTGAAAAAAATTCGATTTTTTGGGTGCACCCTCAGTCGCGCGCTGACGCGGCCCGACCAGTTGTGACGGGTGGTTGCTATCATAGCCATGGCCGAAAGGCAAGCAGTCAGGCTATGAAAATTTGATGAAATTGTGATGTTTCGTCATGGCAGGCAAGGCCACCAAGCCTAGAGAAAACTATAGGGGTCGATGTCGATCTGCATCCTTACCGATGATGGCAGTTTGACTGTGCCAAGCCAGTCTTGCAAAATATGCTGAATATTCACACTCTTATCGGCACGAATCAGCAATCTGGCGCGGTGTTTTCCCTTTAAAAACCCAATCGGGGCAATCGCAGGGCCATAAATCTGCACCAAATCAAAATATGGGCGCGTCGATGCCAGCTGGCGGATCGCCTCAAACAGCCGGTCTTCATGCGGCGAACCGATAATAATTGCTGCTAATTGGCCAAAGGGCGGCATGCCAGCGGCTTGCCGCGCGGCGGCCTCTTGTGCCAAAAATGCATCCCGATCACCGGCAATCAGGCTGACTAGAACCGGATTCTCAGGCTCTAATGTTTGCAGCATTGCAGCACCTGGCCGCGATTCGCGTCCGGCACGACCGGCAACCTGACTCAGCATTTGAAATGTGCGTTCAGCCGCACGTAAATCACCGCCAGCAAGACCAAGATCAGCATCAACAACGCCAACAAGCGTCAAATGCGGGAAATGATGACCCTTGGCGGCCATTTGCGTGCCAATGATAATGTCGACCTCGCCGTCACTTACCGACCGGATAAAAGCCTCGGCAGCCTTTGGCGTGCCAACCGTATCACTCGATAGCAGCGCAAACCGCGCTTCGGGAAATCTTATCAGCACTTCTTCGGCAAGCCGTTCAACCCCGGGGCCACAAGCCTGCATCTGGTCTTTTGCCCCGCAGGCCGTGCAATCATTGCTTGGCCGCGATTCATGACCGCAATGGTGACAGCGCAGGCGGCCGGCCAGCCGATGCGCCACCATCCATGAATCGCAATTGGGGCAAGTAACCTTTGTGCCGCAAGCACCGCACAAGGTGAGCGGCGCATAGCCGCGTCGATTCAAGAATAACAGGCTTTGTTCACCAGCCTTTAGCCGCGATTCGATAGCCTCGACAAGCGGCGGCGCAAGCCATCGCCCCCGTTCAGGCGGCGTGGCGCGAAGATCAATTGCCGAAATCTCAGGCAGCTGGGCGCCATGAACGCGTTTTGGTAAGGCCAGATAATTATAACGTGGTGGCGATCCGGTTTTGCCAGCATTCACCCAGCTTTCCAGCGATGGGGTCGCGCTTGCCAGCACCACCGGCACATTATCCAATCGGCCGCGCAAAACCGCCATGTCGCGCGCTTGATAAATCACCTGATCTTCTTGTTTGAAAGCATGTTCATGCTCTTCATCAACAATGATCAGCCCAAGATGCGAAAACGGCAAAAACAGCGCTGATCGCGCACCAACCACAACCGATGCCCGGCCTTGCAATATAAACCGCCATGATTTGCGTTTTTGCGCTGCTGATATATCTGAATGCCACTCCACTGGCGGTACACCAAAACGGGCGGTAAACCGCGCCCGCCATGCCGCCGATAGGGCAATTTCGGGAAGCAGAATCAAAACCTGCTGGCCGGCGGCAATCGCCGCTTCAACCGCCTCGAAATAAACCTCGGTCTTGCCTGATCCGGTAACCCCGTCAAGAAGGCAGGTCTGAAAGCCTTGGCCAACCGCGCCGCATAAATGCACGGCGGCCTGCTGTTGATCCGATGTTAAGGTGACATGATCAAGATCATGTCGCGGCAAGGCTGGCGGTTGATCGGCCGATACGAATTTGACCTGCAACAGGCCAGCCGTTTCCATGCCATTTATGACCGCCTGACTGGCACCACAAGCGGCCGTAATCATCGCCGCGGTTACGCCGAAAGCATCAGCCTGATGATCGGGTGCCTCATTTTTGGCGAGATAATCAAGAACATGCTGCCGCGCCGTCGTAAGCCGCGCCGCGCCAGCTGGCGCGCCAATCGAATAGCGTTTTTGCTGGGGCGGGCGATCAAAGGCGGCAGGCTGGCTAAGCACCATTTTGACCACCGCACCCAAAGGCGCCATTGTCCAGGCGGCAACGCGTTCGATAAATTGGACAAGCGCATCTGACAGCGGCGGCAAAGTCACCAAGGTTTCAACCGCACGAAGTTTGGCCACCGGCACATCACCAATCGCCGTACCCATCACAATGCCTGGCAAATGCCGCCCGCCAAAGGGAACCATTACAATATTGCCACGCACCGCACCAACGGCCGGACCCGCCAGATAATCATAAATCCCGCCAACCGGCGCTGCCACCGCGATGGCAAGCGCAGATTGCGGCACCATGCCAAGCGATTCACTCATGATAAATCTTTATAAAACATAGGATCCTATGGAATTTATCCGCCATCACAACAAGCTGATCACCCGTTATCTTAAGTTTGTGGATTTGCGCTGTTGCTTCAAGTAAACTTGCGTGGCGCACGGAAAAAGCGCAAGCATCAATCCAGTTAAAACAGGGTCAATAATATGAAAATTTTTCTCGATAGTGCCGATATTGGCGAGATCACCGCGCTTTGCGACACTGGATTCGTTGACGGGATCACAACAAACCCGTCTTTGATTGCCAAATCAGGGCGCAACATTCTTGATACGATTGCTGAAATCTGCAGCCTTGTTGACGGGCCTGTTAGCGCCGAAGTCACGGCAACCGATTTCAAAACGATGCTTACCGAAGGTCAAAAGCTGGCCGCCATCGCACCAAATGTGACGGTAAAAGTGCCCTTGACCCGTGATGGGTTGATGACTTGCCGCGCGCTAAGCGATGCTGGCACCGATGTAAATGTTACTTTATGTTTTACCGCCGGGCAGGCCTTGCTGGCGGCCAAGGCAGGCGCGAAATTCATTTCACCTTTTGTCGGACGGCTTGACGATATCGGCCGCGACGGTATGGGGCTGATCGAAGAGATTTGCAGCATCTATGCAAATTATGATTATGATACCGAGGTTCTGGTTGCCTCGGTTCGTAGCACCCAGCATGTCGTTGACGCCGCCCTGATGGGGGCTGATGTGGTGACTTTGCCGCCAAAGATTTTGACCGCACTTTATCATCACCCGCTAACCGATAGTGGTTTGGACGCTTTTCTAAAAGACTGGCAGGCAACTGGCCAATCGATTTTATAGGCGCGATCCCAACTGGCATAGCCACCAAGGAAACGCCAAGCAAAGGCAGCATTATGGCAGACGATAAATCCAAAAAAATAATCACCGCCAAAGATGTTGCCCGCTTTTTGACAGCCAATCCTGACGCAATGTCAAAATTGTTGGCAACCCAGCCAGACCTGCTTGCAGCCTGTATCACTGCGGCTGGCACGTCGATCGAGCCTGATGCTAAAATTGACGACAAAGTGGTGAATCTGATTCCAGCACTGGCGGCCAAGGCGCGTCAGGATGCCCGTAAAATGAACCAGACGCATCAATCACTTTTGCATGTGGCTGCAGAAAATATGCTTAGCTGGACACGGCTTCATCACGCCACATTGGGGCTTCTTGCCAGCACCGATCTTGCTGGCATGTGTCAAGTGATTGCAACCGAATTCCCGGTGATTTTTGACCTGAATCAATGCCAGTTGATTATCGAAGCCGAAGCGGCATTTTCGAATGCGCTTGATATGGGGCTGACTGTGCATCCGGCAGATCAGATTGACAACGCCACCAAAGGCCGTGGGCTGTTTTTGGGCCTGCCAAATGAGGCCGCCCAGAATCTGCTGATCAAACCGGCACAAAGCGTTGCCATAATCCGGCTTCCCGATCGGCTTCCCGATCCAGTATCGCAATGCCTATTACTGCTTGGCGGCAAAACGGCAAATAGTTTTCACCCCGATCTTGGCAGTGACCTTCTCGTCCTTCTTGCCGAAATGGTTGGCGTCACCTTGGCAGCAAGGCTGGAATTGCAGGTGAATTTACGATGATTGCGGCGGCACATCGGGCGGCATGGCTTCGCTGGCTTGCCAGTGAGAAACGCTATGGCGCAAACACGCTTGATGCTTATGAACGCGATCTTGATGATTTTTCCAGCTATCTCAGCGCTGGCACAAATCTGGCCAATGCGCCGCTATCGCGCCAAATATTTCGTGGCTGGCTAGCGCATATGGCATCACGCCAGCTGGCCCGCACAACGATTGCAAGACGCGTATCCTCGGTACGCAGCTTTTACCGGTTTTGTGGCCGTAACCAGCTTGTTGATGTTCCCGACCTTGGCTGGTTACGCGCACCGCAACCGCCGCGCGCCGTTCCAAAATCAATGTCGGTCGATGATGCCCAAGCCCTGCTTCAGGCCATTTTTAACCGGCGCGGTGCCGATTGGGTCAAAAAGCGCGATTTTGCCGTTTTGATGCTGCTTTATGGCGCCGGATTACGCATTTCCGAGGCGCTTGGTCTTTGCCGTAAAGACGCGCCGCTTGGTGACTGGCTCACCATTACCGGCAAGGGCGATAAAATGCGCGATGTGCCAGTGCTAAAAGCCGCAAGCGAAGCGGTTGACGATTATCTTGGTGATTGCCCATTTGATGCTGGGGCGAATATGCCATTATTTGTCAGCAGCCGCGGCAAGCCACTTGGCGCACGCGCTGTCCAGCGTTTGCTTGAAGGGTTGCGGGTCGAGCTTGACCTACCTTCGCATGTCACGCCGCATAGTTTGCGCCATGCCTTTGCAACGCATCTTCTTGGCAATGGTGGTGATCTTCGCGCCATTCAAGAATTGCTTGGCCATGCCAGCCTATCAACAACCCAGCGCTATACGCATGTTGATGAAACCCATCTAATCCAAATTCACCGCGACACGCATCCGCGCGCGCAACGCTAACCGCATTCGCCCTAGCAATACATCCTTGGCAATAGCGAATGATTAGCTAGATATGAATGGCACGGCCATCAACCGCCAGTGCGGCTTCTTTGACCGCCTCATTCAAAGTTGGATGACCATGACAGGTGCGGGCAATATCTTCGGCTGACGCGCCAAAGGCCATGGCGGTAGCGCATTCATGAATCACCGTTCCGGCCTCATGGCCGATAATATGAACGCCAAGAATCTTGTCGGTTTTTGCACAGGCTAGAATTTTCACAAAACCATCGCTATGCCCTTGCGCCCGCGCACGACTATTTGCCGAGAACGGAAATACGCCCTTGGCAAAATCAATACCAGCTTCGGCCAATGCCTCTTCGGATTTGCCCAAAGTGGCAATTTCCGGCGCGGTATAAACAATACCCGGCACCAAGTCATAATCAACATGACCGGGCTTGCCAGCCATCATTTCAACAGCAGCAACAGCATCTTCTTCGGCCTTATGCGCAAGCATCGGCCCGTCGATTACATCACCAATAGCATAGATATCCTCGATACTGGTCTCAAAGCGGGCATCAACCGCAATGCGGCCACGCGGCGTCATGGTAACGCCAATTTTTTCAAGCCCAAGCCCATCTGTTGCCGGATGCCGTCCAACCGAAACAAGCGCAATATCAGCCTTTATGGTTTCTTCATCACCGCCATTGGCAGGGGTGACCGACAGACTAACGCCATTTTTCTCGGCTTTGGCCGATTTTACCGCTGTGCTTAGGCGGAATTTCAACCCCTGCTTTTTGGCAATGGTCATAAATTTCTTGGCAATTTCAGCATCCATACCGGGCAAGATCCGTGGCAAAAACTCGATGATTTCGACCTCGGCGCCAAGCCGCGCCCAAACCGTACCAAGCTCAAGCCCGATATAGCCTGCGCCAATCACCACCATTTTCTTTGGCAAGGTTTCAAGGCTCAATGCGCCGGTTGAACTGACAATATGTTTTTCATCAATGGTAATCCCGGGAAGGCTGGATGGATGACTGCCTGTGGCAATCATGATTTTTCCGGCTTTATAATCGCCTTTATCCTTACCATCGACAATGGTAACGCTTCCCGCGCCAGTGATTGTTGCGCTTCCTTCAAGGCGGATGATCTTGTTTTTCTTGAACAGAAAATCAATGCCGCCTGTCAGCGTGTCAACGATATCGCTTTTCGATTGCATCATCTGTTTAAGATCAAGCGCAACCGACCCAAGCGATATGCCCAATTTGCCAAGCGTGCCCGAAGCGGCGCCGGCAAAATGCTCGGATGCATTCAATAGCGCCTTTGACGGAATACAACCAACATTCAAACAGGTGCCGCCAAGCGTTGGCCGTTTTTCGATGCAAGCAACATTCATCCCAAGCTGGGAAGCGCGAATGGCCCCAACATAACCGCCCGGGCCAGCACCAATAATGATGAGATCAAAGCTGTTATCCTGCATCTGTTTTTCCTTCTTGCTGGCGGTTTTTGCGAAGCGGTTTTTGCACTGCGTGCCGTTAGACGCCCATCAACAAACGGCGCGGGTCTTCGACCATTTCTTTGATCCGTGCCAGAAATGAAACGGCCTCGCGGCCATCAATGATGCGATGGTCATATGATAAAGCCAAATACATCATCGGGCGAATCACAATCGCATCATCAATCACAACAGCGCGCTTTTCGATCTTATGCATGCCAAGAATACCGCTTTGCGGCGGATTCAAAATCGGCGTTGACATCATTGACCCGTAAACACCGCCATTCGAAATGGTAAAAGTGCCGCCAGCCATATCATCAGGCGCGATTTTGCCGTCACGCGCACGAAGACCAAAATCCGAAATCGCCCGTTCAGTATCTGCCAAACTCATTTCGCCAGCATCTTTAATGACCGGCACAACAAGCCCTTGCGGCGTGCCAACAGCAACCCCGATATTATAGTAATTCTTATAGATAATGTCGGTGCCATCAATTTCGGCATTCACCGCCGGAAATTCACGAAGTGCCTGAATGGCCGCCTGCACAAACACACCCATAAAGCCGAGCCGGACTTCATGCGCGGCTTCGAATGCGTCTTTATAATCAGCCCGCAATTTCATCAGCGACGACATATCCACCTCGTTAAAAGTGGTTAGCATCGCAGCGCTATTTTGCGCCGCTTTCAGCCGTGAGGCAATTACCTGCCGCAATTTCGACATACGAACACGTTCTTCACGCGCCGCATCAACCGCACGCGGTGTTGCACGTGGCACCGCTGGCGCATTTGTCGCGACGCCAATTACGGTTTGCGCCGGTGTCGCCTGCGGCTTGTTGATCGTCGCCAAAACATCGGCCTTGGTCAAACGCCCGCCAACGCCCGTTGCCGCAATATTTGCTGGATTGAGTTTATGTTCATCCACCAATCTTCGCACGGCAGGCGACAGGTCAGATGTGTCAATTGCCACAGCGGCAAGCGCCGGTGCCGCCGCCACAACAGGAGCAGGGGTTTCATCTGCGGGTTTTGCTGGGGCTGATTTTGGGGCTTCTTGTTTTGGCGCAGATTTGACACCAGCCACGCCTTCTTCAACCCGCGCCAAAAGCGCGCCAACTTCAACGGTTTCACCTTCGGCAGCGATGATTTCGCCAAGCTTGCCCGCAACCGGTGACGGCACTTCCAATGTCACCTTATCCGTTTCAAGCTCAACAATCGGCTCATCCGCAGCAACCGCGTCGCCAGCCTTTTTTATCCAGCGCGCAATCGTTGCATCGCTGACTGATTCACCAAGTGTTGGAACATGAATATCAATTGACATTATTAGCACCCTCCTACGGTACCTTGTCTAAAACCTTGTCTGAAACAGGCTTTGTTTATTTTTTTGTCGAACCGGTTTTTTGCGGCGCCACCACCATTGGCCCAAGCGCCGCTACAACCAGTGCATTTTGTTCACGGTTATGGCGGGCCAATGAGCCTGTGGCTGGCGATGCCGCGGCAGGACGACCAGCATATTCAAGCCGGTTTTGACGCATACCAATGTCTTCCATGACTTCTTCAATCGAGTCGCGGACAAACATCCAGCTGCCCATATTTTTTGGCTCTTCCTGACACCAAATGATTTCGGCATCAGGGGTTTTTGCCAATCGTTTGCGAAGCGATTTTTGCGGGAAGGGATAAAGCTGCTCAACTCGCAGAATCTCAATATCCCAAGCAGCTGCCTCGTCACGCGCAGCGGCCAGATCATAATAGACCTTGCCCGAACAGATCACGATGCGTTTTGCCTTGCCATGTTTGACCTTGGTGCCTTTTTCATCAAGCAACCGGTGAAAGCTTGTGCCCGGCCCCATTTCGGCAAGATCAGAAACTGCCGCTTTATGCCGAAGTAATGATTTTGGCGTCATGACTACAAGTGGTTTGCGGAAATTCCGGCGCACCTGACGGCGTAGAACATGGAAATAATTGGCCGGAGAACTGCAATTGACCACCTGCATATTATCTTCGGCGCATAATTGCAGATAACGCTCAAGACGCGCAGATGAATGTTCCGGCCCCTGACCTTCATATCCATGTGGCAGCAAAAGCACCAAGCCATTCATCCGCAGCCATTTGGCCTCGCCTGAAGAAATGAATTGATCAACAACAACCTGCGCGCCATTGGCAAAATCGCCAAATTGCGCTTCCCACATCACAAGGGCATTTGGTTCGGCTTGGGAAAAGCCATATTCAAACCCCATAACCGACGCTTCGGAAAGCGGCGAATCAATGACTTCGAAAATTGCCTGATTTTCATCAAGATTAGCAAGCGGCGTATAGCGCTCTTCGGTTTGCTGATCGACAAAAACAGCATGACGCTGGCTAAAGGTGCCGCGACAGGAATCTTGGCCAGATAAACGCACCGGATTGCCATCAAGCAAAGTTGCGCCAAAGGCCAGATGTTCGGCCGTTGCCCAATCAATGCCTTTACCTGTGGTAATGCTGTCAGCGCGCGCCTTCATAATACGAAGCAATTTGCTGTTTAACGTCATATGATCTGGCGCCGTGGTCATCACCTCACCAATTTTATATAGCCGGTCAAAATCAACAGCCGTATCGCCGCGCCGGTCATCACCATGCGCTGCAACCATGCCCGACCAACTGCCCTCAAGCCAATCGGCCTTATTTGGCAGGTAATTCGTGCCAGCCGCAAATTCATCATCAAGATGGGCAATCCGGTCATCAATGACCTTATTGGCAGCAGCCTCGTCATAAACACCTTCGGCAACAAGCCGCGACGCATAGATTTGCCGAACCGATGGATGCTCGCTAATGGCTTTATACATCAAAGGCTGGGTAAAGGCTGGTTCGTCACCTTCATTGTGACCAAACCGGCGATAGCAAAACATATCAATGACCACATCGGTGCCAAAGGCTTGCCGGAATTCAGTGGCAATTCGCGCCGCGTGAACAACCGCTTCAGGATCATCACCATTCACATGGAAAATCGGCGACATGACCATTTTGGCAACATCGGTCGGATAGGGTGACGACCGCGAATAATGAGGGCTGGTGGTAAAGCCGATTTGGTTATTCACCACAATATGAATTGTGCCGCCGGTGCGATAGCCGCGAAGCGCCGAAAAGGCAAAGGTTTCGGCAACCACGCCCTGTCCGGCGAAAGCCGCATCACCATGAAGCAGAATGCCAAGAACTTCAGTCCGATCAGCATCACCACGCTGTTGCTGCTTGGCTCTGACACGCCCGACAACAACCGGATCAACAATTTCCAGATGCGACGGGTTTGGTGCCATCGACAAATGCACATCAATCTTGTCAAATTCGCGATCTGCCGAAGCGCCCATATGATATTTCACATCACCCGAACCACCAACATCTTCGGGATTAGCAGGATTACCCAGAAATTCAGACACAATCGCGCGAAATGGCTTTTGCAATACATTATGAAGCACATTTAACCGGCCACGATGGGCCATGCCAATCACTGCCTCGCGAAGCCCCAGCTGACTGCCGCGTTTCAATATTTGTTCAAGCGCTGGAATGACCGATTCACCGCCATCCATGCCAAATCTTTTGGTGCCGGTATATTTCTTGTGAAGATAACGTTCAAATTCTTCAGCATCGACAAGACGTTCATAAATCGCCTGCTTGCCTTTGACGGTAAAGCTGGTTTGATTGCCAATCGCCTCGATGCGTTCTTGAATCCAGGCTTTTTGCGCCGGATCCTGAATATGCATAAATTCAACACCAATCGTGCCGCAATAGGTCTGGCGAAGCCGATCAATGATTTCGGTTAATGTCGCGGTTTCCAGCCCCAAGACAAAATCAATAAAGATTGGCCGATCCCAATCATCATCACCAAAGCCATAGCTTGCCGGATCAAGCTCGGGATGAAGCGGCTTTTCTTCAAGCGCCAATGGATCAAGATTTGCTAGAAGATGACCACGAATACGATAGGCCCGGATCAACATCACCGCACGAAGCGAATCCAAGGTTGCGGCGCGCATATCGCCAGCATTGATATTGCTTCCCGATTTATGTGCCTGTGCCACTGCCTTGATTGATGCATCAGCATCGACCGCGCCAACAACGCGGCTTTGCGGCCGACCCCAGCTTGGCCCAGCTTCGGTATCAGCACCAAAATCAGCCGCCTTGCCAAGCTGCTCGAAATAGGCTGCCCAATGCCGGTCAACCGATGACGGGTTGTCACGCCACGCCTTGTTCATTTCAGCTATGAACGTGGCATTTGCGCCAGAAAGCAGACTGAAATCGATCTCTGTAGCGGCTGCCACATCACCAACATTAGAAGCAATATCATCCATGAAACAATTCACATTTCCTAGCGTGTAAAGGCTCAAACACAAGGTTTAGTCTATTCGTTAATTTCGGTAATTCAAGTCGTATAGAGATTTCCTGCCTTATGGCAATCAATTCCACATGCTTGGGTCAAAAATCCGACATTTTCAACCTATCAAGACCGCATTCCGGTCATTACACAGAAGGCCGGATATAACCGGCCACCTGGTTTTGTTAAAAGCGTCTTGCGCAAAGGCCAGATGCCTAGAGGTTATCAACAACCTCATTCAGGGCTTTAACCGCCGCGACCGAATTATCAAACATTGCCTGCTCATCAGCATCAAGGGCAATTTCGACAATCCGCTCGACACCATTGGCGCCAAGAATAACCGGCACACCAACATAAAGCCCGTTCAGACCATAGGCGCCATCAACATAAGCCGCACATGGCAAAAGCCGCTTTTTGTCTTTTAAATAAGCATCAGCCATATCGATGGCAGATGATGCTGGCGCATAAAAAGCCGATCCGGTTTTCAATAGCCCAACGATTTCAGCGCCGCCATCACGGGTACGCTGAACGATTTCGGCAATTTTCGCATCGGTTGACCAGCCCATCTTGATCAGATCAGGAACCGGAATGCCAGCAACAGCTGAATACCGCACAAGCGGCACCATCGTATCGCCATGTCCGCCAAGAACAAAGGCTGTCACATCTTCAACAGACACATCAAATTCTTCAGCCAAGAACAGACGGAACCGTGCCGAATCAAGAACACCAGCCATGCCAACAACCTTGTTGGTCGGCAGGCCAGATGCCTTTTGCAAAACACCAACCATCAC
>Ga0115571_1002595_pt1 | contig 11834 bp, 3 predicted proteins | sample COGITO_mtgs_1205_FD_87293 | JGI IMG/M metagenome (GOLD analysis project Ga0115571, IMG submission 87293) | Pelagic marine microbial communities from North Sea - COGITO_mtgs_120531 | ecosystem: Environmental > Aquatic > Marine > Epipelagic | place: Germany:Helgoland, sampling site Kabeltonne...
GCTGGTGTTAATTTAACTTTTAGAACTTTTGAAAGAGATAAAATAATTGGTGGTTGGGATATACATGATAGAGAATATGTTGTTTCTATGCAAAAAGCTGGATCAGGTACTTTTGCAGATGGTACTAACTACAATACTTTAGCTTGGGACGAAAACGTTTTAGGTTGGCCAACTTTTTACAGTTACAAGCCTAATAATATATTTAGTTTAAAAAATACTTATTTTACTACTAACTCCTCTGAAATATACGAACATTATTTTACTGGCGCGTCTAACAATAGAAATGTGTATTATGGCGCGGCGCCTGCTGCTTCTTCTTTAACATTTGTTTTTAATCCTCAAGTGAATATAAACAAAAACTTTTTAACTATAGGTTATGAAGGAAGTAATGGTTGGAAAGGTCAAAGTTTTATATCTGATGAACAAGGAAAACAATTAGTTAATGACAATTACATAAATCCATCAGCTAGTATATCAGAATATGTAAATTATACAGATAATAGTGTAATTATAAATAGTTACTACGAAGGTGCTTATGATAACTTTGGAAATGAGTTTCCAGCAGCATTAACTCCGCCAATACAAAGAGCTGGTTTTACACTAAAAGAAGGTAAATATGTATCTAATATTAGAAACAATAGCACAGCTAGAGTTGGCGAAGTATCTTTTGGTAGTTCAATATCTGGAATTAAAGGATATTTTGCAACAGTTACATTACAAACAGATGGTACTACTGATTTAGGTGGATCTAAACAAATATTTGCAGCATCAACTAACATAAACGTATCGTCGCAATAGAATTAAATGGAATTAAATATTAGAAAGTTAAAACAAGGTGATTTAACTTTTATTAAAAAATGGTGGGAAGCTTGGCCTGAGTGGGTATCTCCTTCTGATGATTTTCTACCTGAAACAGGTGTAGTTGTTGAAAACAATAATAAACCTGTAGCAGCTGGCTTTATATACTTAACAAATGCTAAAGTAGCTTTATTAGAGTGGATAATATCAGATCCAGAATATAGAGAAGATAATAGAAAACAAGCTTTAGAGTTATTAATAACTGGAGCTGAAGAAATTATAAAAGATCTTGGATACAAGTATTCTTTTAGTATATGTAGACATAAAAGTCTAATAGAAACACATAAAAAATTAGGATGGCATGCAGATAAAAGACCATCTCATGAATTAGTTAAAATTTTAAATTAATAATATGGCAGTAGCAACAGCATTAGTAGTAGGTACAGTTATAGCAGCAGGTGTAAGTACAGGTGTAGCTATAGATGCTAATAAAAAAGAAAAAGAAGCTAAAGGAGAACAACAAATACTTAAAGACTCTATAGCAGATCAAGAAAAAGCTTTACAAAAAATAGGTAATCCTTATGCTAATTTAGGTGTTGCAGCTAAAGCTTCTGAGTTTCAAGCCGAGCAAGCTGATATATCACTAGCTAACACTTTAGATACTATTAGAGCTACTGGTGGTGGAGCGGGTGGTGCTACAGCATTGGCTCAAGCAGCTTTAACTAGTAAACAAGGTATATCTGCAGACTTGCAAAGACAAGAAGCTTCAAATCAAAAAGCATATGCACGTGGTGAAGATACTAGATTTACAAGACAAGAAGATAGGGACTTAATGAAACTTGATAGAACACAAGCTATGCTTGATCAAGAAAGACAAACAGAGCTAGGTATGAGACAAGCTAAGTATGCTGCATTTGGCAACATAGCAGGATCAGCTACTACCTTAGCTGGTGGATTTAAATCAGTAACTGGGTAAATAATAAAATATGGGAACTTACAGACAACCTGCAATAATAGATCAATCAGCAGCTTTAAAACAAGCTAATGCTGAAATATCAAAGTTTAATGATGACTTAGGCTCTTTATATGGACCACAAGCTACAGCTGAAGATGGAGAAGATGGTAAAGATGGTTTAAACTTTAAAACGCTTCAAGCTCAAAACAATAAAATACTAGATAAATTAGATTTATTTAGAGCACAACAAAATCAATCACAAGTTGCAGACTTAAAAAAACCTTCTAATCCTAATACTTTTTTGCAGCAACTAGGTATGGATGCTAAGGATAAATACTTAAAACATATTGCTGAAGGAAATAAATTTGCCGCTAATTCAATGTTAAAGCTTGCTGATGGTTTAAAAGGAACTATGACAGGCTTAAACAACATGAAAAACGAACTTACAGCTTCGTTAGATGTTCCAAGAGGAGGTCCTAAATCTGTCAATGCTCATTTAATTGATAATGATATATTTCAAATGGGTGAAAACCTAATAATGGATCCAGAATTTAAAAACTTTGAAGCATCGTTAAATGAAGACGGTACCTCGCTTGAGTTTGGATTAAAAGGAGGAGCTAAGTTTGATATGAATAAATTTAATGCTAATTTAATATCACCAAATGGCGTTAGTCTAATACAAACTAATGGAGATATGGCTGATGTAACTAAGAATATGGCAGCTGGTGGTGAAAACAAGCAAACTATAGTTGAAAAAGTATTTGAAACTAAAGGTATAAAGCCTAATGAACAAGGTATAATAACATTTGAAGATGGCAACAACGTGCTAGATGAAATTGCTAATTATGATCAAGAAGCTATATTAAATAATCAAGATTATTCTACAAGTATATATCCACAAGTCTTAGATCAAACTTTAGCTGTTTACAATGAAGTTAAAGATAAAGATGGTAATTCTTTAGATCCAATACAAAGTCAAATTAAAAATCTATGGGAAAATAATCCTTATGGTATGAAAGATCCAGTAAATGATTATAAGAAAAACGGATCTGAAATTATTGGAAATTACGTTGGTGCTCAAGTAGCTGTTAACAGACAAAACTCTCCAGAAGTTATTTTTGATAGAAAAATTGTACAACTAGGGTTAAATGAAGCTTATGCTAGAGAATTTGCTAGACCTATTATAGAGACTAAGCCAGAAGTTGAGGCTGAGGTTTTAGATATGACAACTGCTCAAGATCAACGTAAAGCAAAAAGACTTGATAGAAAAAAAGATGATGAACCTTACGTGTTAGGTACTCAAATGACGCAAACCGAGTTTGATGATAGAAACAAAAGAGCTGCTGAAGGTTTTGCTAGAAAATCCATAAGTGATTTAAATAAGATGACTGATGATTTAAATACTATGCAAATGAACGAACTAATGAACGCAACTGCAGGTACACAATTTACCGGTAAATCAGGAAAAATATACACTGCAGCAGATGGTGGAGCAACTGTGTCAGGACCAGAAAATATATATAATCCAGTAAATAAAATAGGAGAATAATATGGCTAAATTAACATTTAGTAGTAAACAGCCAAAGACAGCTAAAAGAAGAAAAAAAGTCGGTAAAGGAGGTTTTTCTAAGCAGAGATATACTAAAACCCCTGTTAAAACTAAAAAAGTTAAAACAGGTAAAGTTGGCGCTTCGGCTCCAGCAAAAACAAAGCCTGTTAAAACTAAAAAAGTTAAAGATCCTATAGTTCTTGATCCTACAGGAACAGCTGGTGTTTCGTCTGTAACTGGAGCTAGATTTGAAGATCAATCACTTAAAACTAAAATAAAGTCTAAATTAAGAGGTGAAGGTAGAAACAAGTATGATGACAATGGCATGCAATATTGGGAAGATGCTGGGAAGAAAGATAAAAAGCTATTAATTTCTGAAGTAAATAAAGAAAGAAAAGAAAAGCTAAAGAAACAAAAAGATAGAACTATTAGAAAAATTAATAGACAAGCTAAAAAAATTACTAATCCAAACAATGTAATTCCTAGACAACATGATCCTATTTCTACTAACGACTCTATTTTAAATGATGATGTATCTGACAGAATATACGAGTATTATAGTAGACAAGATATTAATGTAGCAAACCAACCTGGTCTTGAGGTAACACCTTTAACTCCAGAGATATTAGTAGAAGAATATACTAAGTTAGACGAAAATAAAATTGACAACATTACAGAATTAGACGTTGATAATTCTATAGTAGCTATTGAAGATGTTAATACAAGAGATAGAGAGTTTTTAGAAAATAACGTACAAGATGTAACTAAAACTATAAAGAAAGAAGATGGATCTTATATTACGGAGACTGGTAAAATAATAGGTGTAAAATCTGAAGAAGAAGAAGTAACAACGTCGATTATGCCAGTTCTTCAAGAAGATTTAAAAGCTATTATACCACCTATAGGTACTCCAGGTGATGACAATTACATACCGCCTAGACCAGCAAAAGAATTAAAAGAAGTTGAAACAACTAACTACACTCCAGATAACACAGAGCTTGCAGTTGGTTTTTCAGATGGTTCTATTGAAATGATTCCGCTTAAAGCTCAAACTATAGAGCTTCCTGATGCTGTTGAAATAAGATCAAATGTTAGAGATGTAGAAAACGAAATTAAAAGAGATTTTTATTATGATACTTACATAGAGTCTAGGTTAACTGATGATTTGTTTAAGCCAGATCCAGAGCTTTTTATGAAGCCTGTTGAGATGGAGAATCAAGGAACTAGAGAAGAAAAACCTAGTTCTAAAAGAACTATAGATACTTCTAATAAAGAAATATTTAATTCTGCTGTTAATAATCTACCATGTGAAGTTGTTAAAAACTTAAATAAAGATTTTAATAACTCTCAATTTGCTGCATACGGTTTTTATTACGATGTAGATTCTGGAAAGCTATATAGCAATGTAGATAAAAATGAATTTGGAGAACCTATAACCGCTAGTCGTGGTGGAATATATACTGGAGATATACAGACACCGGAAGGTGAAAATGCTCCTTTTGTAATAGTCAAAGATGTAGGGTCTGGTGGTCCATTATCTTTTGGTATAGTTGGAGAAATAAGCGATGTTATAAACGCTTCAGATATTCAGTCTGGATCAAATATAGCTAACTGTGATGAAATTAAAGAGTTTTTAGATAAAAACAAAACAGATTATGATCCAGATTTTGATAATACTCCATTAGAAAAGTATGACGATATAGCTAAGCAAATAAACAACACGATAGCAGAGGTTAAATCTCTACAAGCTAGTATAGCAAATGATAATGTTGATCAGAAAATAATAGACATTACAGATAAAATAAATTCCATAGAAGACGGATATAAAAATTCTATATATCCTATAGTTGAAGAATTAGCAGTTGCTAATAAAGAACTATCTAAACTCCGAAAAAAATACGAAAAAAGCAAAAGTAAAAGAGTTGCTAGAATACACGATGAAAAAGCTGAAGAATATAATTCTTTATTAAGTAGAATAGACTCAATGCAGAAAGATTTCTTTGACAAACCTCTTTCTGATTTAAGAAAAAAATCTAAAAATATAGATGTTGAAAGCCTTGAGACAATTGTTGAGACTGAATATGGACTAAGTTTTGTTTTTAAAAATTCTAAAGCAAGCGGAAATAGTGGTGAAGCTTTAATATACGAAGAGCAAGGTAATCTAAATAAAAGTTTAAGCACTATACTTAGCGAAAATAGAAAAAATTTACAAAACAATATAAAAAGAAAAATAGAGTTAGACACTAAAAAGGATTACGCTAACGTATTATTAAAAGATTTAGAAGCCCAAATACATCAAGCTGGTCAAGAAGCTTTAAAACTAAACCAGGAGTATCAAGAATATTTAAAAGAAAAAGACCCTACATTAGCTCAAGCTGGAGCATTTGCTGTTAACACCGTTGCTGGAACTCTTGAAAAGTTAATACCAGGAGCTATAGAAATAGTTATGGAAATAATGGAAGGAGCCCTTAGAATTAGAGGTCAACAATTCGATATTATTATGGCTGACTTGCTAGAGCAAGCTGAAAAAAGGTGGGTTATAATGGTTGATGAAACTATAGATGACTGGAAGCTGAAACCTGGAGGAGCTACTGAGTTTGATCAAGTAGAAAATAATATAAATGCAGAGTTTTGGGGTAAGGCTATTAGGACTATACTAGAGGTTGCTGTTGACCTTTATTTATCTTTAGGTTTAGGTATAGTTAATAAAGCAAATAAAATAAAAAAAGGTGCTAAACTATGGGAGAGAGTTAAAAAACGAGGAGTTCAAATATTAACCCCAGGTGTACAGTTGCCTAGAATAGTATTAGATCAGTCTATAGAAATACAAAAAAGAATAGAAGAAACTGGTGTTGAACTAAAACCAGCACAAAGATTAGGATTAACAATAGGTGTAGGTTTTATAATAAGTATATTAGATAAATTAGGTTTAGATCAAATTGCTAAAGGTCCAGGTTCAACTAAAATAATAACACAAATATTTAGTAAATCAGTTAACAAAATACCGGGTGAAACTCAAAAACAAACTATAAAGAGAGTTATATTAGAGCTAGTAGACAAAGGTATAATAACTACTACTAAAGCTGCTGCAGTTGAAATACCAACTGAAGAAGCTCAAACTATTATAGAGTTAGTAGCAAAAGGTTATGTAAATGAAGATTTTGAAAAGTTTGATTATTTTCAAGTGCCGACTTCAAAAGAAGACTGGAGAGAAGTTTTAGAAGAAACAGCAATACTTTCTGCTATCGCAGCTGGAGGAATATCTAGTGCTCAGTCTGTTTACAACGGTATAAAAGTTACTCAATCAATAAATGATGATTTAAATTTAAAAGCTAAAGACTTTAAAAAAATATTTATATTAAGAGATGATAAATTTTATAATCAATATATAAATAACTTAGAAGTTCAAAAGCAAAAAGAAATTGACAATGCTAATGGTGATCAAAGCATTATACAAGAAATAAATGATCTTTATGACACGTATAAAAAAGAGATAACTATAATGCATGAGACCATGAAGAAAATAGATGTGTCACAAGATGTTAAGCAACAAGAAGAAATTTACAACTTAGAGAATGAAAAAAGAGTTTTATTAGAAAAGAAAAAGAATAATGATTTAGGTGTTATACAAACTAATGAAATAAACGAAAGAATAAAAGAAATAGATCAGGAGTTACTTGATATAGCTAAAGTAAAAGTTGAAAGTGAAGAATCTAAAACTATTGAAGAAAATATAAAGAAACAAAAAGAAAATAGAAAAGATAAAGTAATTTTAGATTTTGAAACAACCTCAGAAGCTGTACAAGCAGCTAAAGAAGCTGGTTTAATTAATAAAGACGCAGAAGCTTTGCAAACAGAAAACGGTGATAGAACTATTGCTGTAATAGGTAAAGCTACTAAAGGTCCAAATAAAGGAGAAACAGTAGTTATATACGATAAAGAATATAGTAAAATTAGAGGTAAAGATGTGGCTCCTCATGAAGGAGATCACTTTATGGTTCAAGATTTAGAAGAAGAATACGGTCCTGAAGTTACTTTCGCTTTAGCAAATGAAATTGTAGAATCTATTGAAGATGGCAGTTTAATAGTTCCAGAAGAATATAATAACCTTATAGAAAAATATAAAGAAGCTGGTTTTAAAGATAAAGGTTTAGCTGATGAAATGATAGCTAACTTAGGAGACTTTTTACAAAGCGGTGAAGCTAAACTAGATCAAAGTGTTTTATCTGATTTAAAAGATGCAGTTTCAAATAAGTTTAAAAGTTTAATTGGTTTTGAGCTAGACTTAGGTAATAAAAATTCTTTTATAAAGTTTTTACAAAACAGAAGAAAGAAAGGTGATGATACAACTCCTAAAATTAAGAAAGATACAATAGATCCTAAATCAAAAGATACTTTTGTTAAAAAACAAGATACTAAAAAACCTAAAAAAACTAAACCTTCAGAGTCTGTATTTAAAGAGCTAAAGCCAAAAGAAACAGTTGAAAAAGAAGAACCTGTATTATATTCTATAGATAGTTCTACAGATCTTGAAGCTGAAATAAAAAAGATAGTAGAAAAAAATAATAAGTTATTAGAAAATAAACCACCTAACTGGAGAGAAAGAGCTGCTACAAACGCTGTAAAAAGTAAAGAACTAAGAAAACTGCTTGAACTGTCTAAAGAAAACGAAAAGCAAATATCTATTATCAAAGATCCTAATTCAAGTGAAAGTCAAGTTGAAAGAGCTAAAAATAGATTAGTTGAAAACAATATGCCTGGCATTACTGATATAATTAAAAAGAACTTTGACTCTAGAAAAGGTACTTCTGTTACTTATGATGATTTTAAAGCTGAGGTTTTAGCTGCTTTTTCAGACTTAATAAATACTTACGACATAGACTCTGGTGTTCCATTTGGCGCATATGTTTTTGGTAAAATGAAAAATAAGCCATTGCTTCAATTAAGAATACCTGGTATATTTGATAAGTTAATTAACACAGAAAACGTATACGATAATATAAGCTTTGATGAATTACAAGAGCTTGGAACACAGTTGGAATCAGGTGAAAAAGATCTTGGCGATGCTTTTGACGCTGCGATGCAAGCTGAAGAACCAGTTGAAGTAGCTAATTTAAGAAAAGCATTAGGTATAGAAGTTGACAGTGATATTTATAATGAAATCAAAGAAGAGGTTAAAGAAGCTCTTAATGATGAGAAACTAGATGTTAAAAATCCTAAAAAATATAGAACTAGACTTAAAGAGTTATTTAGAAAAGCTTTAACTAAAAAGGTTAAAGAAATGATGGGTACTCCAGGTAGTGACAAGTATAAAAAGTTTTTAGATGAAAACTCTGAAGCTATATATAAGTTTCTTCCACAGTCTATAATGAATAAATCTTTTCAAGATTTTACAATAGAAGTTGATAAAAACTTATCTCCTACTAGAGTTGATGAAGAAATAAGTAAAGGTAATTTACCTAAATCTACCCCAAGAACTTCTGGTCCTCAGTTGATAGTTAAAGAAAAGTTTGATAAAGACAAGTTTATTAACTTTCATTTAAAACCTGAAAAAGGAACTCCAGCTACAAAACAAACTCAATTAGCTCAAGCTATTGCTACATCGTTAGCCGAGGAAGCCACTGCTGACGTTCTAAAGGAAGAAGGAAAGCCAGATGCAATTATAGCTGAAATAACAAATATAATTGATAGAGATCCAACTTTAAGATTTTCTATAGATGATGTAGATTTATTAATTAAAAACATTACAGACGTAGTTGATAAAACTATAAAACAAGGTGGAGATCCTGAATCATTAAAAATAAATTTAGATGTATTAAGTGAAGAAGAGAAAGCTGTAGCAACAAAACTATTAGAACCTTATTTTACAGACACTGGAAAATATAAAGATACATTGAGAAAAGCTTTAAAAGATGATAAAATACCTAGTAAGTTTAAAAACATAATAGAAAGAGTAGTAAGTAAAGAAAAAGAAAATAAAAAACTTATTTACTCTACGGATAAACGTAATAAAAAATCTATGCAAGAAATGCATGATTTAAATATGGAGCTTGCTGCACTACTACCACCTGAATTAGTAGACTTACTTGGTAAAGCTGCTTTCGCATATGACTACACATATATGGATGCTGGCTATAAAAAGCAAACTAATACTTACGGACCTTTTAAAAAGCAATTTGATAAATTTAAAGCAAAGTCTAAAAAAAGTAAAGTTAAATCACCATCTTGGGTAAAAGACGTTAAACAATATAATGCTGGATCTGGTGTAATGGCTCAAATAGAAACTATACTAAATCAAGACTTAAGTAAAGATGCTAAAATAAAAAAGCTAAAAAAAGAAGGTTTATGGAATACTGTGTTAAAAGCTAACGATGCTAATATAAAAGCTACTAAATTAATTATAGAAAAAATAACTTTAGCTGTAGCTAATAACCCTGAGCTTGCTGCTGGTGCTGCTAGATTATTAGAAGGCCAAACAAATTTAACTAAATCATTAAGAAGTTTAACTACTTTAAGTGTTATAGAAATATCAGGTAAGCCACAAGGTGCATATATAAGTGAAGATGGTAAGAAATCTAGTAAAACACCTGAAAAAGGTTATGTATTAAATAGAAATCATCCTCATTTTGAAGAAGCTCAAGATTATGCAGATGAAAAAATTCAATCAGTTTTAAGTGATCCAAAAAATAAATATTTAACAGAGCAAGAAATAGCTAATAGATATGAAGCGCTTGTAGCTAGCAAATTAAGATTTAAAGGTGAGCATTTAGATCCTGCTGCGCCATTGATGGAAGAAATATTAGAACAAGTATTAAATACAGCATCGGAAATAATAGACAACCCATCAAGTAAAGATATTCAAATAAATGAACTAAATACTAAGTTAGATAAAATATTAGATAATTATACTCAAATATTAGGTACTATAACTAATATGGATAAGATGGATGCTCAGTTAGGCCCTACTTCATCTGCAAGTGATTTTAGGCTTCGTGCTAATGATTTAAAAACTAAAGATTATGTTTTAGTTGATGATCCTGAATCTACAATATCTGTCGAAGATGCTTCAGTTCAGAAAATAATTAATAAAAAAGCTATAGAAGAAATTGTAGAATTTTTAGAAATAGAAAAACCAGAAAATAGATTTTCTATTGATAACTCAGGTGTTATTGATATAACAAAAAACACTCCAGCTTCTGAAATAATTGGTAAAATGAAAACTTTAGATGAATCTATATCTAAAGCTAGAAGAGAAAATGCTCCAGTTAAAAAAGCTAGATTATTCGACTTTGATGATACAGTAGCTATTAGCAATAGTTTAGTATTTTATACAATGCCTGATGGAACTAAAGGTGAGTTAACAGCTGAGGAGTTTGCAAATCAAGGATCTGATCTAGTTGACAAAGGTGCTGTTATGGATTTTACAGACTTTAATAAAGTTAGAGACGGTAAAAAAGGTCCTTTGTTTGATTTATTTAAGAAAGTAAAAGAAGCTGAAGGTGATAGAAAAGTTTATATATTAACGGCTAGAGCTCCTGAAGCTGAGCCAGCTATAAGAGCTTGGTTAGAGTCAGAAGGTATAGATACTAGTGGTCTAGAAATAATTGGACTAGGTAATAGCTCTCCATTAGCTAAAGCTAATTTCATAGTTGATTTAGCAGCTGAGGGTTTTAATGACTTTTATTTTGCTGATGACGTTAAAGATAATGTTGATGCAGTTCAAGACGTTTTAGATGTTGTTGATGTTAAGAGCAAAACACAACAAGCTAAAATGAGATTTGCTATTGATGGGGAAGATATAGCTGATGAACTGTTTAAAATGACAGCTGCTAAGAATAAAGATGGTCTAAGTGTTGAAGCATTAAAAAATATATCAGAAGTTAAAGCCGGTATAAAAGGCGGTAAAATAAGAGATGAAATATTTATGGCTGCTTCTGCTCAAAACTTTACAGGCTTATTATATAGGTTTTTAGGTAAAGGAGATCAAGGAGATGCTGATTTTAAGTTTTTAAAAGATAATTTAATAGATCCATATACTAGAGCTATGAATGAAGTTAATGGTTATCAAACTTCAATGCTTAATGATTTTGATAAAGTATTAAAAACATTTGTTGGTAAAGATAAAGTAATTAAAAAACTACAAGATGAAGTGCCTGGATTAGGTGGATACACGTATCAAGACATGGTTAGAGTATTAGCTTGGGATAGTCAAGGTGTTCAAGTAGAAGGATTACCAAAGTCTACTTTAGAGAAAATGAGAGCTTTAGCAAGTAAAGATCCAGCAATAAATACTTTTGCTAATCAATTAGTTTTAATAAACAAAGGTGACGAGTACTACTATCCTGGTGAAAACTGGAGAGCTGGAACTATAAAAGGTGATTTATTACAAGGTATATCTAAAATTAAAAGACCTAAAGCTATGGAACAATGGCTTGAAAATATAAAAACTATTTTTGGTGAATATTCTGGAGGCAAATACAATGGTCAATTAATGAATGCTATTGAAGCTACGTATGGTTCTAAATACAGAGA
>Ga0115571_1002612_pt1 | contig 11771 bp, 12 predicted proteins | sample COGITO_mtgs_1205_FD_87293 | JGI IMG/M metagenome (GOLD analysis project Ga0115571, IMG submission 87293) | Pelagic marine microbial communities from North Sea - COGITO_mtgs_120531 | ecosystem: Environmental > Aquatic > Marine > Epipelagic | place: Germany:Helgoland, sampling site Kabeltonne...
AAATTAATGAATGCCTTTAAATTAGTAGAAAAAGATGTGGTTAGAAAAAGCATTTTGTCTAATGAACCTAGGATTGATGGAAGAGACCTAGATACTGTAAGACCAATCTATGTCGAAACCAATGTTCTGCCAAGCGTTCATGGATCCTCTTTATTTACTCGTGGTGAAACTCAAGCATTAGTTGCAGCTACACTTGGCTCAACAAGAGATGCACAAAGGATCGAAGGGTTAAATGGCGAAGAATCAAATACTTTTATGCTGCATTACAATTTCCCTGCATACAGTGTTGGAGAGATTGGCATGCCACTTGGGCCAAAGCGAAGAGAGATCGGTCATGGGAACTTAGCAAAAAGAGCAATTAAAGCTGTTCTTCCAAATCCAGAAGAGTTTGGTTATACCTTGAGAGTTGTTTCAGAAATCACCGAATCCAATGGATCAAGTTCTATGGCTTCCGTCTGCGGAACTTCTCTTTCACTAATGGATGCTGGAGTTCCTATTTCAAATCCAGTTGCAGGAATTGCTATGGGGCTTATCAAAGAAGAAGATAGCTTTGCAGTATTAACAGATATCCTGGGTGATGAAGATCACCTTGGCGATATGGATTTTAAAGTTGCTGGCACTAAAGATGGTGTTACTGCACTGCAAATGGATATTAAAGTTCAAGGTATTACAGCTGAAATTATGGAATCTGCATTAGAAAAAGCAAAAAATGCCAGGATGCATATTTTAGAAAAAATGAATGCTGTGATTTCTGCTCCAAAAGAATTGTCTGATAATACTCCTGCGATGAAAAAAATTACCGTACATCAAGACAAGATAAAAGAGATTATTGGTAAAGGCGGCGCTGTAATTAAGGGTATGCAGGCTGATACAGGTGCATCTGTAGATGTGAATGATGATGGCGTTGTTACTATATTTGGTGAAACGCAATCAATTATGAAAGCTGCTCTTGAAATCATTGAAGGCATAATAGAAGATCCTGAGCTAGATAAAGTTTACGAAGGAAAAGTCGTCAAGATTGTAGATTTTGGTGCTTTTGTAAATATTTTACCTGGAAAGGATGGACTGCTTCATGTCTCCGAGATTTCCTCTGAGCGAGTTGAGAATGTTTCCGATGTTCTTAGCGAGGGTGATGTTATTAAGGTCAAATTAATTGGATTTGATCGAGGAAAAATGAAACTATCTAAAAAAGTATTAGAGCAGTAGCCATTATAAAATCATCAATACTTATAATATATAAGAATTATTATTTATATCAGTGATAGATAAACTTACTAAATGTCAAATCTAGAAATTTTTTTATCACATTTTTCTTGTTCACAATTTCATTTTATGGTTTTATAGGTTAACTAACCGTGCAAACCATAGGGGGAAATTATGGATAATGCATTTAGAATGTTAAGCGACCTAGTTAGTAATCTGACTAGTGTTATCGTTGGTATCTTAGGACTTGGTATTGTTGGAAGCCTTGCTTTCGGTGATATGATGGGGCTAGATGTAATTGGAAACATTACTTCTTTAGTCGAGTCGTTAGCTTCTAGCGGTGTTGTAGGACTACTTGTATTAGCTGTTCTATATAGCTTAGTAAACAGATAAGCATTGCTTAATCTATGTTAGAAAGGGTCATTAGGCCCTTTCTAGCTTTTTTATAAAATAATGAATCTTAATAACTCTCTTACAAAACTTACCGCTTTTTTTAACAAGTTATTAAAATTATTATTACCTCTTGTAGCAGTTTCGCTATTACTGGGTATTATTTTTGGTCCAACTACTCCATTTGTTGGGGATGTTTACAAAAATGTTACTGATATTTTAAGTATGCTTGGAGAAGATGCTTTATTAGTATTGGTATCTCTAATAATAATTTTGATATTCTTTAAAAAAGAACAGTAGAAATAAGATTGTCAAATCTCAGATAATTACATTATCTGATCTTCTTTTTTTCTTGATAACTGATCGTGAATGGTGGCTATGGGTGGAATTGAACCACCGACCCCAGCGTTATGAGTGCTGTGCTCTAACCATCTGAGCTACATAGCCAAGTGGTGAAATGATAAAGAACTTGATTTAGAAGTCAAACATTAAATTTGAAGTGAATGACGTCGCCATCCATTACCATATAATCCTTTCCTTCAAGCCTTAATTTCCCATCTCTCTTAGCTCCAGATTCTCCTCCACATCTAATAAAGTCCTCATATGAAATAACCTCAGCTTTAATAAAACCTCTTTCAAAATCTGTGTGAATAACGCCAGCGGCTTGAGGTGCTAAAGAGGTTTGACGCATTGTCCAAGCTCTAGATTCCTTTGGCCCAGAGGTAAAAAATGTTTCTAGATTCAGGAGCTTGTATCCCGCAAGAATAATTTTGTTTAATACAGGCTCATCCATTCCCAGCAATTCCAGGTATTCTGCTTGTTCATCTTCCTCCAAAGTAGCTAGCTCATACTCGACTTTAATCACAGCAGGAATAATATTGATGTGATTGATATTTGCATAACTTTCTATATCATCAAGATGATTCTTTGAAGCATCATCAGATAAGTTTGCGACCAATACCATTGGTTTTGTTGAAAGCAAATTCATGCTTTCAATAAATTTTATCTCTTCAGCTTCAAACCTATCCAGCCTCGGCAAATTTCCATTTTCCATAAGCTCTTTGAGAGATTCAATTATTTCTTTATGTTTCTTTGCATCCCCATCTCCGGATCTGATTAGCTTTTCTAACTTTTGCTCTCTTTTTTCAAGAACTTCAAGGTCTGCAAAAATTAACTCAAGATTAATAGTTTCGACATCTTTTAGTGGATTGATTGAGCCGTCAACATGCACAACATTCTCATCATCAAAACACCTAACTACGTGGAGGAGGGCATTCATTTCTCTAATATTAGATAGGAATGCATTTCCTAAACCTTCGCCCTTCGAAGCGCCTTTTACAAGTCCAGCAATATCCACAAAGCTCATGGTGGTTGGGATTACTTTTGCTGAATTTACAATATTATTGATCCTATCAAGCCTCTTATCTGGAACATTAACTATTCCAAGATTAGGCTCAATGGTGCAAAACGGAAAGTTCTCTGCTGGAATAGAGGATTTTGTTATTGCATTAAACAAAGTTGACTTACCCACGTTAGGCAAGCCTAAAATCCCACATTTAAAACCCATTTTATTCAGTATGAAGTTTTAATTGAGCACTCTGAATATCATTGTTGCTCAAAAGCTCAATAATATTATTGAACCTATAAAAGCTATCTAGAATTGGATCTTTTTCAGCCGGTTTGAATTTACCTAGAACCCAGTTTGTTACATCCACTTTATTGCCTGGGTGTCCAATTCCTACCCTTAGTCTGATAAATGATTTTCCTGAATGGGATATGATGCTTCTCAACCCATTATGGCCGCCGTGACCTCCGCCTATTTTTAATTTTAGGCTTCCAATTGGTAGGTCTAAATCATCATGAATAATTATTATTCTATCGAGGCCAAAACTGGTTGTTTTTACAATTTTATTAATCGAATGACCGGATTCATTCACATATTGATCAGGATAACCCCACAGAATTTTTTCATCAGAAGACATTGCAACGGTAGCTTGAATTTTTTTCTTTGACTGAAGTTCTAGATTGCAATCAGCTGCTATAGTTTTTATCCAGTCTTTTCCAATATTATGTCGTGTTCCATTGTATTGATCGCCAGGATTACCTAAGCCAATGATGCAGATATTAGGCACAGAAAATACGAACTTTAATCACTTGATTCTTCTTCGGGAGTCTCTTCATTAGAATCATCCTGTTCTACAGACTCCTCTTCTCCCTCAGCTACTTCACCCTCCTCACCATCTGATAAAATCTCAGGCTCTTCTTCTGCTCTTGGAGGGTTGACTGAAGCAATCATTTGGTCATTTTCTTCATCAAAGCCAGGGATTTCAGCACCTTCTGGTAGATTGATATCAGATAAACGGATTGCTTCATTTAGCATTAAATTTGTAATATCAATTTCAATTGCTTCTGGGATATTTCCTGCCAAGCAGGCGATTTCTATTTCTGAAATTGCTTTAGCAAGCACGCCACCATCTGTTTTAACTCCCTCACAGTCCTCTTCGCCATTAAATCTGAATGGAACAACAACTTTGAGTTTAGTTTTACTGGAAACTCTTTGAAAGTCTGCATGAAGAAATTTACCTTTTACAGGTTCTCTTTGAAGCTCCTTGAGAACAACTTTTTCTTCATTTCCCTCAAGTAAAATTTTAAGAACTTGGGTATAAAAGAGTTCATTTTCTGAAGCTTTTGTAAGCTCATTCAACTTCAGCTTAATATTCTTTGATTCCTCTTCATTACCGTAGATAATAGCAGGAACCATTGAATCTTCTCGTCTAATTTCTCGAGTTTTGTTTGTTCCAGTTCTAACTCTTAGATCTGCATTTAATATAATTTCATTTGACATAGGTCTTACCTTATAACTTATCTTTCTACAAAAATAGAGCGCTTAGCGACTCTTCATTGTTTAATCTTCTGATGCACTCTGCAATAGTAGGGGCAAGAGAAATGACGCGTATTTTACTGCATTTTTCTGCTTCTGGGGACAAAGAAATTGAATTGGTTACAACTAATTCATCTATTGAAGAATTAGAGATTCTCTCAATCGCAGGGCCAGATAAAACTGGATGGGTGATATAAGCCTTCACCTTGGCCGCGCCTGCATCTTTAAGAGCCTGAGCCGCATTACATAATGTTCCGGCTGTATCAATAATATCATCAGGGACAATACAACTTTTTCCTTCAACATCTCCAATAATATTCATTACCTCAGATTCATTCGCAGTTGCCCGTCTTTTATCGATAATAGCAAGATCAGACTCATCTAAGAATTTTGCTAATGCCCTTGCTCTAACGACTCCACCAACATCAGGGGAAACAACTAATCTTTTTTCATCTTTTGTAGACCTTGATTTAATATCATCGTGCATGATCTTAGTTGCATAAACATTATCGGCCGGCATATCAAAAAAACCTTGAATAGATTCTGAGTGAAGATCGACAGTTAGCACTCTATCGACACCAACTGAGTTCATCATGTCTGCTATAACTTTTGCACTAATTGGAACTCTGGCAGACCTTACCCTTCTGTCTTGACGAGCATAACCATAATAGGGAAGGATAGCTGTTATTCTAGAGGCTGATGATCGCTTTAGAGCATCAGTAATTAACATTAACTCCATTAAATTAGAATTTGTTGGAGCGCATGTAGATTGAATAATATATGCCTCATGACCTCTTACATTCTCAAGAATTTCTACTTTTATTTCACCATCAGAAAATTTTCCAAGATCAATATTACCCAGCTTTAGTCCAAGTATCTTTGCAACTTCCTCTGAAAGAGGTATTGATGCGGAGCCGGAAAAAATTCCTACAGTGGGTTTGTTAATCATTTTCTTCAGTGCTGGCTGGGGTGGCTGGATTCGAACCAGCGCATGACGGGATCAAAACCCGTTGCCTTACCGCTTGGCTACACCCCATTATTTTAAGTAAGTTAATAATGGTGAACATTGTAAAGGTTCACAAAAAGAGTGTCTCCATTTAGTTGGAATTTTTTTCAAAGTTTTTTCAATTTTGTTTTTATCATTATAAGTACAAAATATTGTTGATCCTGTTCCGGATAGCTTAAAGGAGTTATTTTTATTCAGTTCATTAAAAATTCTTTTTATATCTTGATTTTTTTCAAGAAAAATAGGCAAAAACGAGTTCTCTTCCTTCGCTAGAATTGATTCTTGAGAACTCTTGCTTAAATTATCCCATTCAGAGAAAAATTCTTTGGTTGAGGAGTGAACTTGTGGAAATAGTAATAAATATTTTTTATTAGAATGTTTTATTTCCTCAAATAGTTTTTCACCAATACCAGATGCATGAGCATTCTTTCCAAAAATAAAAAAAGGCACATCGGCTCCTAGTTTTTTGCCTAATTTCATTAATTCCGCACAAGAAAGCCCTAGTTTAAATAAAAAATTTGTTCCTATGAGCGCTGCAGCTGCATTTGAGCTACCGCCACCCAGGCCTCCTCCTAACGGGATATTCTTTACAATCTCCACATCACAATATATTTCTTTTTCAATGTAATTTGATAATGATCTGATTGCATCAAAAACTATATTTTTACTCCCATCAATCGAGGCTCCGAGATTAGTTTTTACAGATATGGACTTGCTAGATGTTTTTTTGATTAACATCTCATCAAACAAATTGATTAGTTGAAAATGTGTTTTAATTTCATGCATCCCATCAGTTCTTTTGCTCAATACAGAGAGATTTAAGTTCAGTTTTGCAGGACAATTTACTTTTAAGCTATCCACTCTTTAAAAGCCCAATAATTTTTAGCTCAGTTTTGTATGTCATATAGATTGATACAGTACCATTATTTTGATGATTGCATTTTAATTCAAAATCATATTTTTTTAAGATAAAAATATTTTTATCAATATTTAGCTCGCTAAAGCAAGAATTAAAAAAATTGACATAGTCTTTTTTTTCAAAACTCTGCAATAAATAGAGATACTCATTATCAATTTTCGGATCAAATGACAGGCCTGCGGAATGATCAAATTCAATCTTTAATAGATTTCCAAATAAAGGTTTGCCAATCTGTATAATAACTTTTTCAGGCAATGCATTAACTCTTACATTATAGTTAGAGCGGCTTTGAGTGTTGGTAAAAGATAACTTGCCTACAAATACTCTTTCTGAAAATGTTGAGTGAGATATTGATGTACATGAACCTAAGAAAATTAAAAGAAATATTGAGATAATTTTTGTTATGGAATTACAGCTATTTGGCATAAATCATAAAACTACAAAGTTATCAGAAAGAGAGCTTTTTATTATAAATGACTCTAATCAAGAAGACTTTAAAAACTTCTTTGACAGTAGTTTTAATGATTCTATAGAATCATTTTTTGCTCTCTCTACTTGTAATAGAACCGAGGTTTATGTTTATGGCGCCTCATTAAATATAACGCAAATTGCCAAAAAGACCCTTGAATTCTTTGGTTCAAGCGATTATCTGAATGATGATTTGTATTTTTTTAAGGGCAATGAGGCTATCGAACATATGTGCTATGTTGCAAGCGGCCTTGATTCACAGGTGTTGGGCGAGCAGGAAATACTGGGTCAATTCAAGCAATCAATTCAGACATATATTGGACTCGGTGCATTGAATGGCCCACTTCAAAAACTAACTGAGGATATTACATCAATTGCAAAAGCAGCAAGAACAGAAACACAGATTGGTTTTAATCCATTATCCGTTTCAGGCCTGTCATTAAAAATTGTTCAAGAGATTTTTGAGGATCCAACTCAACAAAAACTTACAATTGTAGGGGCTGGTCAGATGGCAATAAGCGTTATTGAAAATTTTTATACAAATGGCATCACTAACATCAATGCGGTTAATCGATCAAAGAAAACATTAAAAGTTAATAACTCTCTTTCTATTGAAACAACTCAGCTATCTCAGCTTGGAGCTCTGATTCAAAATACAGATATTTTAGTCACCTCTATTAATTCACCTCTACCTATCATTGGAAAGGGGTTAATCGAGCAAGTGATGAGAGAAAGAAAGAACAAACCCATGCTATTAATTGATTTGGGAGTTCCTAGAAACATAGAGAATCAAGTTAGAGATCTGGAGTATGCTTATTTGTTCACAATTGAGGATATTGAGCTTGTTACCCAAGAGAATTTAGAAGAACGCTCCTCTGAGGCATTAAAAGCAAGAGATCTTATTCAGAAAAGAATTGAATCTTTGAATCAAGAACAAGCTAATCAAAATAATCGCAAAGAAGCCTATATTGCTCTTAAGGATGTCTCTAATAATCTTAATGAACAAGATTTCTTAGAGTTACTAAATTCAGATGACCCATATACATCGCTTAAACAAATACATCTTGTCTCAGAGGATCAGCTACAATATATTTCAACATTAACCCCTCATGCTATTTTGTCTATGATTAAGGAAATTAGAAGTGCTTGAAGATTCTATTATTGCAAAATTAGAGAGCGTAAAATTACGATCCACTGAGATCCATGAAGCTCTTGCAAGAGAGGGTGCGACAGATGATATGGCGCAATTCACTCAATTAAATAAGGAATATTCTGAAATTACACCTATCGTTGATTTATTTCAATCACTTCAAGATGTCCAGAAAGAATTAAATGGCGCAAAGGAACTTTTAGATTCAGGAGATTTAGAGCTAATAGAGCTTGCAAAAATAGAAATCTCAGCTAATCAAGATAAGATTAAAGAGCTTGAGCAAAACCTTAAATTCATGCTTTTGCCTAAAGATGAGGCAGATGACGGGGCTGCTTATCTTGAGATTAGAGCGGGAGCCGGCGGTGATGAGGCAGCAATATTTGCAGCAGATTTATTTAGAATGTATTCAAGGTTATCTGAGCGTCAAGGCTGGAAGGTTGAAATTGTAAATACAAAGCTATCAGAGCCCAGTGGTTTAAAAGAGGCTGTGGTTAAAATTAATGGTCAAGGGGTTTTTAAGTTTCTCAAATTTGAATCAGGCGTTCATCGTGTTCAAAGAGTGCCTGAAACTGAGTCACAAGGAAGAATTCATACCTCAACAGTTACCGTTGCAATTTTACCTGAAGTTGATGAGGTGCAAGACATAGAGATAGATAAAAGCGAACTAAGAGTCGATACTTACAGAGCATCCGGTGCAGGGGGGCAGCATGTTAATAAAACTGACTCTGCCGTCAGACTAACTCATATACCAACCGGAGTTGTTGTTGAATGTCAGGATGATAGATCACAACATAAAAACAAGGCTAAGGCCATGGCTCTGTTGGCCGCGAAATTAAAACAAAATGAGATTGATGAGCAGCAAAATACAATTGCCAGTGAAAGAAAAATTCTCGTGGGAACTGGTGATAGAAGTGAGAAGATTAGGACTTACAATTTCCCTCAGGGAAGAATCACTGATCACAGAATCAAGCTAACTCAACATAATTTAGACCAAGTGATGGATGGCGATATGATTTCTATTTGCCAAGCCCTAATTACTGAAAATCAATTAGCCCAGCTTTCTAACCTTGAAGAAACCTCATAATTGAATCAAAGCGTTAAATATTATTTTGCTCTTGCTAGATCAAAAGAGTCTCAGTATCAAAATATTTTACGGGACCTAAAATACTTCTTAAAGTCTCTTGGGGTAAACGATACAATTATTACCCTTGAAGATGAATATGATTTATCAGCTGAAGAAACCTTAAAACTCGATACTTTTTTTTCATCATACTTAGCTGGCATTCCCCTTGATTATATTTTAAATAAATCAGAATTCATGGGGTATAAATTTTATGTTGACTCAAGATCATTAATTCCTAGACCAGAAACAGAATTAATTGTTGAGTGGGTATTAGATTTATCGTTAAACAAAAACGCAACAATTTTTGAGGCTGGAACAGGCTCAGGTTGCATAGCCATATCAATTTGTTTAAAAAACAAAGATCTAAAAATTCTTGCCTCAGATCTTTCAGGTCAAGCATTGGAAGTTGCTCAAATCAATAGAGAGCTACACAATGCTTTCAATGTAACCTTTATACAGTCTAATTGGTTGGCTTGCTCGATAGAGAATTCTCTTGATTTGGTTATTTCCAATCCACCATACATAAAACCAAATGATCCCCATCTTAAAGATCTTAATCATGAGCCTTTCATTGCATTGATCACTGAAAATGGCTCACAAAGTTTTTTTCAAATTGCTTCACAAGCAATATATTCTCTAAAGCTTGGAGGGAAAATTATATTTGAACATGGTCATTCTCAAGCAGAAGAGGTTTCAAATATTTTAAAAGACTGTGGCTTTAAAAATATTGTGACTTGTAAAGATTTTCAAGGTTTAGATAGATATACCCATGCAAATAAATAATATTATTTTCATATGATAAGATTTATTCTTAAGAGTTAATGCAGAATATAATTCTGTAAAAAACCAACTAGATTACTTATAAATAAAGGGGTTATTTCAATGAAGGGTAATATGATGAATTGGGATTTAACTATCCCGCAGGCAATTTTACATGCCGAAAAATATAATTTTGATGGCAAGTTAGTTTCACGAGAATTAGATGGCTCAATAAATTCAACTACATATGGAAAGTCAATTAAGCGATCTAAAAAGCTTGCTAACGCCCTTGAAAAACTTGGTGTAAATGCACATGATCGAGTTGCAACTATTGCCTGGAATAATAGCAGGCACTTTGAAACTTATTTTGCCGTATCTGGCATGGGAGCTATCCTTCATACCTTGAATCCAAGATATTCCCCTGACCAGTTAATATACATACTCAATCACGCAGAGGACGAAGTTTTAATTGTTGATCCTACATTTATTCCGCTTGTGGAGAGTGTTCAAGATAAATTAAATACAGTTAAAACTATAATTATTGCCTCATCAAAAGATTCTATCCCAGATAATAATTTAAAAAATGCATTAAGTTATGATGAGTTAATTATTGACGAGTCAGATGAATATGATTGGCCTGAATTAAATGAAGATGATGCAGTCGCTTTGTGTTACACCTCTGGCACTACTGGTAACCCTAAGGGAGTTTTATATTCTCATAGGTCAACTATTTTGCATGCAATTTCAGTATCTGGAGCTATGGGTTTCGACTCTTCTAGCTCAGTCTTACCGGTTGTACCTATGTTTCATGTTAATGCTTGGGGAGTACCTTATTGCGCATTAATTACAGGAATAACTTTAGTTTTGCCTTGTCATGCTCTGGATGGAGAGTCTTTGTATGAGCTGGTGAAGCAAGAATCAGTTGATTCAATGTTGGGTGTTCCAACTGTTTGGCTTGGACTATTACAGTATCTTGAAGGAAAGGGTCTTAAGCTTGATACAGTTGATCAAGTTTTAGTTGGAGGTTCTGCGGCACCTTATGCAATGATCAAGGCATTTGATGAGCAGCATGATGCATTTTTAACTCATGGATGGGGAATGACAGAAATGAGTCCTCTTGGAACCCTAAATGCACCAACCAAGAAAACCATGAGCCTACCTAAAGAAGAAAGATATCAGCTTCAAACAAAACAGGGTTATCCGATGTTTGGCGTGGAGATTAAGACTGTTGATGATGAAAATAATGAACTTCCTAGAGACGGAGAGGCCAGCGGCGCCCTAAAGGTTAAAGGGCCATGGATAATGCATAAATATTACAAAGCAGATGGTCCTGCAGTAGATGAAGAGGGTTGGTTTGATACAGGAGATGTTGCAACTATCCATCCAGACGGATGCATGCAGATTGTTGATAGAGCCAAAGATGTCATAAAGACTGGTGGAGAATGGATCAGCTCAATCGATTTAGAAAATGCTGTACTAACTCATGAAAATGTACTTGAAGCATGCGTCGTTGGAGTTCCCCATCCTAAGTGGGATGAGAGGCCTTTGCTTTTCTTGATCACAAAAGATGGAAATGAAATTGATAAGCAGGAAATCAATGATTTCTTACTAGAAAAAGTTGTTAAGTGGTGGCTGCCCGACGATATTATTTTTGTCAAAGAGCTTCCGCATGGCGCAACAGGAAAGTTGTTGAAGGTTGAGTTACGAGAAAAATACAAAGAACATTTAATGGGAGAATAATATGTTACACATTGTAAAACCTAATGAAATTGATTCGGTAATTGGTAAGGATCTTGGCGCTTCTGAATGGATGGTGATTGATCAAGAAAGAATTGATAAATTTGCTGATGCAACTATGGACCATCAATTTAT
>Ga0115571_1002621_pt1 | contig 11757 bp, 9 predicted proteins | sample COGITO_mtgs_1205_FD_87293 | JGI IMG/M metagenome (GOLD analysis project Ga0115571, IMG submission 87293) | Pelagic marine microbial communities from North Sea - COGITO_mtgs_120531 | ecosystem: Environmental > Aquatic > Marine > Epipelagic | place: Germany:Helgoland, sampling site Kabeltonne...
CAAGATGCACATTTTGTCTTTGAATCATTAACAGTAGTAGAATTAATATTTCCCATTACGACTGTATCTTGAAGAGATACATTTTGTGATGAGATATTTAGGGAACACGAACAATGCGGACAGGTGACCCAGTCGTCTTGGACTTTCTTACCGCATTCTCTTCAGAAGGACATACTTTCTGCAAAGTCTACAAGCATATTTGCCTTTCTAAGATAAACCTGGTAATGAATAAGTAATTCGGCGGTTAAATGTTTTTGATGGGTTTAGACTCACAAGTCTCCGCTCCCCAGACCCGTGTGATTCAACCTGAGGCGACCATTCGTTCCGCTCATGCCTTACTCCAGGCAGGACTCACCGGTTAGGCAATCAACCTGCTCGCCGCCTTTTTGACCTCATGTTGAACAACTTAAACAGAGACACTGTCTTTGTCAAACCAGTTTCTCTACTCATCTCAGTCCAAAAATCACATCTCCAATAGATCTTATTGAAAACTCATCGTTTAATCCAAGCAGGGGTGAGGAATCTTAAAATCATTGATTTTTGTTTCATCCGTTGAATTCAAATCAGTGAGATAGAAAGCTCTATGATCCCAATCTATTTTGAAATGATTTCGAGATACAGCGTTCATGGCATCATTAAATTTTGGCGCTTTTGTGATACTCAGCACCCCCTTTCTCCCAACAGGTTCTATCATGGGTACAACTCCTGAGACTTTTTCCACCTCTACGAGGCTCTGCAACGGCCACCAAGTCTTGAATCATAGGCAACCCTCGGAGATATCAGCGTTTGCCATCGGTAAACGTCGAACATTTGACCAATCATACTCTCCCTCTCGAGCCTCAAAGCGTTCTTCCAAGAATTCATTTTGAGCCCACGCTTCAAGAACATCGACCATCAGGATAGAAGGGCCATAGACATGTCCTCCAGAGGTGTTTGAGTAGAAACGCCCAAAGGCATCTAGCATAGCATAAGAGCCTCGCATCACATCATTTCCCTCACAAATCATCTTGATCTCAAGAATGTTGTTTTGCTCGTGGCGGGCAACCCAGGCATTGTATTCATCTTCCGTAATCACCATGTTGTCGATATTTGCATCGTTTTGGCCTCGAACTGGAAGAACTTGAAACACCTTCCATCGGTCAGGCTTGAGCCGGTTGACGATTGGCATCATGTTGTTCAACTTGTTTGGCTGACATACCACCGTGTTCAACTTCATCTTGATTCCATAGGAAACACATCGGTCCCAAACCTCAATGCTCAAGGAGAGATGCTGGCTTTCGTTTTGCTTGAGGTCCCTTCTTGTTCCACGCCCGATTTCCATGTGGATTTCATCATCGGATGCGTCAATTGAAATGCCCACCCAGTCGATATATGGGGCATATAATTCAAGAAAATTGGCCGTCAGGCCGGTTCCATTTGAGACAATACAGGTGGTGAGCCCCACTCGCTTTGCCTCGATCAAAAGTTCTCCGAGGTATGGACACAAGGTTGGCTCTCCTCCAACGAATGTGAGCTTTTCAACTCCTGCATCCGCAAGCATTTGAGGGACCCTGAGGGCTTCCGGCTTGGACATCTTCTTTGATGCTGGGAGGTCCTCAAACGTAGCAAAGCAGAACTTACAGGCGTAGTTGCACCACGGCCAAAAGTGCCAGTTAACAGCTGGCGGCAATCGTTGGGATTGTATTTGTTCGTTCTTGGCAATTTGGGGGGGTTGGTCGTTCGGCGTATCAGGCTTCATTCATACGGCACTCAGTGAGGTTAAACCGTAGTTCATCGGGCGTGGCCCAAATCTTTGTCAAAACCGTTATATTTAATCATTTTGAAGCCATTTATCTTACTTCGTCCCCAGTCAAGGATGTTATTGCAGCGTCATGATTACCAAGCCGATCCTGATCAAATCCTTCTCTGACAATCTCTGGGGTTGGTGAGGGGGGATCTTCAAATCATTGATTTTCGTTCCGTTTGTTGAATTCAAATCAGTGAAATAGAAATTGCTTCCATCCCAATCAATTTTGAAATGATTCCGGGATACTGCATTCATGGCTTTCTTGTACGCAGGTGATTTTGCAATGTTCAACAACCCCTTTCTGCCGACGGGTTCTCTCATCGTTACAACTCCAGAGACTTCTTCCTCGTCCGGCACAGAAATCGAGATAGGGCAACCGCCGCTTAACAACTCAAGCTCAACATTCTGGGTATCTGATACAACTTTAGTCGCTGCCAGTGCGTCAAGGTTCTGTGGTAAGCAAAACAGAGGTTTGTTGTCCGGTCCAAAGGATAAATTTACTCTACGTTTGTTTATCTCATTCATGACAGTAAATTTCTGCTCTTTGAAGAGTTTGGGCAGGTGGTCTTTGCGAAAGGTGTCTCCCGTCAAGATCCACGCATCGTGATTTAGGGCATGCTCAATCATGATTTTATCGTCAAGATCGCGATCTTCATTTGTCCCTTCAATTATATGAATCATGGAAGTGTTTTTCATTTTCTTGAGCGCCTCTCGTTGCGCATCCGTTAGATCCGAGGATTTCTTTAGGCATCTGCCATAAGTACCCACTTTCAATACTGTCAATGTCCTCCATCCTAATTCTTCAACAGATTGAATCGTGTTGAACAGTCGTTCGAGGCTGAATTTGTAATGCATTTCGCCTTTTTTTCCCCATGATGAAGCCGTGATTGCGTTGTTGCCATCAATGACAACTGAACTGAAGAGTTCTCCCGCATAATCTCTTCCAATCTCAACCATGTACTAGCCATAGTATCCCAAAACAAAACCCTTTCCATGGCTAAACATTAAAATGATAACATTAAAATTTAATTGAGTTTTCCTAAAAATATGGCAAAGAGCCTTCTCCACAGTTCGACCATGAGCGATGTGTATTTGCTTGATTCGGGCGAGATAGAGAAACACCGCGGTTCGAGATCCGGATCAGAGACCATCCTTGAGAGAGAATTCAGTGTTTTGAGCCAACTTAACATAGAGCGAATACCTGAAGTTCGTGGTTTTGATGAGACTGCAAAGATTTTGACGATGAGCCGAGTTGGAACACACGACCTATCGGATGTCCTTCATGATGTGCCGCTTTTCACAGTGCCCCACATTATGCGAGATTTTTTTTCGGATCTTTCTACAATCCATGGACAGGGTTTCGTTCATCGCGACATCAAACCAGGCAACGTCATGTTCAATGTTGGTCCTCACGGAGTGATCAATTATGCAGGAATCGTCGACTTTGGTATGTCTCTTATCAGCAATCGAAAGCAGAATGAACCACTCGCTATCGGTGGGACGGAACCGTACACGCATCCAACCCAATCCTCGAAAAAATTCAAAGAATTGAGAACCCAGCCGGGCCAAGACTGGTTTGCGGCAGGAAGGACCATGGCGCACTTGCTCTCGGGAGGTTCTACGCCCAGTTTTGAATCCCTCTTGAACAAGGACGGAGGGTCCGGTTTGCTTACAGATCTAAAACTCAGGTTTCGTGCAGCGTTCCAATCCGCTGCTGATGAATGCCAACCCGTTCTCAAATTGATGCAATTTGCTCTCTCTCCAAAAGCCTCAGGAGAAGATGCGCTGATGGAGTTGTTGGAACTCGGCATGGCCGCAACGGAATGTTTGCGAGAAAACATCACCGGCTCGTGGCCTCATGAACGAGGTCTCACCTCATTCCAATCGGGGTCAAGTGAGCGACCTAAACGGCATGATGTTCTCCTCATTGTCGACAATACCGGTTCAATGGCCCCCTATGTTCAACAGGTGAAAGACGCTTTTGACGAAATCGCAAATTTGGTCGGAGGGAGGGTTGATCTGCGGGTTGATTTGTGGTCGCTAGGAGACTACTCGACCGGGGGCGAGGGGCAGCAAGCCGTAGTGCCGCTCGGTCAACGCATGAGGGCAGACACCTTTCAGGAGAGCATGAAGTCCATGGATGCAAGCAGGGATCAATACGATGAGGCCGAAGCGTATGAGGTCGCACTTCAGCTTGCTTATCTCCATCATCCGAAGGAATTTTGGACCCCACGTCAGTCCACTCGGCGAAGTATTGTCCTTGTTGGTGATGCATATGCTCACGGCTGGTTGGGTAAATTCAGCCCTTGGGGGGAGATTGTCAGCAAGGCTCGCGGCCGCTGGGACAAAAACGCTGAACGGCGAGGGGAACCAGACCCGAAAATCAAATCCATTTACGATGATTTTTGTCGCCGCCACCCTCATTACATGACGCTTGATATTCAAAATGCCGAACGGGACGCGTACAAAGAAGCATTCACAGAAATCCAGACGAGAGACAGCAAGGGTCGAACAGAAGACTCAAGCCATGTGTATGTACAAGGCGAATTGTTCCCTCACCGCCCGAACTACAAGAAAGCCCTTGAAAGGTGCGTGGGACAGAAACACGCCACCATCCACACCATCGGTTCTGGTAGTAATCTAGTTTCATCGAGTTTCTTAAAGTATGTCGCCCTTCACGGGAAAGGAACTTACACCCATGTGGGAAGCGGCGAGTTAATCATTGCCCTGAAGGGCATTTTTGCCTCAGTGGATGCCAAAATATTCAGGGAATTTGAGAAAGAAACCATGGAGCACAATCCAAACACTCAAGCCCTCAACAGCATCACCACCTTTGTGATTGATTCGATGTCAGACGAAGACGACTGACGGTGAAAATAAGAAAATGTGAGAATTAAATACTCTTACCTCTTATCTGTACTTATGAGCCAACCTACTCTTACAGCCTCTCTCTTGAAAGATGTTGCAGCATCCAATAGCCCACTCAAGGCAAAAGGTGCCTTGACCATCGTTGCCGCTCCAAATGAAAACACCCTCCCCCTTGACCTGTTATTGGTGCTGGATGTTTCTGGTTCGATGAAGGGGCAAGGAGAATCTGTTCTGCAGGATTCAACCATCCATATCCTCAACAATTTGATGCGTCCCGAGGACCGCATCGCTATCATCACATTCAACAGCGGAGCTCTGGTACATACTGCTTGGACGGATGTCAACGGTACAGTCGCTCCCTTCCAAGCATCAGGCGGTACTAACTTCGGTTCGGCCATCAATGAAGTCTTGTCTTTTCTTGGCTCTCAGGATCAACAAGGAAATCGAGCCGGTGTAGCTCTCTTCCTGTCTGACGGACACGGGAGCAAAGCGAGTGATGACAATGTTCGGTCGATTCCAGATTTTGGCTTCACCATGCATACCATTGGCGTCACCAACGGTGCAAAACCTGAACACTTGGAACATATGGCTGAACTGGCAAAAGGGTATTACTACGATGCACCAACATTTGACGATGTCAAGAAAGCCTTCCAGTCTATTTTCAACTATGGAAAAACGATCGTGTATGCTGCTCCCGACCTTGAAGTAAACGTGAGCGACGGGGTCATTCTCGAGAACCTCACTCAAACGCCCCAGGGGCTTGCACTCGCCAACAGCCTTGGTCCCGGCGCCCACAGTGTTTCTCTATCACACATGGTAAAGGACACCCGAATGGAAATCTCATTTGATGTCTCAGTTGACGCCGTGAAAGATGGCGTGAATTCCCTCGCCACCTTCTCGCTTCAGGGCGCAACTGCTGTTTTGAATGTCCGAGGAACCAACGACGAAACAGAACTGTACAATGCTCCTCTTAACACGGATGTCACCATGATCGCCCACTCTGCGGACGCAGCGACAGCTATCAAGCGTGGAGATGAGGTTGGTGCGACAAGAGCTATTACGAAGATGGAAAAACTTGCAAAAACAAATCCCAACGCCGGAACCCGCACCACCATACTAACAGAAGCCACGAAGGCAACATCTGTTGGAGAGAAGATGGAAACACTGGGCCGCATGCAATCCGATACCAGTGGGAAAACCAAACTGCGCAATGACTGAGTGGATGAAATGAAGTGCCAGTTTTGTGATAAAATTCTCGATAAAGGGGATCTCGGTGCAAGTACATGCCAGGGCTGCGGAGATGTCTTTGACCAAACTCAAATTGTGGAACTCCGAGATCATCTCAACATAGAGGCGTATACGCCTCCTGAGATAACCGTGCCCGTGAACAAGGACGACCCTTTGGTTGCACCAGAATCCGAGCAGTGCGTTGACTGTTTTGCCGACTTAATGGGGGCCGATCTTGAGTCTTGGAGAAGCGGTAATGCTTGCCCGTATTGCGGTGCGAGCAACCCTGATTCTGGTGCGTCTTCATCCATCACGGATTCAGAGTCATCTGATTTATCAAACTTTAGCGACCTGCCTGTGCATCCATTTATCGTGAACTCCGGGCCCTTGATGGGCAAGGAAATCATGCTGTCGATAGGTGTAGAATTGGGGCGGCGATCCCTTCGAGATACCCTTCAAGATACCGGATATCAGAAACTTCTTTCCACGATTTCAGGGGAGCACATGCGTCTGCATGCAATAGAGGACGGTTTAATTGGTGTTGAGGACCTTGGGTCGAAGAACGGGACGTACCTAAACGGCGATCGAGTCGTCGGCCCTTTGCCCCGCCCGATGCAATACGGTGATGCGCTCAGTCTTCATGACCTCTGTTTAACGCCTTCACCGCCGACTTCTCCATTTGCTCTGTTTCATCATCAACAAAGCGGTGTATCGTGGAAATTACCGCTTACTGGAATCAAGCAATCTGTCCACCTTGGTCGCTGGACGGAAGCAGAACGTAGAACACCGTGGTATCGGATGGCACAACTCCATCATGCAGAGAACCAGAACCAACTCGATGATTTGGATGCGATATCACGTCGACATTTCTTCGTAGACTTGGCCCTTGATGGAGATGGCGTAGGTATACAGTTCTGGCATGAACTTGGGAAGGAACCTTGTGATGTTCAAATCGGTACAATCACCGCGGAAACTGGAGTTCACCAAACGAGCACTGTTCTTGATGAGGGGGTTCGGCGTGTGATTCCCTTCGGAACAAAAGTCACCGTGAACATGCGAAAAAATACCTTTGTCATCCTCACAACCGAATAAACATATCACTGATTTTTCTGTTTGAAATCCGTTAACCTCAAAACACGAGCATGAAAGGGCAAATCCGAGGGGGGAAAGTTATGACTGAGCAATTAGACCCTTCTGAGCCTCAAGTATCTTCTGATGACGACGACGATGAGGTTCCTGACCTTGCTCTTGATGCGCTAATCGGCGGACTGGAGAAGTGTGGAGACTGTTTTGCCGAATTGATGGGTGCCGATCTTAAGTCCTGGGGAAACGGTGCCGATTGTCCGTATTGCGGTGCAAGTAGCCCTCATTCAGGTACGTTTCCGGTCACCACGGAATCAGAATCTACAGAAGAGTCGGATGAACACGAGTTGGAAGAACCCGATGTCCCCCCTCCTGACAGAACACACTATGACCGATTGGACGAACAACAGAACGTCGCTCCTCTGGACCTGGATGATGATACGCTTGTGTTGGATGTTAACGCCTCTGAAGATGATGATGCTTCGCAACCAAACACTCCCGATTTAGTAGAACATACGTTCCATCAATTGGAAACAATCCATGTTTTGGGGGACCTCCACGGTTGGGCTCCCGGGCTCATCACCTACCTGATTGAACACGATCTCGCAACCATAGAAATTAACGGGCTCTCACTCGGGATTGGTGGATCCATAGATGCAAGGGCGATGATGAATGTTTTTGCTCGTGATTCAACGATGAATGCCTCCGAACTCCCGCCTGCAGGGCTGGCTGGACGGCCTCGGTTTGAAGAAGTGGTCAACGGGCTCGGGCATTCGAATGTTCGTGCTCGTTGGGTGGGTGGGAAAAAGACTGGATTTATCCAACTCGGTGACGTTATCGACAGATCGGATCACAGTGAATTGGCTTGCGAGATTTTACGACAACTCATTATTGACGCACCGAGCAACGTGTTTGTCCTCATCGGAAACCACGAGCAATTTGTGCTCGAAGATGAATACGATAACTGGTACCTCAATGAAAAAAGGAACGCCGTTATCGATGCACGGATGGGTCCGAAGGAGTGGAACAGAAATCATTTGAGGTTCATGGCCACCATTGACTTGGACGAACTTGAGCGATCAAGATTGGTGTTTGAGTCATACAAAGAATCCGTGCAGTTGCTGTTCCTCACCCAAGCAGCTGCTCAGCAAAAAGCGCTCTCGATTGACCATGGATTAAGTGTTGAGTCGGTTTCATTGCTTTTGGCCAAAGGTTGGTCTCCTTACAATCATGTCGGAAAAATTGCAGGACAGCATTCTACTAAAGGAAAATCCTTCCCTGGTGCCCTTGCTTCAATTGTGATTGGTGAAACATTGTTTCATCATGCAGAGCCAAATCAAAAAATCTCTAATTTGGTATCTGAGATGGCATGGGAAAAGCAATTTGGTTGGGTTAATTATGTGCACGGAGGTTACAATCTTCAAGCGTCCCCACATTCTCACCTCCTTTGGAGTAGGGGCGCCTCTGACGGGGCCACCCTCAATCGGCCAGCCTCCCAAGCCATGCTTGAACAGATCAGTATTCATTGGCCCGGGCTCTACAACATCGTCCATGGCCACACACCTACGGTGTCAATTGGTGAATTCGACGACATAACAAAAAATGAGTCACGACCTGTTTCTTACCTTGCCGAATCCATCCAAGCTACGCCTAAATACGGCCGTGCATCAAGAATTCGAATTTACAACATCGATGAAGGCATGGCCCCGGTGTATTACAAAGGGTCAGAGCATCCAGACGACCCCTGCAGAACACCTGTAGGCCTTCGGATATCAAGGTCCTCTTCTCGGGAAGAACCGGTTCTTGCATACTCCTCAACAGACTCATTTCTCAAACCTGAGCGTGATAGGACCGTTCGTACTGATACCCGCAAACTATGGGTTTGGGGCAAAGGAGTTTATCGGAACAACAACGCCAGCGAATGGATGGAAATTGAACAGAACCGACACCAAATTTGTGCCGAGTTTGATGGCATGATGTTCATTGCAGAGGTTTCATCAGTTGGTAAAGAATTATTGAGCCGAAGCATCTCAGGGTATTCCATTTTGAAAAACCTACTTGTTTACTTGATGAGTGATGCAGGCCTATTACCCGGTCATATCAAACGCCAGCCTCCAAAAGGGGCTCTTGCTCACGTGAAAATAGACAAGGGTGAGCCTCACCTAAGTCACATGCTTACACCGAAAATGGCTTGGAAAACCGCTCAACAACTACGTCTTGTTGCTCTTGGGACCATACCGGGTAGAAAGAAAAACACAACCCGTGTTTTTGGGATGAATTTCCTACGAAAAGCCCAACCGTTTTTCATGCTTGACTTAGGCAAGGGGACAACAAAACACGATCTACTTCCGGATACAATTGGCAGGTTTGAACTTCAGCATGGAATCTCTACGTTTTGCTTATCGCTCCGAGAAAACGACAAACTCCTCGGTCAAAAATTAAATCAATGGCTTGGCAAAGATACCATAGAATCAAAACTTGAGCATAAAATCCCGCTCTGCCTTGGGTTGAATCCCAGTGCACCGTTTTCGAAGAAAGAAGATGCGACCATCCTGTTCCGAAAGAGTACCCAAATTTGGGAGCGGCCCGGTAAATCAATTGATATCCGAGATAAGCCCAAACCCATCTCAGTACCTAAAATCTCTAGACGTCCACCTCCTAAGATTTCCGGTGGTTCTGATATTAGAGGCGGCAAAAGACAAGAGGGCGCTCCACAGTCCCATCAAAAAGCATCTCAAAAACCACCATTGAGTGATCATGAAAAAAAAACACCTTCACAAAGCGAATCAAAGCCAAAATCTGGCAAATCTTCAGGTGGTCTTGAACACCCTCGCCCCATTCAGACGTCGCAGGTCCCTTCTTCACCAACTCGAGTTCCGTCAGACCAGAAACCGAAGCCTACACAAACCGCGGATATTCACCCAGCCCGGACTGAAGGCGCAAGCGGCGGAATCACCCTCGTTTTCACCGCCGAGCAATGTGAACGAATCATTTCCCTCAGCAAAGGGGGAAAAACCCCAACTTTATCCACGACTTTTAGCGTCGAATACAGTGCAAACTGGCTCATGGTCACCTTTGCCCTGTCAGAGGGTTCGAGGGAGACCTTCAAATTCCCAGTACCAAAAACGGTCTTTGTTGGATCTGAAGTGCCCTGGGGCACTGGGGGAGTTGGGAGTCCAAATTGCAAAAAAGGGGCACATGGGTTGAATGCTACATTCTTCAAACTCCTTGTTGAATATGCTCACTCCATGATTGCCGATGAGTTGCGAGGTGATTGAATTGTTTCGCGACGGAGATTTTTTTGACGATGATGCTGGAGAAACCTATTCGGTCGTCAAAGCACTCTCCGACGGGGGTATGGGCTCGACGTTCATTGTTGAACACGCCTTTACTGGTGTTCAATACGTCGCGAAAACACCCCTCACCGGCACTTCTCTCGAATGCAAAAAAGTGGAGAACGAATTCCGCATTTTGACAGACTTAGCGAACAAAGGCGTTGAGAACATCGTTCGCCCTCACGCTTTGGCAACCAATGTTGAGGTTGGAGGGAAACGCTTTCCCTGTTTTATGATGGAATTCGCTCAAGAACTTGAACTCAACAAGTACCTCCAAAGAAACGGCCCAATTGACCCGAAGGACGCAGAGGACTACCTCCTCAAAATCAGCAAAACCATGTCGGAAGTCCACAAAGCAGGTTATATCCATCGTGATATGAAACCTGAAAATTTGTTTGTCAAGGATGTCGATGGAGCCAACTTGTTCACCATCATTGATTGGGGCATAGCAGCGGTGAAGGACGACCAAAACACCTTTGCATTGACGCAAACAAAAGCCTGGACCCCGTTTTGGTGCCCTCCTGAACAAGAACAGGGGACGGTTAGTATCGGTAATGATATTTTTTCATTGGGTGCTATCGGTTATGCGATGGTTGTCCCCTACGACGAAATTATCAGGGATTCAAAGAACAGTATCTCTCCACCTTACAATCCAAAATTCAAGCTCGGTGGCGACAGCGGCGCAGATCATTTGTACAAAGTGATTGAAAAGGCAACTCAGCCGAATCGGGGCGATCGTTTCGCAACGATGCAAGAGTTTGCAGATGCTCTGGAAGGGAAGAAGCCACCTGAAGCCTATCCTCGAATTGTAGCGGACGGCACCTCCCATCCATTGACAAAAGAGCAGAATGAGTGGTTTATTGGAAGAAACTCCCCTGTTGATTCTCAAGCAGATATTCTTGTGAATGAAACTGGAGGATCAGGTAGTCGATACATTTCAAGAAAGCAGGTTCGGTTGCAACGAACTGGAGATGCCTCTTTTCTATTGCACCATCAAGGCCTAAACGATACTCGCGTTGGTATTGACAAAAACGGAACGATTGACTGGCGAAACATCGAGAAGGGTAGCAGAGGGTGGCCTCTCGGACCACGTTACTGCATGATTTGCTTTGGTTATGCAGACCATCCACCGGGGAAGACGGATACTTATGGTAATCCCCTTCTACCAGGCCCTTACAAGGTCATTGAATTCTTTCCACCTAATTCTGACGTGATGGTTGATTAATTAGGTAATGGTTACACTCTTTTGAAGCCAAGGTTGCCGGGCCTCAAAATCACCACAGAGCCGGAATCCACGCTTCGCGGGGTACGGACTCAAAGTTGGTGGCGGACGTACCAGGATTCGAACCCCCGGCTCGGCCTCATTAATTGAGGTCAAACGGTTTGGCGAAACGTATGGAGGCATGAAGTTCAATAAGACGGCAAACAGCAGGTGCCCATTGACGCTTGAAGGCAACA
>Ga0115571_1002630_pt1 | contig 11739 bp, 18 predicted proteins | sample COGITO_mtgs_1205_FD_87293 | JGI IMG/M metagenome (GOLD analysis project Ga0115571, IMG submission 87293) | Pelagic marine microbial communities from North Sea - COGITO_mtgs_120531 | ecosystem: Environmental > Aquatic > Marine > Epipelagic | place: Germany:Helgoland, sampling site Kabeltonne...
CACTCATACCAATTTGTTTTCCAAAATTCTTAGCAAGTGCTATTAAGTTAAATGCGTTTCCTTGTGGACCTGTTAGGTCAATGACGATTTCTGATTTAGGTTGTTTTGATCTGATCATAATTTATGTTTAGTGAGGTAGTAACCTCCATTAGTATACTACTAATATACCACAAATAAATGACATAAAAAAATCCTGGTGATTTATTTTAAAAAAAGTTTATTCAAAGGATATTCATTATCTTCAGACTCCATTTTTTAATGTTTTGTATTTTCGCTACAACGAATTTCACTAATAAACTGATTTGCTTCTTGAATCTTTTCAATATTAGACTTTAAGAATTTAATGTCTGACTCTAAAGAATCCAGACACCATCCAAAATGAACATGATCAATTTCACCCGTGATATTTGCATTCCAGTCTATGTCGCCATGGCCTGGCATAACAAGAGATCTTGGTCTATTAGAAGCAATTTTCCGGTATTTACCGTTCATTGCGTATCTCCAACCAGTCGAAGGCCATTGAACACCGCACGTGAAAATATTATCATCCATTTGCTTTGCTTTTTGTAAATCATACTCACCTGATGTAAATATCTTACTAGTGTAACCCTTTGCTATATGGTCTTTGTTCTTTGTTACCGTATAATCTTCTAGCCAAACATTTAAGCCAAATTCATTTTTAATAATATCTTTATATTTCTTAAGCTCTTCTATTCCATCTATAATAACAACCTTGTATTTAGAAGATTTGAGATTTATTCCTAAAACTTCTATAAAATATTTAATTACATCTTGTGTGTTTCTAGAGTTTTCAATTCTTTTTTGATACCATTCTTCTTCTTCTCTTTCTCTTCTTTTTTCTGGCACTCCTCCCATATCAATACCTGGAACATTAATTACAATAGGACATCCAATTGAGGCATTCCTATAATTAGAATCTATGAATTCTTTACTTTCTATCCAATTTTGCACATATTCTTTAAGCCATTTAGAATACAAGTCCTCTGAAACAGTTACATTAAAATTTTCTGAAATAAAATTAACCATTTCTTTAGTTTTAATTAGACAACTTAAGTTACTTAAGTTGTCCCACATGTAGAATGGAGAACTATTTTTTTGATTAAAATGTTTAGTAAAAAGTTTGAACTTTTTATCATCACTAATAGCTTCTAATATTTCTTCAAATGAAATACCCAACTTGTTTGCTTTAGGTTCTAAAATATCTCTAAGTGTTTTGATTTTATGTAACATTATCTTTTAATTATAGTACTAATATACGAAAAATATCTGACATAAAAAAATCTAGAGTGATAAAATTAGAGATTTCTTTACTTTATTTTTAAGATTAGATTTAAGGATATTTAATTCTTCAATTTTACCAGAGTATGTTTTAATACAATCTTCTAGATCTGATTTATTAGCTCCAGTTTGAGAAATTAGATTTTCTATCATTACATTTACGTCTGTTATATAAAAGGCAGCATATTTTTTAAAGTTCCTTGTGTTAAACTTATCGATATATGTATGTGCTGTTCTTAATTCTGACATTACATAATCATTAATCTCTCTACATAGATTTCCTTCAACAACTTCTTTTACATTCATTTCTCTTTTAACTTTATTTGATGTAACTTTCTTAAAAATCTTTAATGATAAACTTTCAAAAAGTTCTTTAGGAAATTCATAAGCTGCTTCTTCATCAATGGGCGCATTGCTTCCGTTTTTAGGTGAAGGTACAACAGGGGCGTTAGGATCTTTTACATTTCTGTATGAAATACCTTTACGAGTTTCTTCATTGAAGTTAACTTTAAATACTGATTGTTCTCCGAAATAAGTTGCAAAATCAGCATCACTTGAAGTAATTGCAGTTAACCAATCTCTAGTTGCTCCAAAACAAGTTTCGTTAAATATTGTTTTACCTTCATTATTTTTTTCAATTACCATTGGAATAAAGATCTTTGCAATTTTTTCTGGATTTTCAAGATCTAAACGAACTGGACGACCTAATATTTGAATTAGATCAGCGGCAGAGTGTCTAGGATCGATGATAATAACAGCATCAGCTTTAGATACACTAATTCCTTCTTGTAAACATCTTGAATTAATAAGTACTGAAACATTTGCCTTTGAGAAGTTATTATCAATATATTCGATACGGTCTGAAACTTTATCAGATCCACTTAATACTTTAACATTTGAGTGATTAAGGATTCCACCAAACTTATTTGAAAGTTTAATTAAATCTTCCATAAATCTTTCACCTCGAGCAACTTTATTTGTATAAATTATAGGGTGTGTTATAATTCCCTGTTGAATTGCTGTTAATGTAGTATATAGCATAGAGATATACGTGAAATTAGAGTGATTAATGTCCCAATCAGATTCTCCTGGTATTACACGTTTTTTATAATCAATAAGAGCTTTAAGTTCTTCTAATTGATCTTTATCAGCAGTTAATCCATATATATGTACTGGCGCAATATATTTATCAAAAATTGCCTCTAAGAATCCATAGCTATGAAAACATTGTCCATATAAAAATTCATTTTCTTGACCACTATAGTTGTAATCATTTTCAATGTATTTTACTGGAGATGCCGTCATATATAATCTCTTAGTTGCTATTGTTTCTCTAATAGCTCTTTGAAATAATTTACCATCTTCTCCTGATGTTTTATGGATTTCATCACCAACAAGAACATCAAACGATTTTAAATTAGATGCAGAAAGACCCATTCTAACAGTATCATTACTTTGGTATGTTGATATAATAACTGTAATAGTATCGTCACTTGCAGTATTAAGAAGTGCTGTAATATCTCCTGCATCTTTACCGCCAGTTTCACTATATACTTTAGCTAAACGAACTTTTTTACCCATACTATTAAGTACAAATTCTACGTCATTTCCAGTTTGATCAACTAAATGTTTACTAGGAACATATATCAGTGCTGTGTTTTTACAATTTTTAATGTGACTAAACATTGCAAGCATTAACCATGGTAATCCATAAGATTTACCAGTTCCACATGTCCAGTGAATCCATCCTCTATCATTAGTCAAATAGTGTTTAAGTGCTCTTTGTTCAGCAGCATATTGATAATGTCTTTGTGTTGGATATAAAGATGTTGTTTTAACCGTTGCTTTAAAATCTTTAATTGTATCAACAATCACAGGTCTTAAAATAGTTTGATAGTCTCCGTTAAACGATTCACGATCTAAACGCTCTCGGTGAGATTTACCGGTTATTGGATCGACCATTAATTCTAGAGTTTTATGGATTTTAGATTCTATTGCATCCGTTGTTTTAGGATCCAAAACAAGAAGATCAAACTTCTCTATTAAGATAATAGGTTGTAGCATACCAGTAGCATCGGTTTGCTTTAAACGTCTTTCAACTGATTGCCAGTTTACTAGTCCAATTTTATAGATATTAGATTTTTGATAAGCTTCTGTTGTCCAAACGTAAATAGCTGGAGTTAACTTACGAACTTTGATTTCTCTATCGGATTTAATTTCTAAAACCTCGAATGCAGATTCCATATCATCTTTAGTAGATGAGTAGATAAACATATCTCCCGGTTTAAGAGTTAATTTACCTTTGAATTTAACGTTGTAGTGGTTAGATCCTTTAGATTGAATGTCTTGTTTAATTTTTTGTACTTTCATTATTTATTTTTGCGGAGTAACCTCCATTAGTATACCACTAATATACCACAAATATTTGACATAAAAAAATCCGGAGCTAATTATTTTCAAATTAGTTTCCGGATTTCTATTTGCGGACAGAGAAGGAGTCGAACCTTCAATTAACCATATTCCCACGTTCTTAAGCTGCGTAGGTACCAGGCTCTATTCTTGTTTTAAACGGTATTCCCTATGATTGACCGACCTCAGCGAACTGAGTTCCCACATTGCCATAAATTTACTTTTTCACCTGGCGTCTGTCCGATATAACTGTCATTAGGGGTGGTCGCGTTGCCATCAGGCCCATAATGTTCGAGAGAGTGATCAAGCCCTCAGCCACAATTACAATACTAATATACCAAAAATAATTGATATAAAAAAATCCTGGTGATTTATTTTCAAAAAAGTTTAAGAAATATCGCTTGAATCAATCAAAGTGTAAGTAAAAGAGTTGCCCCAGTGTTCTCTAGCGATTTGGCAGACATCTAAAAATTCATGCCAATCATCATTATCAGCAATAACTTGACAACCTGCAGACCATTTATCTACTTGTGTAGATTTTCCACCTGCTCTACTTGTAGCTCTATGAATATTAATTCCATAAATACCTTCATGAACATTTTCTTCTAGCAAATCATATTTGTCATCTCTATTACTGTCTCGATATACTTTAACTGGTTTTTGTTGCCCTAAAGCTAAATATTTACCAGCATGTAATCTTAATTTATGAGACCCTCTATATTGACCCGGTTTAAGTATCGCTACTCCATTTTTATTTAGTACATTCTCTACCCAATGTGTTCCAGGGTCGGTAGTACATGGAAAGCAATGAAACTGCCATTCACCATCTATTTTATAAGATAGAGTTAGACAGTCATCAAATTTATTTGTTACTTTGTTTTTTGTCTCTGAGTTTCTGATGCCTATAATGTTAACATCGTAATCTCCACCTGTGAAGTATTTGTAGCCTTTGGCTTTCATTACTTCTTCGATCTGTTCTCTTGTATAACAGTTTTTCATAATCTATTTATTTTTTTATAGCTAATCCCCAAACATGTCCAGGTGCAACAATAATATTATCTAAATTATAATACTTTGATAATTTATCTAACCAAAAATCTTTATTTTCTATTATTAAATGTAAATTCTGCCCATTTTTAAATTTATTATGAGACGGTAATAAACATACTTTAAAATATAAGATCTTATTAGTTTTATCTGCAATGTGATCTAAAACTGCTTCTAGTTTTTCTGGTTCTATGTGTTCCATTACATCAACACAAACTGTCATATCACTTGCTTCTGGATCCATTTGGAACTCAGGTCTAGCAGGTTCATATTGATTTACTTTAAATTGATGATCTGGATATGATTCATTTAATGTGTTAAAAAAATCTGATTTTCCTGAGCCGTAATCTAAAATCGACTTACAATCATATTCTAAAGCATATTCATATATCTTAGGAACAGAACTTATTACAGCTCCTCCCCATGGCATATGTTTAGTATTTTCCTGAATCATATTACGATATTCCTCAGATATAACATTGTTTAAATTGAATTCCATTAATTAAGTTTATTCTTCTTTTTTCTTGCCAAATATTTTATCAGCTGAAGCTAGTCCTAATCCACCAATACATATTGCTGCGACTGCGTTTACGATTGTAGGTTCTACTGGATATTCTGTGTAAAGATTAATAAATAAAGCGGCACATAATGTGATACCTGCTAAAATTCCAATAAATCTTTTAGATGATGGTGTTCCCTTTTCATCTCTTAGTAATCCTGATACCCATCCAATTATCTTTTTCATATTATAAGATATATTTTTTTTATGTACTTTCGTACTTATTATATATCTCAGACGATTGATTAAATAAATCCGGGAGTTCTTAAGGACCACTTTCGCTGAACATCAAGTGAATTAAAAAATGGATTCAATCTAACATAAGTACTATGAGATCTTTGTAAATATGTTGCGTTTGAACATAAGCACCTATCTGAAGGAAATGCACCTTTAGTTTTAATAAAATCTAAAACTTCTTTTGCACCACGTGGTGTTATAATATAACCATATGTTCCTCTAAAACATGAACCTGTTATATTATTATCATTATAAAATTTATTTGCTGGATGTGCCTTTACGCCCGGTTTTTCTAAAGCAACTCTTTCATTATATAGTTGAAAGTATTCTAATGCAGTTGAAGCTGTTTTTGAATTATCAAATGGTAAATATGCATCTAAATGGCAAACAGTGTCTATAAGAGGTAGAAGTGATCTGGGATCTTTTATTAAAACACCGTCTTGTTCCATTACGAGATATGGTTCTTCTTGACGAGAACATTCTTCCCAAAGTAATACATGGCTTGCTAAACATCCAATTGTACCATCGGTCCAATCACTTGTTTTTACATAAGCAGATGGAACTATATTAAGATTGTTTAGAATTTTAATTCCATCCCTTCCTTTTACCCCATCAAATAATTCATATTCAATGCCAAAATTTTCTAATGATTTAACGGTCTCTTTAGTAATGTTTACCGAAAATTCATTACCACTCATATAAATTACTCGTGTTTGCATATTATATTAATTTAATAATCGTAATCGTCATCAATATATTCAGATTTGTTTGGTATTGAAAAGGAATCGTATTCTGAATTTTCTAAGTCTACGTCTGGTTCGTTTTTAGGATCTGTCATGATAATGATTTAGATTATATATCTATTTTAAGAATTGCAGTCTGGACGGGACTCGAACCCGCGACCTTCGCCGTGACAGGGCGACACTCTAACCAACTGAGCTACCAGACTATGTTGCGCCTAACTAAGACTTGTTAGACTGGATTTTAACGGTTTTTCTTTCTCTTCAATAAAACGCATTAGTGTCTTACCACATAAAAAATAGTCAAACTACTGGGTAGGTTTGTTATGTCCTTTAGAATCCCAGACCCCACGTTTTATGAAATTGTAGGCTCGCGAGGTAGTGGCCTGCATTGTTTAAGGACTCTTATGCTTGTCCCGAGTTGTCTTTATTTCTCGATTGTGAGCGAAAGACCAGGTTCGAACTGGCGACCTAAAGCTTGGAAGGCTTTCGCTCTACCAACTGAGCTACTTTCGCTTATACTATAATATTAGAGCCTTTGGAGGGACTCGAACCCACGACCTGCTGATTACAAATCAGCTGCTCTAGCCAGCTGAGCTACAAAGGCGACCTTTTAAATGGTGCGGCATCTTCTTTTACCGTCCCATTGTACTTTCTTGGATTTACCAAGCATCATAAACCTAGAAACTCTACTATTGAGACTTGCTCTCTCATGGTTTATCTGAGTGTTTCCATTGTTTGATTGTTCAGAATTCATTACTTATTGTTTTTTTAATTGAAAACTATATATCATTAATATAATTAAATTTCTTCCACAGGTAGTCAAGGAGAGATTTGAACTCTCATGTAACCAATTACTCTTTCTACAAGGTATAAGCTTGAGGAGATACTTGACTATATGGTGATCCCTCAGGGACTCGAACCCTGGACCCTCTCATTAAAAGTGAGATGCTCTAGCCAACTGAGCTAAGAGATCGATCTGTTGTACTCCGTAGGAGAATCGAACTCCTATTTTTAGGATGAAAACCTAATGTCCTAACCGTTAGACGAACGGAGCGTTTAGATATCGGTGAACCAGATAGGATTCGAACCTATAACCGGCACCTTAGAAGGGTGCTGCACTATCCAGTTGTGCTACTGGTCCATACTTGTACTACTGGCCGGGGTCGAACCGGCACGGACATTACTGCCCATTGGATTTTAAGTCCAACGTGTCTACCAATTCCACCACAGTAGCATACGTATTTTCTCTACCAATAAATCAAAGAACCTTTTTTGTTGTTCACTTATATTATACCAATGTGTTTTATTTTGTTTATGGTATTTGTGAATTTTTTTTAATAATCCATACTTTCTGCAATAATAGATTTACCTCTACGAATTCTGTTTTTAATAGTTTGAAGTGGCAGATTATGCTTAGCAGCAATATCTTCATATTTCATATTATTAAGGAGACGATCTTCTATAATCTCTTTATACATTGGTTTTAGCGATTCTATATTTGCAAGAGCTAGTTCATAACGTGCTTGTAAATAATCATCTTCTTCATACCAATCAGATTCTGTTTTTGTTTCGCTCTCAATTAATAGATCACGAGCTGATGTGTGAGCATATTGATCAGAAATTTCAATACCATATTCTTTCATAGTTTCAATACTATATTTAGAATTACGTTGACGTATCCAACCTAAACATTCATTGAATGCAATTCTGTATAACCACGTTGTGATTTGATATGATGGATTGTATTGATCAATCTTAGTCCACATTTTAGTTAGAGTATTTGTTAAAATATCTTCTGTGGCATTCACATCTTTAACTATATTTGAAATATAATTTCTAAGTCCTGGCTTTACACGTTGATATAGTGCATTGTAATCTTTTTCTGATTTTGACTTGATAAAATTTTCTGATAGTTCGCGGTAACTGAGTTGTTTTGGCATATTATTATTTTTTTAGTTTTTAATTATAGGGCTAATATAACACTTTTTATTTAAACGGGAAATCTTTTTTAGATTTATTTTCAAAAGTTACGAACAATTAGTAAAATAAACTCATTGCTGATTCTAATCCTTTTTTAGTTGCTAAGTGTACTGAGTCTAAATTTACTGTTAGATTTTCTATTTTTTTGTATTCTTTGATAGCTTGTCTTTTTGCTCCTGGTAATGTCTTAGCCCAAACAGTGTTCCATCCACCTTCTTCAAAACTGAACATATATTGTTTGTTTACAAATACCTTTGGTGTTCTATCAGATTTTATTAAACCTGCATTATTGATCTTATTTAAGATATCTGATATTGTGTTGTATTTAACACCTTGACCTACTAATTGATCTTGAAGATCTTTTAAAGCTTCTTTGATTACTGATTCTTCTTTTGAATTGATTTTAATTTGCATAGAGTTTCTCTTTTTTAATTATACTACTAATATACCACAAATAAACGACATAAAAAAGTATTTAAGCGTTTATTTTCGGAAAAGTTGTAAATTAAAAATCTGAGAAGATGCCAAGTAGCTTTTCTAGCTCTTGTGGTCTATTTGCCCATAAATCAGTAGAGACATTGATGATTCTCTTTTTAGGATCTGATTTAAATTTTTTATTTGGATAACCTATAATGGACCAATATTTTTTTGATTTTTCAGGCCATGCACCCAGTGGCCAATAAGATATTACTCCATTAAATCCTTCAATTTTATCTACACACCTAAGAATAGAACATCGTGCAGGTAACATACCTTTATCATGTAATAACGAAATAGAGCTATCATAATCACCTTCAATAAATTTAATATTACCATTTAATCTTTGTAATGCATCTTGAGCCGTTTTAGGATCATGTGCAAAATTACCAAGATAGAATACTGTATCTTCTGCTTTTACAGTTTCATTCCATTTTAATATAAGATCATCAGTCATTTGATCTACGTCAGTATATGATCTCTTATATTGCTTTATGGCAGCTGGTCTGCCTAACTGTAAATTAGATGTTACAAATATTTTCATATGAAGTTATTATAGGTTTTTTACTTGTAAAATAACAATAAAACAATAGATACTTTGATCTATCGCTTTATTGTTTTATTAATGGTTAAATCTTACTTTGTAGATTTAACAGTTTCTAATTCTGGTGAAACTACTTCCACCTTAGAATCAGCATCTAACTGAGCATCAATTTCTGCTAACTCAGTATGTAGATCGTTTAGTGTAGTATTCATAGTACTTAAATCTTGCATCGCTGTTCCTACAGCTTCACCTATTTGAGTTAACATAGTAATAAATCTACGTGCATTTTCAATTCCAGTTCCTTCTACATTAAGAAGTGCTTGATAAAGTGCATTTAATTCATGGCCTCTTAAAGAAATAACAGGATCTGAATCAGTTGTTAGATTTTTACCTTGTGCTTTAAATTGATCATATAAAGATACAACTACTGCAGCGTTTTGTGTTTTCCAAGTATAACCTTTGTTAAGGTGTTCTTGAACTGTTTTAATAGCTTTTACATTATCAAATGTAATTTCAAAACGTTTTTCTGCGGCTTCAGTCTGTAATGCATCGATTTCAACTGCCAATTCTGTTTGACGTGTTTTTAACTTTGTGTTCATATTATAATTGTTTAATTGTGTTTATTATTTATCTGTCTTAAAAATCTGCGTTTTTTATTTTAATATCATAGTCTTTAAAGCCCGCAAATTGTTGATCGTCGGTGTTCATTCTTCTCATGATAGAATCATTTACATCATTTCTGTAATTAAGTCTTTCAATTCTAGTCATTCTATCGATGTCTAAATAAAGAACGATACATTGATCTCTATATTGTTGTGGCAACATATCTAAACCATCTTTAGACATAATCATTATATCTGCATTGTTAAAATCTGTTTCAGTTTGTCCATAATACCATCCATTAAATTCCATATACTCTATGAAATCTCCATTAACTATCATTTCCTTAAATTTATTTTCTGTTACAAAATGATAATCTTCTCCGTCTATTTCACTATTTCTAGGTGATCTAGTAGTATGACTTACACCTATTGTAAATCCTTTTTTATGTAATCTGTGTTTTAAAAAATCCTTTCCGGATGCTGCTTTGCCTACTAGTATTATTTTCATGTAGTTTATATGTAGAGTTTTATATTTGTTTATAAAATTTTACTTAAAATATTTAGTTTAATTTCATCCCATCTTGAAAGAGTACCTGACCACATGCGTCTTTCATCCAACTCTTCCCAATGGTTATAGAGAAACCTTCTAAGAAATAAGAAATCCCAATTGTCAATACTGAATTGTTTAATGTTTCCACCATTTGGTAATCTAAATTCAAATGCAAGTAAAGATCTTGTTTGAAAATTATGAACTACTTCTAAAAATGTAAAACCCCAGCAACCATCTCCATCATGAATGAAAATGTCTAATATATTAATTTTTAAATTCCATTTACGTGTTCTCCACGCTATCTTTTGTAATAATCCCATTACGCTTCTAATTTATGTAAGTCTGTTAGTAATATAGAATATGCTTCTTCGCATGATTCTTTATAGAATACATCAGTGAAGTCTTTCATGTTGTCATATTTAGACCACAAATACTGGCCAAATCTCAAATCTTGTTCATTTCTACCATCACCATGTTCAATTGCCCATGATAGGTATTCTCCGTTTAATCTTGAATAGTTTAATTCCATTTTATTCTTTACAATTACATTTACCATCTTTATCCCATTCACCGCAACATTCTAATGTTGGTGTTGGCGTTGGAGTCGGTGTGCTTTGATTCCACATCTCATCCCAGAATATCATTTTATTGTCCATTTTCTACTAAATATGTTAATTCACATTCTGGATCATCTATAGTATGTACTATCACTGGTTTCATTGCTCCATGTTCTTTTAAAATGCGGCAGGTTCTATCATATGCACTTGCGAGTATACAACCATTGATACCAGAACTAAGATCACCTGGAACATCTAATATGCTCTCAATGTGTCTATAAATAAAATCTTCTTCACTCATGTTCTTCATCAAAATCTTCCAATTCACTTAATCTCTTAGGATCAAAGTAGTTGTCTTCATAGCGTTGTTTCTTTTTCTTAAAATTGATCTTACGCTTTCTTTCTTCGGGATTATAATCCTCACGTGATTGTTTACGCTTTTTCATCAGTTTGTTATTTAATCGATGTTACTGGTTGTATTATCTTGATCTTCACGCCATACTGGAGGTGGAGTTGACCAATTCGGATCGCTAAAATAAGGATTCGGAGTATACATTGGAATATTGATAGCTTCGCTCTTTAGTAGAACTACGGCTTCTTCAGCAGTGATTGTTTTTTTATCTAACAATCGTTGTACAATACTTGCCTTTGTCATTTATTTAAAATATTATTTAATACTTATACAAAGCATATTTGATTTGTTTCAATTTTTGCGGAGAAGGAGGGATTCGAACC
>Ga0115571_1002633_pt1 | contig 11730 bp, 10 predicted proteins | sample COGITO_mtgs_1205_FD_87293 | JGI IMG/M metagenome (GOLD analysis project Ga0115571, IMG submission 87293) | Pelagic marine microbial communities from North Sea - COGITO_mtgs_120531 | ecosystem: Environmental > Aquatic > Marine > Epipelagic | place: Germany:Helgoland, sampling site Kabeltonne...
CATAGTGTCCTTAATGCTAAGCAGCATGAAAAGGAGGCTGAAATTATTCAATTAGCTGGGTGTCCTGAATCAGTAACTATTGCAACAAATATGGCTGGAAGAGGAACCGATATTCAGTTGGGGGGAAATCTAGACGTTAGATTAAAGAATGCAACTAATAACGAATCTGAAAAAGAATTACACAAACAAGATAAGGAGGCAGTCATCCAATCAGGAGGGTTATTTGTAATAGGAACTGAAAGACATGAAAGTAGAAGAATAGATAATCAATTAAGAGGTAGGTCGGGAAGACAAGGAGATGCTGGAAAAACTATTTTTTATTTAAGTCTTGAAGATGACCTTATGAGAATTTTTGGATCAGAAAAAATTGACTATATGTTGCAAAAATTAGGATTCAAAGAGGGGGAGTCGATTGATCATCCTTGGATTAATAAAGCTCTTGAAAAAGCTCAACAAAAAGTTGAAGCAAGAAATTTTGATATTAGAAAAACTATTCTTCAATTTGATGACGTGATGAGTGACCAAAGAAGAGTTATCTACGAACAAAGATTAGATGTTATGAAAACCGAAAATATTTACTCTATTGTAGATAATATTTTCAAAGAAATAATTGATAACATACTTTTGCAGAGCACTAATTTAGAAGAAGATAATGAAAGAAAAGAAAATATTAAAAATAAGATTGAAAGAGTATGTGGAATTAGAATGTCCGATCTTGATTTTAAAAATTTTATTTCAAGTTCAAAACAAAAAAAAGTAGAGCTTTTAGAAAACAATTTTAAGAATAAAAGAGCATCAAGAATTGATAAAATAACAGATATCAACAATCAGGATATTGAGAGAAAAATATTCTTACAAAACTTAGATTTTGAATGGAGAAATCACCTTCAATATTTAGAGCAGCTTAGACAGTCTGTTGGTTTAAGAGGGTATGGTCAAAAAAACCCCCTTGATGAATACAAAAGAGAAAGCTTTGGATTGTTTCAAAATCTATTAGATAAAATTAAAGAAAATTTAATACTTTTCTTATCAAATCTAGAAGTATCTTTAGATGAAACCAATAATAAGAACGAACCTAGCGATAAAGCATTAGAGCAAAATAAAATTGAAGGCTGTTTATTATCTAGTAATCCCAAAGAAAAAATTTCAAGGAATGAAAAGTGTCCTGCGACTGGAAAAAAATTCAAGCAGTGTTGTGGATCTTTAGTATAACCACCACATTATAGTACCTACTAAAATCAAAGCTCCTAAAATAATAAATGCTTTTTTATTCTTAATAAAACTTTTTCTTGAGAAATACATTGCATTTTCGTGGTTAAATATATTAGTTTCCTCTGGCAGCTTTGTACCAATGGACAGAAATTTATCTTTTCTTTCTTTTAGAATTTCATCTGCGCTTTTTCCAGAAAAGGACTTTAAATTTTCTACTAAACTTTGCTTGATGTGTATCGCGGCTTCTTTGGGGTTTCTGTGGGCTCCTCCAAGCGGCTCTTGTATAATCTCGTCTATTATCTGATGGTCTAATAAATTTTGTGCAGTTATTTGCATAGATTCTGCTGCTTCTTTTGATTTAGATGCATCCTTCCATAAAATAGAAGCACATCCCTCTGGAGAAATAACTGAATAAATAGCATGCTCAAGCATCAAAACTTTATTGGAAGTAGCAAGTGCAATGGCACCGCCGGATCCACCCTCCCCAATTACTACCGATATAATTGGTTGTGAAACTGAAAGACAGCAATCAATAGACTTTGCTATTGCCTCTGCTTGACCTCTCTCTTCTGCTCCTTTTCCTGGATAAGCACCTGGAGTATCAATAAAAGTTATTACTGGAATCTTAAATTTTTCAGCTAATTTCATTAAACGAATGCATTTTCTGTAACCCTCTGGACGCATCATGCCAAAATTTCTTTTTAATCTACTTTCTGTATCGCTTCCTTTTTCTTGGCCCAAAACCAAAACAGATTGACTTTCTAACTTTGCAAAACCGGCGATGATAGCCTCATCTTCACCAAACAACCGATCTCCTGAGATGGGCTGAAAATGTTCAAAAATATTTTCAATATAAAAATTCGACTTAGGTCTTTCACTATGTCTTGCAACTTTAGTTTTTTTCCATCCATCAAGACTTTGATAAATTTCACTCGTTTTTTTATCAATTTCGGACTGTGCTTTTTGTATTTCTTCATTATTTAAAGAAGACAGTCCCGTATTTTCAAAAGGATTTTTTAGATTCTCTATGTTGGAATCTAGCTGCTCAAGCTCTTTTTCAAAGTCTAAATACTGCATTAATTAAATATAAGTTTTTATTATTGTATATACATGAAACAAAAATAACAATTAATTGATACCTGTAATTAAATAGTATTAATTTTAATATCTTAAATAAATTGACTTTTTGACTTTTTAGTCCATTTTAGCCCTTCAAAAAATGACGTCAAACTTTATTAACGTAGAAAAAACCAAAATTAACGAGGACCTATATAATTTTGTTAATAATGAAATTATTCCAGGCACTTCGATAGACAAAGATATTTTTTGGAAAGGCTTTGTTTCCTCTTCAAATGAATTGGCTAAAAAAAATAAGTCTCTCTTAAAAAAAAGAGACGATCTTCAAAAGAGTGTGGATACTTGGCATGTTGATAATAAAGATAATTTTAGCCTTGAGTCGTACAAAATTTTTTTAAAAGAAATTGGTTACCTTGTTGATGAGCAGGAAGACTTTAAAATAGAAACTGCAAATGTTGATGACGAAATTTCTAAGATTGCAGGCCCACAACTTGTGGTGCCTATAGATAATGCGAGGTATGCATTAAACGCAGCAAATGCAAGATGGGGTAGTCTTTACGATGCGCTGTATGGAACAGATGCAATCTCCGATGAAAATGGTTGTGAAAAATTAAAATCATACAATCCAAAAAGAGGGAAAAAAGTCATAGACAGTGGAAGAGATTTTTTAAATCAAATCGCTCCCTTAGACAAAGGTAACTGGAAAGATGTTTCAGGATTTTTAATAGAAAATGGAAACTTGACTATTCATCTATCTGATCAATCTAAAACGCAATTAAAAAATAAAGAAAAATTCATAGGTTATGTGGGAGAAAAAAATAAACCTAGTTCTATTCTATTAAAGAATAATTATTTACATGTTGAGCTGCAAATAGATTCCCAACACATTATTGGAAAAGATGATCCATCTCATATAAGTGACATTGTCATTGAATCAGCAATATCAACTATTATGGATTTAGAAGATTCTGTGGCTGCAGTAGACGCTGAAGATAAAATTAATTGCTACAGAAATTGGCTTGGGATAGCAAAAGGAACTCTTCAAGCTGAAATGGAAAAGAACGGAAAGAAAATTATAAGAAAACTAAATTCGGATAGAAAGTATTTAGATACAAATGACAATCCAATTAGTCTTCACGGTAGATCTTTAATTTTGTTAAGAAATGTAGGTCATCTAATGACCAATCCATCGATTTTATTAGATGATGGATCTGAAATTCCAGAAGGAATAATGGATGCTTTCATAACTACACTTTGTGCACTTCATGACATGAAAAATAAGCTTAATTCAAGAGCTGGCTCTGTCTATATAGTTAAACCAAAAATGCATGGTCCAGAGGAAGTTGCTTTTGCAGATGAAATTTTTACTCACGTGGAAAAAGTTCTAAACTTAAAACCTAATACAGTAAAAATAGGAATTATGGATGAGGAAAGAAGAACTACTGTGAATTTAAAAGAATGTATTAGGCAGGCTAAAAAAAGAATTGCTTTTATTAATACTGGTTTTTTAGACAGAACTGGAGATGAAATGCATACCTCTTTTCAGGCAGGACCAATGATTTTTAAAAGTGAAATGAAAAAATCTAAATGGCTGTTAGCTTACGAAAATTGGAATGTGGATATAGGATTAAGCTGTGGATTTTCAGGAAAAGCTCAGATTGGTAAAGGAATGTGGGCAATGCCCGATAGAATGAAGGACATGTTGGACCAAAAAGCAGGTCATCCTATTGCAGGAGCTAATTGTGCATGGGTTCCTTCCCCTACTGCTGCTACATTACATGCTACCCACTATCATAAAATAAATGTTTTTGAGAGACAGCAAGAATTATCGTCAAGAGACAAGGCAAACATAGATGATATTTTAAATATTCCTATGGCAGACAGGCCGAACTGGTCTAAGGAAGAGATTAATAAAGAAATTGAAAATAATGCCCAAGGTATTCTTGGCTATGTAGTTAGATGGATTGATCAAGGTGTGGGATGTTCTAAAGTCCCAGATATTAATAATATCGGTTTAATGGAAGACAGAGCTACTTTGAGAATTTCCTCTCAACATATTGCTAACTGGTTGCATCACCAAATTTGCACAAAAGATAAAGTGATGGAAATAATGAAAAAAATGGCAAAAGTGGTTGATGAACAAAACAATTCTGACAAGCACTATGTTCCCATGGCACCTAATTTTGATCATTCTATAGCGTTTAAGGCAGCTTGTGATTTGGTGTTTAAAGGAATGGAACAGCCTTCAGGATATACAGAGCCGGTCTTGCATCAAAGAAGGCTAGAAAAAAAACTAGCTAACTAAAAGCTCGTACTTATTAAAATCATTTTTTAATAGATCAAAACCCAATCGATCAAATATCTTGTTTATTATTCTGAAATCTCTAACGTAATCTTTACTTTCTTTAAGGTTCTTAATTAATTTTAATAATTCTATTGTCGCCAAATCTAGCTGATTTTTTTCCAATAAATTATAAATTTTATTAGGAATATAAATTTCTTCTGAGTTTAAAGATTTTTTCAATTCTCCAGGAAGTGAGATTTTTTTTTCAGACAACAAATAAATCATGGCAAGATCTTTTTCATTTAATTGATATTTGTTTTTTGCCACTAATTTAGAAAATTTATTTAAAACTTTCACTTTTTTTTTGTTTATTTTTTTTTCAGCTAATAAAGAAATTGCATCAGACGTGTGGAGATATGCATTGTTTGTCTCTACACTAGTAATTTTTTTATTACTATTTTCATTATATGTCTGAATTTCACTTAACAAGTCTTTGCTTAAATATTTTTTATTAATGTTTTTAACTAATTGGAAATACAAAGCATTTGCCAGCACAGGAGTTTTGTTTTGAATGTAGTTTTTTTTGAGCTCTAGCATAAATGCTAATTTTTGCTCTGGATCTCGTGTCAAAAGAATAGCCTGATATAATAGGGCTCTTCCTTTGGAGGGATGATATTTTGAATAAGTTTCCAGCGGGCTAAGTAAATCATCTATTCCAAAAATTATTTTTTTATAAAAAGGAAGGAGTTTATCAATAGGAAAAATATTTGCGTCAGAACCACTTTCTAAAAATTTAATTAATTCAAATTCATCTTCGGTAGTATATCCAGATTCTAAAGTATTGTTTTTATCAATAACTTTTTCTACAAGGGGACTTTTAAAAAAATATTTTTTTTTATTTAAATTATTCTTAAAAATAGAATAATTAGGATTAAACTCAGGGTCAGATAGAATGGACAAGTGAATATTCAGCAAACTATCTGTATTTTCAATTCCCTTTTTAGACAGTAGCATTCCCTGCAAATAATTTATTTTTTGTACAAAAAAACTGTCTTTAAAGCCAGCTTCTTTCATTAGCTCGAGTTGTGCTAATGCTTTTCTGTTTTCCTTTGCCTGAACTAAGCAAAAGACTTTAAACTTTTGTAGTTCAAAATTTGAGATCTCTGCACCTAGCTGCGTAGCGTATTTGCAAGTTTTTTTAATTTCATAAGAGGAAAAGTTATCGTTAATTAAATAATTTAATAATTTTTCATTATTTAAAAGTAAGTTATTTTGATTGATGACCGAGTCTATTAAATCTATATCTTTTTGCTTCGCAAGAAAAAGGCTTATGAAGTTCAGATAAGAGATTCCCTTATCGTCAAATTCTGAAAGGTTAACTTTACTAAAAAAAATTTTTTTAATTGTGTAATTTGTTGCAAAGCTATTTGGACCACTTAACAAATCTAACGAAAGACCTTGGAATAACTTGCTGTCAATTCCAGACCAAAAATTCACTGATATACCAGTTGTTGCAGGATCATAAATTCCAAAAATAACTTCGTTCGTTTCTTTTTTAATTTTCACTTCTTGAATACCAGAAGTGCCCAACTGTTGTTGGGATGTTGGATTAATTGTAGTCGGGGGTAATTCTTGCTGACTACCAAATTCAGAATCAGATTTAGATTCAATTTTTTTTATATTTTGGGATTGTTTCCAAATATCCTTCACATCAGCTGAGGATGGCTGCAAAAACATAGGTATTAAGAATATGGTTAAAAAGATCGCTCTATTTAACAACTTCCAAAATTTTCTCATTAGGTAATTTTTTTTCTACTTGTTTGGAAGGAGGCGAAATATCTAAAGAATTTACAAAAATTATCGACCCAAGGATCAATGAAGTAAGTAAAATTACTTGCCAGAAGAGTTTATTTTTCAACATTAGTAAATTTAGTATATAAAAATTTAAGTCTAAAATATGTTAATAATTTATATAATAATAAATATCAATGAATAATACCCTAGTTTTAACGGGAATGATGGGTTCGGGAAAAAGCTCTATTGGAAAAGAGCTGTCTAATATTCTGGGCTTAAAATTTTATGATACAGATTTAGAAATTGAAAAAAAGTTAAATATGACAATCCCAGACATTTTTAAAAATAAGGGAGAAAACTACTTCAGAAAAATTGAAGAAAAAATATGCATTGAGTTAATTAATGGAGATGAGAAGGTAATAGCTCTTGGAGGGGGAACTTTTTTAAACAAAAAAATTAGGGAAATTGTTTTAAAAAAATCTATATCAGTATGGATTGATGTTGATATTTCGACTATTGTAAAAAGAATGAAGATCTCTAAAAATATTCGTCCTATGCTAGATTACAAAGACCTAAAAGGTTCAATTACTAGTATTCTGACGAAACGATCTCCTATTTATGAATTGGCTAATATCAAAATCAAAGCAACTAGCATAGGTAAAAAAAAAATTGCCAGTGAAATTAAAAAAAAATATGAACTATCCAAAAAAAATTAATATTCGAACGGAAAGTGGTTCTTACCCAATACTTATAGGTAATAATATTTTAAAAAATTTTAATAAAAATTATTTACAATTTTGTCCAAAATCAAAAAAAATTTTATTTATAACAAACACTAAAATTCCTAATAAGTATTTTTATAGCATTAAAAAAATGCTCCCTAAAAAAAATGAGTGCTTTATTATTAATATTCCATCTGGAGAAAAAAATAAGAATTTACTAGAAGTTAACAAAATCTTAAATTTTTTAACGATCCATAATTTTGATCGAAATGATACTGTGGCTGCTTTAGGGGGTGGTGTTGTGGGAGACACAGCTGGATTTGCTGCTAGTATTTTTAAAAGAGGAATAAATTTTATTCAGGTTCCTACTACTCTTTTATCACAAGTGGATTCTTCCGTTGGCGGCAAAACTGGAGTAAATAATAGTTATGGTAAAAATTTGATTGGGACTTTCTATCATCCTAAATTTGTATTAATCGATATAGCAGTTCTTGGCTCACTACCTAAGAGAGAAATGGTATCTGGTTTTGCTGAAATTTTAAAATACTCACTTATTATGAATAAAAAGTTTTTTTTATGGTTGTGCAAAGAAGGGGCAAATATTATTAACCGAAGCAGTACCTTGTCGATATTAAAGGCAATTGAGATCAGTTGTAAAAGTAAATCTATTATTGTGGGTAAAGACGAAAAAGAAAAAGGTCTTAGAGCAATATTAAATTTTGGTCATACCTTGGGACATGCATTAGAATCTCATTTAAAATATTCAAACAAACTAAACCATGGTGAAGCAGTAATTATTGGGATGATGGCAGCATCAACAATTTCTCATAAGAAAAATTTTTTAAAAAATCAAGAACTACAAGACATAAAAGATTTATACCAAAGGTTAGGTCTAAACGATTCTTTTAAGAGGTATGTACAAAATAATCAGCTAAATAATTTTTTTAAAATTATGAAAAAAGATAAAAAAAATAACTCAAAAAATATTAATTTAATATTATTAAAAAGAATTGGAAAAGCATTTATTTATAAAACTACTCTAGAAAAAACACTGATGCCATTTGTAAAAAATGAACTGAAGAATGCTTGAAAATATTTTTTTTTCTATTGTCGCAGTAGTTTTTTTGCTGATTTTATCTGGCCTTTTTTCTGGATCTGAAACTTCCATTACCTCCGTTGCAAAGAGCAAAGTGCACAAGCTATCTATTCGAGGTGACAAAAGAGCTAAAATTCTAATGAATATAATCAATAAGAAAAATGATTTAATTAGCTCTTTGTTAATAGGAAATAACTTTGTAAATATTTTAGCTTCAGCACTTGCAACTGCAATCCTAATTAAATTCTATGGTGATAAAGGGGTTATCTATTCTACTATTATAATGTCCTTGCTCATCGTAATATTTTCAGAAGTTTTGCCAAAAAGTTATGCTCTACTAAGACCTGAGAAATTTGCATTAGGTATGGCAAAATATTTGTCTATTTTTTTAAAAATTGTTTTTCCCGTAATGCTATTTGTAAAATTTGTAAATTGGTTTTTTTTTAAAATCATGCAAATAGACATGGAAAACAAAACCACTTCCAAAACGGCACGAGAGGATATTAGAAATATTATTGATATGCATGAGGATGAGGGAAGATTGCTCAAGGATGAAGGAGACATGCTCAATGCCATTTTGGATTTAAAAGAAATTACAGTGGAAAAAATAATGACTCACCGAAAAAAAATTTATTCCATTGATCTGAATAATAAACAGGATTTTTTTTCTACTATTGCAAAAAGCTCTTTTAGTAGAATTCCAGTTTGGGAAGAAAATCCTAATAATATTTTAGGACTCATTCATGCAAAGAATGTTCTGACTAATTTAAATGACAATGGCCAGTTAGATATCTCTAAAATTAAAGACAATTTGATCAAGCCATGGTTTATACCCGAAACTACAAAGGCAAAAGATCAATTAAGCGAATTTATCGCAAGAAAAGAAAAGCTTGCTTTTGTTGTTGATGAATATGGTGAGCTTATGGGTTTAATTTCGATGGAGGACATTATTGAAGAAATTGTAGGAAACATTTTTGACGAAAAAGACTTTTCTACAATTGGGATTAGAAAAACTAGTGAAAGATCTTATAAAATAAGGGGCGATGTTAATATAAGGGATATTAATAGAGAGTTAGATATTGAAATACCAGACAATGTATCCTCTACAATTGCAGGTTATATAATTGATAAAACAGAATCTTTTCCAAATGTTGGTCAGGTTTTTTCCTTCGATGGTATAATCTATGAGATAATTAATAAAAATAAAAACCAAATTACACAAATACATCTAACTCTTCCCAGTAAAAACTCTAATCCTCCAGCGTAATCTCTAGAGAATGGACATAATCATTCATCTCTTCTTTTAACTCCGAATAAATTTTTTTATGAACCTGAATGCGACTCATGCCTTCCATTTCTTGGTAAGAAAGTATTATTTGGAAATGACTATTCCCACTTTTGGGAGAGGAGCTGTGGTGCCGGTGTAGGTGAGAATTGTTAACAACTTTCACTTTTTTTAATCCAAGAGAACCTTTTATTTTATCTTCAATAATAGTAGCAAAATTTTTTTCCATATTTATATAATTTATTATAGTATCAATATTTACCGCTTATGAAAAAAAATTGTGAAAAATATCTTTGTAAAGAACGTGCTTTTAAACAAGTTTTAATTAAAGATAAAAAAAATAAAGAGTACCATTGGTACTGTTTTGACCACCACAAAGAATATGTTGATAAGCAAAAATTAGAATGTGATTGGGAGCTGTGTGATAAAATCGGGGAATTTAAAGCTCCAAGCAAAAATGAAGATTCTTTTCTTTGGTTTTGTGAAGATCATATTAAAATTTATAATCAAAAATGGGATTTTTTTGATGGAATGTCCCAATCTGCTATAGAAAATTTTATGTATGACGACTTAACATTTCATAAAAAAACTCAAAAATTTGGTAATAAAGATTCTTTTTTCCAAAAACTTTGGAACAATGCTATTGAGGATGAGTTGCTGTTTATTAATAAGTTTAAAAACTCCTCTTCCTATTCTGGTCGCAGATATAGTCCTACTCAAATCATAGCCTTAAAAAAAATGGAGTTAAATTCAGAAGTAAATTGGAGCGATATTAGAGTTCAGTTTAAAAAGCTTGTTAAAAAATATCATCCTGATATTAATGCCGGCAATAAACAATATGAGGAAAAGCTTAAAGAAATTACCCTTGCTTACACTTTCTTAAACAATTCTATAAACAAAAACACTGAGGTTGCATGAGTACCACCCCCACATTTCAAAATGAACCAGATATAAAAGTTTCAGTAAAAAAAGTTTTTAATATCGATAGTGAGATGACTGTTGATGCTTTTTCTAAAAAAAATGACTACGTTCCTGAAATTGACGATAGCTACATTTTTGACCGAGAAACGACCTTAGCTATTCTGGCTGGCTTCTCTCATAATCGGAGAGTTTTAATTCAAGGCTTTCATGGAACGGGGAAATCAACTCACATTGAGCAAGTAGCTGCACGCTTAAATTGGCCATGTGTCCGTGTAAATTTAGATAGCCACATAAGTAGAATTGATCTGATAGGTAAAGATGCAATTGTTGTAAAAGATGGTAAACAAATTACAGAATTCAAAGAGGGTGTACTTCCTTGGTCTTTGCAAAATCCTGTCGCATTAGTATTTGATGAATATGATGCTGGTAGACCTGATGTCATGTTTGTTATTCAGAGAGTCTTAGAGACAGATGGTAGATTTACCCTTCTAGACAAAAACAAGGTTATTAAACAACATAAACAATTTAGATTATTTGCAACAACCAATACTATTGGTTTGGGTGATACTAGCGGGCTTTATCACGGAACTCAGCAAATAAACCAAGGACAAATGGATCGATGGAATATTGTATCTACACTGAACTATTTACCACCTGAAAAAGAAGCTGAGATTGTACTATCTAAATGTAAATTTTTAGATACTGCGGATGGAAAAAAACTAGTAAGCAATATGGTGAAAGTTGCCAATTTAACAAGAAAAGGTTTTGCTAATGGTGATATTTCTACAGTCATGAGTCCAAGAACAGTGATTACATGGGCAGATAATTATAATATTTTTAAAGATCTTCCTCATTCATTTAAACTATCTTTCTTAAACAAATGTGACGAACTAGAACGCTCCATTGTTGCAGAATACTATCAGCGATGCTTTGGTAGTGAATTAAATACTTCTTCTACTGCTAAATCAGTAGAGAAAAATAATGGATAATAATCAAGAACTAGAAAAATTTAAAAATGCAGTTTTTTCTACTGCCAAAGCTATAGCAAGAAAATCCATATCTTTAGAAGATCAAAAGCAATTAGATAAGATCACCGCACCCAAGATTATTTCAATAAACAACCATGAAGAAATGTTAGAAGCTAGAGCGAATGCAGATTCAGAAGCTCTTCGTATTCGACATAGTGATGAAACTATTTTTAAAAAAAATGAGCCAAAAGGAACGGTTAGTAAAAGTTTATACAAAATTGCCGAAAAAATTAGATATGAAAAAATAGGATCAGATCAATACATAGGAATTGAAAATAACTTAAATAACTTTTATCAAAAAAAAATTATGG
>Ga0115571_1002664_pt1 | contig 11630 bp, 10 predicted proteins | sample COGITO_mtgs_1205_FD_87293 | JGI IMG/M metagenome (GOLD analysis project Ga0115571, IMG submission 87293) | Pelagic marine microbial communities from North Sea - COGITO_mtgs_120531 | ecosystem: Environmental > Aquatic > Marine > Epipelagic | place: Germany:Helgoland, sampling site Kabeltonne...
AAAAAAAGTTGGATATAAAGAGTTTATTGTAAGGCCTGCATTTCATGATTCGCTTCAATGGGCAAAAGGACACCATGTCTCTCCCTATGGAAACATTAATGTAAGCTGGAAAAAAACTGATAAAATCTATTCACTTGAGTTGACAGTTCCCTACAATACAACAGCCACAGTATTTATTCCTGCGAAAGTGGAATCAGATATATGGGAAAACAACAAACCCATTGCAAGTGCTAAAGAGATTCAATTGCTTGGATTTGAAAACAATATCGCTGAGTTAAAGTTAGGATCGGGTACTTATCAGTTTAAAGTGGTTCGTGCCAAATAAGTAACTAAATTGAAATCGTTTTCCGCCATTTTTATCAATTTTGAGAGCATTTGATGAGAACTAGTGTATAATTTTCTAATCCAAAAACAAGCTCTTTGAACCACCTCATTAAAGCTCTGTTTGATCGTGGATTATCAGATACTTTAATTGTTCACAATGGTAAGAATCGAAATCTTAATTTATTATTTTTTTATTTCAGAATTAAACCGATAAATCATTTTATATCAAGACAATTTTGGCATTTTCCTTGAAGTAAAATCTGAGATGACAATACTTCATGATAAGGAATCTCTGGGATATTGACCTCTAATTTTATACAATCTATTTTACCACATTCAACACATTCAAAATGAGGATGTATGTCATCATGTTTTGATTTTGAACAATTGCTACACAATGCATACCACTTAATACCATCTTTAGCTAAAAAAGAATGCAATATTCCATCGTCTTCAAGTTTTTCTAAAACTCGATATATAGTAGTTTTATTTAACTTCGAATTAAGTCTTTTTATAAGTTCAATTGTAGAAATTGCTGTTGTTTCGAATCTAAATTCATTCAACAATAATTCTAGTGATTTGGTTTTTCTAACTATGCCCATAAATCATAATTGCAACTTTGTTGCAATAAAGGTATTTCTTTATTATTTTTGCAAGCAGCAATTGTGTTTACAATGAAAAATATTAAATATTTGACAAATAACTCAGATTTTCTTGGTGTAATTACGTGTTCACTTTGCTTACTTCATTGCATCTGCACTCCCCTAATACTTATTTCATATTATACTCTGATTACAGAGTTTTCAATATCATATTCATGGTGGAAAAATTTAGATTATGTATTTATATTCATTTCCTTTTTTATGGTTTTTTTCTCAACAAAAATAACCAAAGTAAAAATAAAGAAGTATTTATTTTGGTTTAGCTGGATTATACTTTTTATGGTAATAATCAATGAAAAATTAGCATTATTTCAATTATCAGAGTATATAACTTACCTGGCTACTGTAGTAATTTCTTTGTTACATATCTTTAACCTAAAACACTGTAAATGATTGATCAAAAACTTCCAGTAACGGTATTAAGCGGTTTTTTGGGGTCTGGTAAGACCACGCTGCTCAACCATATTCTTCATAACAAAGAAGGATTAAAAGTCGCCGTTATTGTCAATGATATGAGTGAGATAAATGTTGATGCTGATCTTGTAAAAAGTGAAAACACCCTTTCTAGAACCGAAGAAAAATTGGTAGAAATGAGTAATGGTTGTATTTGCTGTACACTTCGAGAGGATTTAATGATAGAAGTAGAAAAATTAGCAAAGGAGAATAGATTTGATTATTTACTAATTGAAAGCACCGGTATTAGCGAACCCATTCCTGTAGCGCAGACATTCTCTTTTATTGATGAGGACAATTTGATTGATTTGTCTCGCTATAGTTATATAGACACTATGGTCACGGTAGTAGACTCTTTTAATTTTTTTAAAGACTTTGGCTGTCCCGAAACTTTAATGAATAGAAAATTAACAGATATGGAAGGGGACTATCGTACTATTGTAGATTTATTGACAGACCAAGTTGAGTTTGCCAAAGTAATTGTTCTAAACAAAGCCGATCTTGTAACCAAACAAGAGTTGTCTTTTTTACGCGAAACGATCAATAAATTAAATCCTTCTGCTAAATTAATTGAATCAACTTTCAGTAAAATAAATCCAAAAGAAATATTACACACAGCTATGTTTGATTTTGAGAAAGCTGAACAAAGTGCAGGTTGGATTGAAGAACTAAAAAAGGAGGAACACACCCCTGAAACGGAAGAATATGGCATCTCTTCATTTGTTTACAGAACTAAAAAACCTTTCGACCCTGTTCGCTTTTGGAAATTCGTACAACAAGGTTTCCCCCTCTCTATAATTAGAAGCAAGGGTTTGTTTTGGTTAGGTTCTCGACCCGATCAGGCATTGATTTGGGGTCAGGCTGGTGGATCACTTAAAGCGGACAGTGCAGGAGTTTGGTGGACTAGTATGCCTTTTGAAAGCCGAATACAACAAATGTCATTTGTAGAAAATCAACAACAGATTGAAAGTGATTGGGACATCAATTTTGGAGATCGTAAAAATGAAATTGTATTTATCGGTCAAAATATGAATGAAACACTTATAAGGTCTCATTTAGATAGTTGTTTGTTAACAGATAAAGAATTGGCAACTCAACAATGGAAAAAAGGTTATGAGGATGAATGGCCCGTTGAAAGAGCTTACACTCACTAAATAAAAAATAATTTAAAATTATTTTTCAAATGGCAACAATAGAACAAGTGTTGGAGGTTCAATAAAATTGGAGCCGGCTAAAGCAACTAGATTCTTGTTTGATAGGTATGTAATTCGTAATATCGTCCCTTTGCAGTAATAAGTTCCTGATGCTTTCCTTGTTCAATTATGGCACCATTTTCAATTACTAAAATTTGATCTGCCTTTTGAATAGTACTTAATCGATGTGCAATCACAAAAGTCGTTCTGTCGTGCATCAACGCTCCTAAGCTTTTTTGAATAAAAGCCTCACTCTCTATATCTAAATTGGAAGTAGCTTCATCTAAAATAATAATTTTTGGATTAGCCAATAAAGCTCTAGCTATCGATATCCGCTGTTTTTGTCCCCCCGACAACTTGACCCCTCGTTCTCCAATAATGGTGTTTAAGCCTATTTCAAATCGATCAGCAAATTCGTCAACATAAGCTCCTCTTACCGCAGCCAGTAATTCATCCTCACTTGCATTGGGACGAGGAAAAAGAATGTTTTCTCGTATGGTGCCTTCATATAAAAAATCATCTTGAAGAACTACTCCTAATTGACTTCTATAACTATTTAAATCAACTGAAGACAAATCAATTCCATCAATTAAGACTTGTCCAGCAGTAGGATTTAAAAAAGCTGTAACCAATCCCGCAATGGTTGATTTTCCTGATCCAGATGATCCTACTAATGCGGTGATACTACCCTGGGGTGCAAAAAAATTAATATTTTGTAATACTTCCATTTTATCGTCATAACTGAAAGAAAGATTCTTAAAGGTCACTTCTCCTTTTATACTTTTAATTTTTTGAGTTCTGAGTGCAAGGTTATTTTCCTCATCTAATTGAAGTAATTCCTGTGTTCGATCAAGACCCGCAAAAGCTTCGGTCAATTGACTGCCTATATTGCTCATTTGGACAATGGGTGCAATCATAAAACCCAGAAAAAGGGTAAAGGATACAAAATCGCCATAAGTCATTGTATTTTGCATGATGAAGTAACCTCCCATTCCCATGATTCCTGCAGAAGCCAGTCCCAATAAAAAAGTTGAAGAACTCGTGATCAAAGCAGTTGCAGTCAGACTCTTTTTTACATTTTGAAATAATTGGTCAACCCCTTTTTCAAATACACGTATTTCTTGTGCCTCTGCATTAAATCCCTTAATAACCCTTACTCCATTCAAGGTTTCTGTAAGCCGACCTTTGACTTCTGCATTTATTTTTCCTCTGGCCCTAAAAATGGGGCGGATATATCCAAATGCCTTCAGGGCGATAAAACCAAAAACAATCACCGGCAATAGGACAAACGAGGTCATTGTTGCATTGATCCTAATCAGAATAACCAAGGATAGAACAGCGGTTAAGCTCCCGCCAATGAGCTGTACCAAACCTGTACCTACTAAATTTCGAACTCCCTCTACATCGGTCATCACCCTGGAAACTAAGGCTCCAGACTTTTGATTGTCAAAAAAAGAAACAGGAAGTGTCAATAATTTCTGCTGTACTCTGGCACGTAATATTGAGATCAATCTTTGCGCCTCTACACTCAAAATTCGGGTTAAAGAAAAAGAACTGACAGATTGTAATAACAGAGCTATACATACGACAGTGATCAATAGACGAAGGGCATCCATATCCTGGGCAGGAATAACCTCATCGATCAGATTCTTACTGGCATATGGAAGTACCAAAGCTGCAGTACTGCGTATAATTATTAATAGAAGTCCAAGGGATACTATTTTTCTTCTCGTCCAAATAAATTCTTTAAATGCCCAGCGAAAATTGACTTTTGTTTTTTCCATGATTTATATGTAGTCCAAAATTAGACTAATCTTTTTAGTATCTGGTGTAATCTAACTTTGGAATCCTCCATTTTTTAGTTTACTCATCTTTTAAATGATTGGGGTAAATTACAGGATAGAAATGCGGCTGTAAGGTTAGTGCACTACTTTAAATTCATTTTATCTTATATATCCTTGATGAGATGAGTCGAACAGACCCAATTAATCCAGAACACCTCCAAGATATAGAGAATGGATTTCATACCAAACCCCCATGATTCAATAAAAAAATCATTCTCTAAAACCTACCAAGATCTCCTACACCCCTATATAAACACTCCCCTTTTTGAGTATCACTAAAAGCCTATATACGCAACCTTCGTGCCTCTTTTAAATGATCACTGACTTAATATCTGCTTTGAATTAATTGTCAAATAAACTATTCAAATTGATATCTTTATCAAAATAAGGTGCCGTGCCAATGACAGAAATCTTATTGTTTAACCAAGTAATAGAATAAGGGAGCGGTAATAAAATCTAGATTATAAAATTAATCAAATATGAGTAAAACGGAGCTGACTAAAGTACTGAGTCCTCTAATGTTATGGGGGCTTGGCGTAGGCTATGTGATTTCTGGAATGTACTTCGGATGGAATTTAGGCTTGGCAGAAGGTGGAACTTATGGGTTGGCAATTGCTACTTTTTTTATCATCATTATGTATGTCACTTTCACATTTAGTTATACCGAAATGGCTTGTGCGATACCCAAAGCAGGAGGTGCTTTTGAATATGCTAATCGAGGTTTAGGAAAGCATTTTGGGTTTATTGCAGGAATTGCACAAAATATTGAATTTGTATTTGCACCACCAGCTATTTCTGCTGCAATTGGAGCCTATTTAAATTTATTATACCCTACAGTTCCAATGCTTGTTTTTGCTATTGGAGCTTATTTAATTTTTACCCTTGTAAATGTTTTAGGGGTTAAGATTGCGGCAACTTTTGAATTGGTGATTACCATTTTTGCTGTCTTAGAATTATTAATTTTTGCAGGTGTGACTTTACCAGAATTCGAATATAGTAACCTACAAATAAACCCAATGCCAAATGGCATTTCAGGCATTTTTGCTGCAATTCCTTTTGCTATATGGTTTTTTTTGGCCATTGAAGGTGTCGCTAATGTAGCCGAGGAAGCAATAAACCCTCAGCGAAGTATTTTAATAGGGTTTGGATCCGCCATAACAACATTAGCAATACTATGTGTTTTAACCTTTACTGCTGCAGTTGGTGTTGGTGGTTGGGAAGCGATTGTTTACCCAGAAGGGAGCGATATAGCTTCAGACTCACCGCTACCATTAGCCTTAGGTCAAATTGTAGACAGTTCAAATGTGCTGTATAAATTATTAATTGGAATAGGATTGCTAGGTTTAATAGCCTCTTTTCATGGAATTATTTTGGCTGGAGGAAGAGCTATTATGGAATTTGGTAGGGTTGGGTATGCTCCCGAATATTTGGGGAATATTCATCGTAAATTTAAAACACCTGCAAATGCACTAGTCGTTAATATGCTCATTGGCATCGTTGCATTGTTTACAGGAAAAACAGCTGAAATAATCACAATGGCCTGCTTTGGAGCATTAGTGTTATATATAGTTTCCATGATTGCATATTTACAATTAAAAAAAAATGAACCAGAAATGGAAAGGCCTTTTAAGGCTCCTATGTATCCTTTCTTTCCAGCAACAGCACTTATTATTGCATCGGTTGCATTAATCGCAATGAGCTATTACAATCCAGTTATTGCAACTGTATTTTTTGCATTGGTAGGGCTGTCCTATCTTTACTTTATAATTTTTTTAAATAAAAAAATGACATCCTGAATATTATGAATACAAAAGAAATCATAGCACTATTAAGAGAGCAAAAACATGAAAAAGTTAAAGTGGCAATTATTGATATTGATGGTGTAGCACGTGGGAAATTTATGTCTAAAAATAAGTTTATTTCAGCATTAGAGTCCGAGTTTGGTTTTTGTGAAGTCGTGTTTGGATGGGACATGAATGATGCATGTTATGACAATGTGAAAATTACAGGTTGGCATACTGGATATGGAGATTTGAAAGCTAAGATTGATCCTGCTACAATTAGAACAATTCCGTGGGAAGATGATGTTCCTTTTTTTATAGCCGATTTTGATACTGCTACTGAAGATAAAAGTTATGTGTGTCCAAGAACCCTACTAAAAAAAGTAATCTCAGAGGCGGAGGAGATGAACTTTAAGCCTTTATTTTCTCAAGAATTTGAATGGTTTAATTATAGAGAATCCTCTACATCTTTGTATGAAAAGAATTTTCAAAATTTAAATCCAATTACATCAGGAATGTTTGGATACTCATTGTTAAAAATTGGAGAGAATGATGCTTACTTCTCTGATTTATTTGATTTAATGAGAGATTTCAATATTCCACTAGAAGGATTGCATACCGAAACAGGTCCTGGTGTTAGCGAAGCAGCGATAGAATACATCGATATTTTGGAAGCTGCAGATCGAGCAGCACTTTTTAAACTTGCCGCCAAACAAATAGGATTTATACATGGTATTATTCCTAGTTTTATGGCCAAACAGAATAGTAGTTTGCCGGGTTGTAGCGGACACATACACCAAAGCTTGTGGGATATGGAAAAGAAAAATAACTTGTTTTACGATCCTAATAAGGCTCATGAAATAAGTGATATTATGAAGAGTTATATAGCAGGGCAATTAATTTGTTTACCAGAGATTCTACCCATGTTTGCTCCAACGATAAATAGTTACAAACGACTAGTTGAAGGAGCTTGGGCACCTACCAATTTAACTTGGGGGATAGACAATAGAACCACTGCTTTAAGGGTTTTAACAACCGGAAAGAAATCAACTAGAATTGAGCATAGAGTTGTTGGGTCAGACACCAATTCCTACCTGGCTATGGCAGCGGCTTTAGGAAGTGGATTATATGGAATTAAAAAAGGGTTGAAATTAGAAACTCCATCAACTAAAGGCAATGGTTACGAGAATAATAGTAATGAGCCATTAGCCAAGAACTTATGGGAATCTTCCCAAAAAATGAAGCAATCTAAAATAGCTAAAGAATTATTTGGAGATGATTTTGTAGATCATTTTACCAAAACTAGGGAATGGGAATGGAGAGAATTTTCAAAAGAAGTAACCGACTGGGAAACAAAAAGATATTTTGAAATATTATAATACCTATTAAAATGTTAGATATTAATCAAGTTTATAGCTTTAATTTTCCAACTGCTATAAGATTTGGCGCGGGAGTAATCAAAGAGTTAGGATCCTATTTAAAAGATAATAATTTATCAAGTCCTTTACTGGTAACCGACCCTAATGTAGCAGAACTTAAATTTTTTAAAGAAATTCAAAAGGATTTAGAGCAACTAGGATTAAACTCAGAGGTTTATAAAGAAATGCATAAGAATCCGATTAAATCTGATGTATTGCATGGAGGAGATATGTATGATAAAACCAAAAGAGATTGTATAATAGGTATTGGTGGAGGCGTATCACTTGATGTCGCTAGAGCTATCGTTTTGAGAGTAAATCACAAAAGAGATTTATTTGATTATGATGATTTAATTGGAGGTGACAAATATGTTACCAAAGACGTGCCTCATTTTATTACAGTACCTACAACTTCTGGTACTGGGAGTGAAGTAGGTAGAAGTGCCATCATCTCAGAAGATAATTCAAAAAAGAAACGTATCCTTTTTTCACCTAAACTGTTAGCTAGAATCGTTTTTGCCGATCCATTACTTACTATGGAGTTACCTAGTTTTATTACCGCAGCTACTGGTATGGATGCGCTTACACATAATATGGAGGCATATCTAGCAAAAGGGTTTCACCCGATGTGCGATGGTATTGCTCTAGAAGGTATTTCACTCATTTCTGATTCTTTGGTAACAGCAACTAAAAAACCCGATGTTGAGTCAAGAGCTAAAATGTTATTGGCTTCATTAATGGGGGCTGTGGCTTTTCAAAAGGGACTTGGGATCGTTCATAGTTTAGCACACCCAATGTCTAGTTTATTAGATACGCATCACGGATTAGCCAATGCTGTTAATTTACCTTATGGGATGGAATTTAATTACAAAAGATTTGAAAACAGTTTTGATAAAATGGGAGTAGCACTAGGACTTGGGTCTAATTCTGCGGCAAAAGTAATCCCATATTTATTTGAGTTAAATTCTGAGTTAGGATTGCCTACTCGATTGCGAGATATTGGTGTGGAAGAATCTCATATTGAAACGCTATCTCAATTGGCGATAGAGGATTTTTGTCATCCTTCTAACCCTAAACCAGTAACAAAAGCTGATTTTGAGGCAATATATATGAAAGCATTATAATTATAGAAAATGATCAAGTTAGGAATATCATCATGTTTTATGTATCCTGATCTAAACAGAAATGTTTTCGGGGCAAAATCATTGAGCTATGTTGAAAATGATATGGCTAATTATGTGACTCGAAAAGGGGTTCTACCAGTTTTGATTCCAGACATTAAGGATGAAAAATTAATGACCGATATTTTGAATGAAATGGATGGTTTTATCCTTCAAGGCGGTGTAGATCTAGCTCCAGAAACTTATGGGGAAAAGCCCATAGGGAAATGGAAAGGAGATGCTTATAGAGATGCTTTTGAATTAAAAATTTTGGATTATGCAGTAAAAAATTCAAAGCCTATTATGGGAATATGCAGAGGGTTTCAGTTAATGAACGTATATTTTGGCGGAACATTATACCAAGACACATTGACACAAAAAGAAGGAGCTAATGACCATCGATCTGCTGTGTTATACGATAGCATAAAACATCCTGTCGTTTTTACAGAAGGAGGGTTTTTAGATCAATTATATATTAATGAAAAAGATCCTTACGTAAATACGGTGCATCATCAAGCAGTAAAAGATTTAGGAAACAATTTAGAAGTGTATGCATTTTCTGATGATGGTTTAATTGAAGCATTCGGATATGTTAAAGAACCCGCAGGAAAAATTTTTGGAGTGCAGTGGCATCCAGAATTTTTTCATACGATTAAAAATGAATTAGTGGACGCAGATATACTTTTTGATGCCTTTTTAAAACAGTTCAAATAAATAATATGGATATTACTAATCCTGCCACTGGAGCAGTTATTTCAACTATAAAATCAGACACTAACGAAACTCTAAATTCTAAATTAGAAACCTTGCGAAAAGGTCAAAAAAGTTGGAAAAAAACAGTTGTTGAAGATCGATTAAATTGTATCAAAAGGTTTGGAGAATTGATACAAGAAAATAAAATTGAATTAGCCCAAATATTGACTTTAGAAACGGGCAAACCATTACAACAATCACTAAACGAAATTCATGGCGCTCAAAATAGAGTAGATCACTTGTCCGAATATGCCGAACAATGGTTGGAACCAGAAGTATTGGTTGATGAAGGCACAACCCTGGAGCATATAAAATATGAACCCCTTGGAGTTATCGCCAATATTTCTGCTTGGAACTTTCCGTATAATGTTGGTTACAATGTATTTCTATATGCCTTAGTTGCAGGAAATTCAGTCTTATATAAACCTTCAGAATTTGCCACATTAACGGGAAAGCAGTTTGAGAAGTACTTACACCTAGCAGGTATTCCTAAAGATGTTTTTCAATGCGTAATTGGTGATGGAAGTATAGGGCAGCATATTTTAAAAGCTAATTTAAATGGGTATTTCTTTACAGGTTCTCATAAAACAGGATTACACATCTACCAAACAGTTGCCCCTAAAATGGTCCCTGTTCAACTGGAGTTAGGAGGCAAAGACCCCTTGTATGTTACTGAAGATGTCGTTGATGTCAAACAAGCTGCTATCAATGCAGCTGAAGGCGCATTTTATAATAACGGACAAAGTTGTTGTGCTGTAGAGCGAATTTATATCGCTGCAAGAATTTATGATGAATTTGTGGACGCTTTTACAGAAGAAGTGAAATCATACAAGATAGGAGATCCAAAAGATTTATCGACTTTTATTGGTCCCCTTACAAGAGCGCAGCAATTGGGAGTATTAAAAGATCAAGTTGAAGATGCTGTTGTTAAAGGTGCTACACTATTAACAGGAGGAAACATAATCGATGGTCAAGGTTATTATTTTGAGCCTACAGTTTTAGCAAATTGCAATCATGATATGAAAGTTATGATGGACGAATCATTTGGACCTATTATTGGGTTACAAAAAGTGAATTCCGATGAGGAAGCTACCACACTTATGTTAGATACAGAATATGGGTTAACATCGGCAGTTTTCTCACACAACGAAGAAAGGGCAATACGCATTTTAGACAATATGAATTCTGGAAGCGTCTACTGGAATTGTTGCGACAGGGTTAGTCCCAAAGTACCTTGGTCTGGAAGAAAGAATTCTGGATTAGGAAGCACCTTATCTTCCCAAGGCATTCGAGCATTTGTTCAGCCAAAAGCATACCATTTAAGAAAAACCAAGGGTGAGGAATTAGAATCATAACCAATTAAGTCTGGGATTTCGCTGTGATCAGTGCTGTGAACTTGGGTAGTAAACTTTAATCTTCCCTCAAGTCTGTTTTCAAACGCATTGATTGATTTACAAAAAACCTTGTTTGCTTCATTTGATCCATTAGAATAACAAACAAAGCTTCAGATACAAGATTTTCTTTTTGAGTAACAAATCGTTCAGCACGAGACCCTAATAGTGATTTATTCATTTTTATATGTATAAACTATATATGAACCTTTATTGAATTATGAGTTTGAGTTATATATAATATTAGGAGCACTGACCTTCAAAGAATCCATTCTACAAAACCCATCCCTCCGATAGGTAATTTGACAGTTAGAGGTAGGGAAGTTTTTAGGTTATTTATTGCTCCAACAAATCATTCATGTCCATGATAAAGATAAACAGCTCCATAGGACCAATGTGGGCCTACTTGACCAGGGTATTGATATCTGTCCATCATTAATGCTACATATCTAAATGGATAACCCTCAGGCAACTCAACGATATTTGGCCAAACCCTTGTTCCCGAGGTTTTACCCCATGGAGGCAGGTCCATTTTTAGAATGCCAACTTCCTTCAAATCAGGGTAGGTATAGATAAAGATCTTTCGCTCCGAACTTCCTGAAAAACAATACCGCTTACCTCCTATTTTTTGAATGGATGTTCCGGTTGAGT
>Ga0115571_1002667_pt1 | contig 11623 bp, 7 predicted proteins | sample COGITO_mtgs_1205_FD_87293 | JGI IMG/M metagenome (GOLD analysis project Ga0115571, IMG submission 87293) | Pelagic marine microbial communities from North Sea - COGITO_mtgs_120531 | ecosystem: Environmental > Aquatic > Marine > Epipelagic | place: Germany:Helgoland, sampling site Kabeltonne...
CACGACATAAACACCCGACACCATTTCTGAAATGAACAGGTAGCCACGAGGATCGTACTGCAAGCCCCAATCGAACGGAATCATGCACGATGCCCAACAGTCAGCCATGTCATAGCCCAGCGTTTCCCTGGGGTCTTCAATCCATGTTGGCCCTGATGGCAGGAAGTAACCCATGGTCTTGGTTTCAGACATTTGAGCGATGGCAGGGAAGCCGATTTCAGGTGCGACAACACCGTCAACCCACACGAGGTCTTGCCAGATGTCGCTGTGGTCGGTCGCCCAGTTGCCTGCGTGGTAGTGGGCCCAGTAGACATAACCGCCTGGTATTCAGTAGAATTATTTACCACTCATTAGCGAAATTTCTAATATCAAACACAATGAAGCCGGGTGCGAGAGGATTGAGAGATTTACTCTAATTCACACGGCTTAGAACTAGGCCTGGTATCATAAAGGAACTCCCCACATTAATTGGCTCAGGCGTGTTGCGAATCAGTTGATTTCCCATCCCATCTCGAGTCCCATTGGTGGAACCAACATCAGTCACATAACTTGTTTTTCCATCCCAGTCCATTCGAAAGTGACTTTTGGAGATTTGCCCAATTGTTTGGATATCACCAATTCCATCGATGTCATAGAAGAACTCTCTTCCAATTGCTTTTCTCAATGGGATGGTGACCATCTTCTCAATTTCTCCCTGTTTGATCGCGAAATTTATTCCATCTGATTGTTCATCCAATTCGAATTCCATAGTTTCAGCCACGGTTTTTGAATTTGTTTTGGATGACAAGTTGACAGGCAACTCGGGAGTAAAAATCGGCATGTTGTCAGGGCCAAAATCAACGTTTATCCTGCGTTTGTTTATTTCGTTAATTGTTGTTAAGTCACCTTTGTCTTTGAGTGCTCTTAGATGCGCTCTAAATTTGTCAGCTGTTACGATCCAAGCGTTGTGAGTGAGTGCGTATCGAATCGCAAGTATGTCGTCAATTTCTTTTTCAGTCGACCGTGGTGCTAGATTTATTCTACCAAACTGAATCCATTGTTTGAGGGATTTACGCTCATTTGCGGTTAGATTGCTGTCCTTTTTCATGGCGTGATGGCTAGTGCCAGGTTTCATGATAATGTTGGTTTTCCAACCTAGTTTTTCCACATGCTGGCAAGTTTTCTTTAATCGTTCAAACGAATATGTTGTTGCGTTTAGGTGCAGAATGTTCGACCCATCAAGAACTACGCACTCGAAATGATGATTCGAAATTCCGGGAGCAACATCGCCCATGGGGGGGAATGTAATGTGAGATTATATGAAATATACTACGAAACATCTTTGTTCCAAGACTCGTTGCAAAAAGCATGAGTCGACCCCTCGTTCATTCCTCAACAATGAGTGATGTGTATTACAGAAGCGGTTCAAACGAAATTGAAAAGCACAGAGGCTCAAGAAATGGTTCCGAAGTAATCTTGGACCGGGAAGCTCAAGTTCTACAAGTACTGGACGGAAAGGTCGGGCCAAAGTTCGTGAGTTATGATTCCACGCAAAAGGTCCTGGTTATGTCTCGTCTTGGAACTCATGACCTCTCCGATGTCATTCATGATTTGCCAAAAAACTTCATCCCTGAATTAGTGAAGCAGTTCATGAATGACGTGCAAACGATTCATGATCTTGGCTACATACATCGCGACATTAAACCGGGAAATGTGATGGTGAATCTCGATCATCGCGGCGTTTACTCATACGCAGGTCTCGTTGACTTTGGAATGACCCTCATCAGCAATCGAAAACAAAATGAAGATCTAGCATTGGGCGGTACGGCTCCATATACCCATCCTACTCAAATGGAAAAAGAATACAAAGAAATGCGATGCCATCCAGGGCAAGACTGGTATGCCGTCGGTCGTACGATTTCACATATTCTAGTAGGAGGCTCATCTCCCGCATTTGAGGCCAGTCTACAGAAGGATGCTGCTGCTGAAATCATCCATTCAACCATTGTAAATGCTGAAGTCATATTCGGTGCGGAAAAAACCACTCTTATCTCGTTTCTGTCTGCGGCCCTCAAGCCTGAATCATCGCGGCAAGAATCACTAAATATGCTCTTTGAGTTAGGTACAGGAGCGCTCAACGATTTAAATCAATTTCAAATACCGAACTTCAATACTCGTAATCCAGGGCCAATAGCATTTCAAGAAAAATCATCTGCTCGGCCGAAAAGGCATGATGTTGTTCTTATTGTTGATGCGACCGGATCAATGAAATCCAAGATTGATCGTTTAAGAAACACATTTGAAGAAATTGCAGAACTTGTCAAAGGAAGGATTGATTTGCGTGTTGATTTGTGGTCTTTGGGCGATTATTCAAAGGACGATAAAGGTCAATCCTCGGTGCAATTCCTTGGCCAACGTATGCGTTCTGAAACGTTCCAGCGCTCGCTCGAGTACCTTGAAGCAAACCGAGGGCAAGAAGACGAAGCAGAAGCATATGAGATGGCTTTGCAATACGCCTATCTCCGCCAGCCAAAATCATACTGGTCTCCTCGAAAAGAAACCCAACGAACAATCATTGTGGTTGGTGATTCTTATGCGCACGGTTGGTTGGATAAGTGGTCTCCATGGGGGGCGGTTATTGCTGGTGCCACGGGTAGAAAGGACAAGAATACTGGAGTTAAGGGGCCGCCGGACCCTAAGATCAAACAAATGTTTGATGATTTCAAACGCCGGCACGAAATTTACATGACGTGGGACCGGCAGGGCAAGGAAGAAAAGGCATACAAAAAAGCATTTGCACAGCTCGAGTCCAAAGACCGTATACGTAAGAATGAAAAAGGGCACGCTGAGGTTAAAGGAGAAGTTGTTAGCAACAGGGCAAATTGGCGTAAGGCGATAACAAGATGCACAGAAGAAAAGAACGCTACGATACACACGGTCGGCGTCAGTAGAAATTATGTGTCGTCTTCTTTTTTGAAATATGTAGCAATGTATGGTAATGGCACATACACTGAACTTGGCGATGATGATGGCGATTTGATCATCATTTTGAAAGGCATTTTCACCTCAGTTGATGCGAAGATATTCAAAGACCTTGAGAAAGATACAATGTTGACAAACCCCAATACACAAGCGCTGTCCTCAATCACCACGTTTGTTATCGATTCTCTCTCAAACACAAATTAGATGATAGGAATGATGAAGATTAATTTAAGTACTCTCACCCTTAATGGATTTCATGCCTCAACCAGTCTTGACTGCCTCCCTGACGAAAGATGTCGCTCTTTGTAATTCGCCCCTCAAAACAAAGGGAGCACTGACGATTGTTGCCGAAAAAGATCAGGAAACTCTTCCGCTTGATCTATTGTTGGTGTTGGATGTTTCAGGATCGATGAGCGGAGCTGGTATTTCCGTGGTTACGGATTCGATGAAACACATACTCAATGACCTCATGAGGCCTGAAGACCGTATTGCAGTAATCACATTCAACAGTTCGGCGGCTGTTCACACGCAATGGACGGATGTGACGGGGACTGTTGCTCCTTTGACTGCTGGCGGTGGAACAAACTTTGGTTCAGCCATTAACCAAGTCCTCTCTTTTTTGGGAGGAAATGACAACGATGGCAGCAGGGCTGGCGTTGCCTTTTTCCTATCGGATGGCCAAGGACAAGCCGCCAAAGATGACAATGTCCGCTCAATCCCGGATTTTGGTTTTACGATGCACACCATTGGCGTAACTTCTGGTGCAAATCCGACTCATCTTGAGCAGATGGCGGAATTGGCGAGAGGCCATTACTATCATGCACCAGGGTTTGAAGATGTCAAGCAGGCATTCCAATCCGTCTTCAATTATGGAAAGACAATTGTCTACGCAGCGCCAGACTTAGACATCACCATACCAGACGGAGTCGCTCTTTCGGATCTCATACAAACACCACAGGGCCTATCACTCTCCAAACACCTTGGACCAGGAACTCATTCCATCTCACTTTCTCACATGATTAAAGATACCAGAATGGAGATTTCATTTTCGGTTTCAGTGGACAATGTACTCTGCGAGGGCCAAACCATGATTGCAACTTTCGAGTTGGCCCAAACTTCGACACACTTGTCGGTGCGAGGGACTGACGACCAAACCGAGTTATACAATGCTCCAATGAACACAGATGTGACGATGATTGCTCATTCGGCTGTTGCAGCAACTGCATTGAAGAAAGGGGATGAGGCAGCTGTCACTCGAGCACTCACCAAAATGGAAAAACTCGGTACTGTAAATCCCAATGCAAACACACGCACAACCATCATTTCCCAAGCAACTCAGGCTACAACTCAAGGCGAGCGCATGGAGATTTTAGGAAAGATGCAATCCGACACTAGTGGAAAAACAAAACTTCGAGATGATTGAGGGATTTTATGCATTGTTCGGACCCGGATTGCGGCCATCTTCTTGGTGAGGTAGATTTAGCTGCTGGCTGTTGCCAAAATTGTTACGATATGCTTGATGCAACCCAAATCGAAGAGTTGAGAAAAGAAATCGGCATCGCAACATATGCGCCACCGGAGATCACCATACCGCAGAAAAACGAGGAGAATATTGCACTGCCAGAATTTGAAATGTGTCCAAATTGTTCTGCAGATTTGATGGATCAATCCCTTTCGGATTGGAGACAAGGCGCACCATGCCCAATTTGTCAACAGCCAAGCCCGCATCAAAACGTATCAAGCTCAACACAAGTGGCAGCCGACGGAGAGAAATCGGCCGACCATGGCATGATCCAATTCATTCTAAACTCAGGGCCTAATATTGGAGCCTCATTCTCCCTGCCCATTGGTGTTGATTTGGGCAGAAACGATCTGCGCCAAGTACTGGCAATTCCCGGATATGAATCAAAACGAGGGTATCTTTCAGGCGAACACTTCAAAGTACACTTCAGTAAAGAAAGCGGTATTGTTTCAATTGAAGACTTAGGCTCTAAAAATGGAACATACATTAATGGCTTGAAAATAGTGGGTCCCGTTCCAAAAGAGATCAACTACGGCGACGTTCTTAATTTGCATGATCTTTCCTTCTGCCTCGGCGCTCAATCCTCACCGTTTCTGAGAATCACTCACAAACCAAGTGGTGTTGTTACCGAACATCCCATCGTTGATGCATTACTCCGTTTGCATCTCGGCCGTGCCACTCTCGAAGGCGGCAGGGAGCCTTGGTTCCGAATGGCTCAAATCGAATTGAATCAAAATCAAGATGCTTTAGATGCTCTCGAGACAATCTCACGGCGACACTTATTTTTGGAATTAGAACAAAATGAAGATCAAATATCGATTTCGATATGGAATGAGGAACATAAAGCAGCCTTTGATGTACAAGGTGTTGAAAATTTAGCATCGACAAGCACGACAAAGTTTGTGCAAGTTATTGAGCCAAGTGAGCATAAATCAATAATTTTCACCCACGGGATGAACGTCTTCGAAGTGGAATACCTCCCCAACAGAACACAATCATGAAGATAATCTTCGTGCGGTAACATCAAAACAACGTTGATGAAGGGTGAAACAACAGGGCCAACAGGGGGTGGGTGCACATGACTGATGAGCCGTCAAAAAACGAGAATTCTGGTGGAGTGAATCTCTCGAGCAAAACTGTTGAAACCCCCCCCTCACTGGAGCAAAAAGCCAAGGAAGAAATGTTCGAAGCATTGGGCGATGTAGCACCAATCGAAGCAGAAAATCCTGATGACGATACACTCGTTCTATCTATTGATTATTCTTCGGGGGACATTCACTCACCTAAGGCCCCAGATTTTGATAGTGAGAGGAAAATTCCTCGATTGAAAGATGTTCATGTTTTGGGAGATCTTCACGGATGGGCCCCTGGTCTTATTGCTTATTTGATTACTCACAAATTGGCGTTGATTAACATAAACGGTATGCATCTTGGAACAAACGGGGTCTTGGATGATCGAGCCATGAACAATCTGTTTGCCCGCGATTCATCTATGACCAGTTCCGATCTTCCATCCGCTGGCTTACTTGGACGCCCTCTTTATGCGGAATGCGTCAATGGAGGCGGGCATTATGATGTATCTGTGCGCTGGATTGGTTCTGAATCAACTGGCTTTGTCCAACTTGGCGATGTCGTCGATCGTTCCGATCACAGCGAATTAGCCTGTGAAATCCTTAGGCAATTGTTGATTGATGCACCGGGAAATGTGTTTGTTCTCCTTGGCAACCATGAACAGTTTCTTTTGGAAAATGAGTATGAAAATTGGCACCTTAACGAAGTGCGAAACGCCGTTATTGATGGCCGTCATGGGCCGAAAAAGTGGTCAAAAAAACATCTCCGCTTTCTTGCAACATTAGAACAAGACGAGATTTCCCGTTCAAAATCAATATTCAAAGCATACAAAGATTCAGCAGAACTTCTCTATCTCACCCAAGCCGCAACTCAGCAGGTTGGTTTGGGATTCAACCACAACCTCGAGGATTCTGATATTGATCTCATTCTTGGAAATGGCTGGATACCATATGAGTCGGTTCAAAACATTTCCAAAAAATACTCAAAGAGCGGAGTAGCTTTCCCCGGGGCCCTCACATCGTTGGTAATCGGAGAAACATTATTTCATCATGCAGAACCAACCCAACAAATGTCATCTCTCGTATCTGAAATAAACTGGGAGAAACAACTTGGTTGGCTAAATTATATCCACGGCGGTCATAATTTACAGAATTCACCTCACTCCTACTTACTGTGGAGCCGAGGTGCATCCTCTGGTGCTGCGTCAAACCGGCCTGCGAGCCAAGAAGCAATTGAGCAAATCTCAGTGCATTGGCCTGGTTTGTATAACATCGTTCACGGCCACACCCCGACCGTAACAATATCTGAATTCGAACACGTTTCCGGCGGCAGATCCATTCCAGTTTCCTACCTTGCTGAAAGCAGTAAATCGACACCAAAGTTTGGCAAGGCTTCATGTGTAAGAATCTACAACATCGATGAAGGAATGGCGCCGGTATATTACAACGGAAATGACAACCCAGATGACCCATTAAGAGTTCCAGTCGGGCTCCGTTTGGAGAATAATAGCCAACGTTCTGAATCGGTAATTGCTCACACTGCAAACGACCGGTTTTTTGAGATCGAGAAAAATCGTTCCGTACGTTCGGACACTCGTAAATTATGGCGCTGGCAACGCGGTACCACTCGGACAAACAGTGACTCAAGTTGGAAAGAAACGAGCAAGAAGAGGTGGCAAAAGACAATCTCTGAAGAAGGAGTAACGTACTTGGTTGAAGTTTCTTCCTATGGCAAAGAACTTCTCAGTAGGAACATTTCGGGCTATTCCATCATCTCAAATCTACTGACATATCTTCTCGACGATGCGAAGATGAAACCGAAACATATCTCAAGAAAACCAGCCAATAAGAATCTGAAGCATGTACATGTCGATAATGGGGAGCGAGATTGTAGTCACATGCTTCACCTTGGGCAGTCTTGGAAGACAGCAAAGAAAATATCTCTTACAGCCATTGGTGTTCAAACTGGCCGAAATCCCAACACCAGTGACGTTTTCGCCATCAATTCCTCCAAAACCGGGCGCTCGTTCTTTTTGCACCACCAACTCTCCGATGGTGAAAAGACAAAACTCAGGTCGAATTCTATCCAGAGGTTCACGCTGGAACACGGTGATGAGCCTTTTTGCTTGTCCCTTTCCAATAAAGATTTGTTGAAGGAAAAATTGAATCATTGGTTGGGAAATGTTTCCTTCAATTCCAAAATCGAGTCAAAAATTCCACTTTGCATCGGTATTTATCCGTTTCAATCTAAAGAAAAGAATAATGCCCATTCCAAGATTGCAAGCCATGGGGTGAGAAAATGGGAGTATCCAATCAAAAAATCCCTTCCTCAAAAAGTACCAACTACACCCCCTCCTTCACGCCAATCTCCACCTCCGTCATCGAGAAAAGATGTTCGAGATCCGGAACCCACTCCTAACTCTAATGAAAGGAAACCAGGCACATCGGTTCGCTCAAAATCAGAAGATATACGAGACACACCATCAGTGAGAATAACTCCTCCACAGGTCCGATCTACTCCTTCTTCAGAACCTCCACTGAAAGCAAAGACTACGCCATCGGTTAGTGGCCGAGAAACACCCCACCCAAGTTCAACGATTGAACCTACACAGGAAAAAAAAATGCCGGCAACTGGCTCAGAAAAATCATCAGGCTCTTCACGAGATGAACCAGCGCCGCAGAAGAGCAATGAACCAGTTGGCCGTATTGGTTCCATTCGCTTAGGTGTTGACGATGAACTCATCATCACAATAAATCCGGAAGATATCAAGCGGTTTTTCAAGGGAAAAACGACCACTAATTTCAAAGCCAAAGTGGAGATTAGTTTCCACCCAAAATGGGTCAATATAGCTATAAGAGTCACTCATACAACGATTCCAGATGCCCCATTTATTTTTGATACCAAGCGCATTACATTAATCGACAGCCGTGAAATACAAGGAAAGCCAAAGGTTCAAGGAATACGCCACGGGATATCTCCAAATTGGCTCCTCCAATTGCTTGTGTCAGACAGTGTTAACTCAATGCTAACCGCATGTAGGGAGGGTTGGCCGAATGCTCCGGATTGGTGATTTTTTTTCAGACCTCGAGGGAAATGATTACGAGGTAGTCTCCGAATTAGGCAGGGGAGGTATGGGCGTTGTTTTTATGGTGCAAGAACTCGAAGGGCAGCAAAGGAAATTCGTCGCCAAATGTCCGCTCTCGGGAACGAGTTTGGAATGTAAAAAAATCTCTAACGAGTTCCGAATCCTTGAGAGAATCGCTGACAAAAAAATTCCATCGATTATACGACCACACAAAATGGCAGAATTCAAAACAGGAACAAAAGACGTGCCAATTTTTTTGATGCCGCTCGCGGAAGGAGTCGAACTTCACCGCCATCTCCAAAACATCGGTTCATTACCACCGGAAGATGTTTCCGACTTTCTTCTGAAAATTGCAAAGACTATGTCTGAAGTGCATAAGTTGGGCTACATTCACCGTGATCTAAAACCAGAAAATTTGTTCGTAATGGACGTGAATGGAATGAATGAATTCACGATCATTGATTGGGGTATTGCGGCAGTTAAAGACGATGAAAACACCTTTGCGGTGACCAAAACAAATGCATGGACGCCATTCTGGTGCCCCCCTGAGCAGGAATCTGGTACCGTCTCAATTGGAAATGATATTTTCTCACTGGGCGCTATCGGTTATGCCATGCTTATTCCATATGAAGAGATTAAGAAGGATGCTCGGAATCAAATCTCTCCACCCTATAATCCTGCTTTTAAATTAGGAAATTCGGCCCAGAATTCGCATCTGTACAAAATCATTGAAAAAGCGACCCAGCCATTGAGATCTGACAGGTTTGCCACAATGGATGATTTCGCCGCAGCCCTTGAAGGAAAACAACCTGCAGAAACTTACCCTCGCTTCGTAGCTGACGGAAAGTCCCACCCTTTGTTGCCACATATTGATGATTGGTCAATAGGTAGAAACGCTCTCGCTGATTCTCAGGCGGATATTTTAGTGAACGAAACAGGTGGAATCAATAGCCGGTTTATTTCAAGAATACAGGCCCTAGTGAGTCGAGTTGGCGTGTGCTCGTTTAATTTGCAACATCGTGGATTAAACGATACACGCGTGGGGATCGTTCGACAAGGAGAGACGGAAATTCAGTGGCGAAATATCGAAAAAAACAGCCAGGGTTGGCCACTCGGGCCTAGGTATGTGAGCATTTGCTTTGGTTATGCCGACACTCCACCGGGGAAAATCGATGATTATGGAAACCCCCTTAAACCGGGGCCCTACAAGTTAATCGAATACTTTCCACCTCAACAAAATGAGTGATTGAAGGCCAACTAATTATCAGAAACGGCAATCACATCTCTCCGAGTCAAAGGGGGACTTCCCGCGATTATATTTGGTGTAAATCGCGGCAAATCGACATCAAGTGTTTCGCTCAGCATCATCAATTCTTTAATTTGGACCGGATGATTCCCTTCAGTTTTTTTCAAGGCTTGAGAAATTTTAGCCATCGCACACCAGTCATCAAATCCGTATGTGTCCGAACTTAGCACAACAGGCATGGTGCCTATAGATTGAATCATGCCCCACTCTTGCTTGCGTTCCTCCAATTCTGTCCCTCGCAAAAGCATCAGTGGGAAGGCCTTGATTGTTGTAGCACCGCTACTAAGGCACCAATTCACCGTTTTGAGAAATGATCTATAGGTTTGATTAGGAAGTCCAAAAATCACTGAAATCTCGAATTCTATGCCTGCGTCAGACACAAGAGATAGATTTTTCTCTACCTTCCCGAGGTTGTTCTTTCGCTTCACTGCGCGGCCCTCATCGGCATGAATCGTTTGTAATCCAAATTCCAATGTCACATTCATATCCCGCACAACATTGACGAACTCTTCATTGATCATTTCAGCCCTGCATTGCAACGACAAGTGTCCCTTGAAACCATTTGTCTTGAATCTCTTTAGAATATCAATAGCGTACCTGCTTGCGTTAAAAATCGGATCAAGTACAGCAATTGCTCCGACTTGATTTTCACAGAATAAATCTATTTCCTGGAAAATACGGCCCTCGCAGAATTCCCTTTTTCGCAGCTTTGCTCCGGCTTCCTTATGCTGACAAAAGGTACACGAAAACGGACACCCTCGTTGTGACTCCCAACGGATAAACGGCCTTCTTTGAAGCGAAACGATGCCTGACAAAAAGGGGGAAGGTAGCATGTCAAGGTCAATCACGGTCTGTTGATTTTCATCAGGGTCTCCGGCGTAATGAACGCCTTGTATAACTTGCTTTTCATGGGAAGAGCATATTGCTAGTAATGCCATCTCCCCGTATCCTCTGACAAATATATCGCATTCTGGATATAGGGATTCTAATCCCGAAGATGAATATGAGATTTGAGGGCCTCCAAGTATAATCCGGCCTTCACCCAACTCATTCCGAATCTTCGGTAAAAGGGCCTGAATAACTTCTTCAGCCCACACGTATACACCAATTGCGATATCGAGATTACCACAATTGGTTTCTTGAATCATTTTGGAGATTTCACTCCACGCTCGTTCAATTGAAAAATTACTTTCGTCGTTTATCGGCCGAATGAATGAATGGCATACTAATTTTTGATTCTGGGCTAATGTTGCTAGTAACGATGCATGCCCTAGCGGCGTACGCGGATCCTTGTCACGCATCCATGGGAAATCGAGTAAAATTACATGATGTACTTCACTAGTAGTAATTTGGGTAGACATAGGCGTCTAGTCGACGTAAAGCCGATTATTGAACCCCAAACTAAGTAGGGGACTTTTGTTGCTGAAGGAACTAGTATTTCAAATTTGATTGGCGAATCCCATCCAAAGCGTACCAACCGATTCGATTCAGAAGCGGTTGGTCTGATGGCGATTATTCTTCGAGAATGCGTCACTCTTCAGTTGACGGGTACAAAGGCGGATAGACAAAGTCTGGATTCTTGTCTTCATCCATTTGCACGACATAAACACCCGACACCATTTCTGAAATGAACAGGTAGCCACGAGGATCGTACTGCAAGCCCCAATCGAACGGAATC
>Ga0115571_1002674_pt1 | contig 11600 bp, 13 predicted proteins | sample COGITO_mtgs_1205_FD_87293 | JGI IMG/M metagenome (GOLD analysis project Ga0115571, IMG submission 87293) | Pelagic marine microbial communities from North Sea - COGITO_mtgs_120531 | ecosystem: Environmental > Aquatic > Marine > Epipelagic | place: Germany:Helgoland, sampling site Kabeltonne...
AAGAAGAAGCGTACAATCCACTGGAACACAGACAGCTTCAAGTTGCGTAATGAAGGTGTGCCGGACAGCTTCGAGTTCAAAGGTAGTGCAATCTTTATTACCAACCTAGACTTCCGTGATGTAAAGAGCAAGAAGTTGCGTTCGCACTTGGAAGCACTAGAGAGTCGTTGTCACTACATGGATCTCACAATCAAGAGTGAGAAGGACAAGATGTTGCGCATCAAGCAAGTTGTACAAGACGGCATGCTTGATAGCTACAAACTTTCAGATGATGTCAAAGAAGACGTAATGGATTTCGTTGATATTAATAAGAAGCAACTACGTGAGCTGTCATTGAGAACAGTACTTAAAGTTGCCGAGCTTGCTGTAGCATTTCCACAACGTTGGGAAGCTATGGCAGAAAACACTGTGATGCAGAATCGCTAATGCCCTCAGCGACCACACAGTGCTTAAAAGTGTACAGCAGGCGCCCCTCAGCCCTCTAAGAAGCTTGCTTACACATGCGCCCAGGAGTAGGATGTGCCCTCGTCCAAACACTCCTGGGCTTTCTTTTGACTACAGCCGGTGGAAATTAATTTACGATTTTGGCAAATAAAAGGTTGACACACACCCAAAGTGACCTTATAATAGTAAGTATATTAACAAAGCAAGGGCACACAATGAAAAACCTAGAAGCATACGTAGAACAAAAGAACAAGTGGAACGCAATCTTCGGCCAGGGCGCTATGAACTTCCCACTAGCACAAACAGATGCAAACGACTTGATGAATGCTATTGCATCAGAACTAAGCCCAGAGAACCTACACTGTGATGGTGAAGCTCCTATGGCATATGTGCGCAAGAAGACCAAGTTCCTTGCACAAGTACAACGAGAGCTAGAAGCATACTGTTTGAACAACTGGCTAGACACTCCAGAGTGCATCTACTAATTGGTAAGAAAAAGGTTGACAGTGTACATAATAGAGTGTACACTGTAAGAGTAAATTAAACAAAGCAGAGGGCTAAACACTATGACAACTATTAACACATCAACTGTTGAACTTAACGATTACACTGTAGCAGACCTAGTAATGATTAGGGAAGCTGCTCTACAACATGCACGTGATGCAGCACAGGCACACTTGGACACACATGGCGAGCATGCCTACTGTGGCTTTGCTTGGGTTAACATCTATGGCATCAAAGGCAACACCAAGCTGGGCAAGCGTATGAAGCAAGCAGGCTTTGAGAAGGACTACACAGGTGCTTACTCAATATGGAACCCAAGTGGACTAGGCACACAGTGCATGAGCACCAAAGAAGCAGGTGCTGAAGCAGCCGCTAAGGTCTACAAGGCCGCAGGCTTTACAGCATACGCAGGGTCAAGAGCTGACTAGGGGTAGTAGTTATACCCACTAGGGGGTAGCTGAGTTACGTAGGGTAGCAGGCAATCCTAGACAACAAGGAGACTAGCACAACGCTAGGGGAGAAGGGAGTAGCAGAAATGTTACTCCTTTTTTCTTTAGAAAATAAAAAAAAATATTTTTTTCTCTAAAAAAATAATTTCTCGAGGGGGTGGGGGGTGTAAATATATAATTAAAACAACAACTTAGCTGTGCTTAATGACCGCTTTTTAAAAACATACAGAGGCAAAATCACCACCCAACTTCTGTAAGTACTTCACCTAAAATTTTCGTAGCGCAACTTTTTACACTGCAGACCCCATTTGGCACTATACACTGCAACCTCACTACTAGTGTAAGTACTCCACCAAATTTTTTTGCGCACAATTTTTTTACTCTACAAATACCCTTTTGGCGAAGCTAACACACACAAGCGACCAGCGAGTGTGTAAGAGCTTGTCTCTTTATGTGTGTAAAACAAGAACCTCTTAGCTGTGCGCTACTCTACGCACACGTTAAATAACTGTATGCACAAGTTACTACTACAGTTTGAACCAGTTACCAACAAGCAAGCAATTGATGCGCTAGTACATGCACTAGTCATAGAACTGTTTGTAGACTCTAAGATAGAAGCTAGTCAAAGTGCATACAACATACTAGAGTTTGAATCAGCTGCTCACTGTACACTAGCTCAGTTAAAACTCGCAGGAAACTCTAGGTACACAGTCACTCGATTGTAGAATAAGACTCATCTTTTTGTTAATCAGTACGTACGGGGTATTGCACAGTGTTGCAATAGGCGTGTCGCTATGGTTGTTGGAAAACTTTTTATATAGTGTGCATATGTGCAATGATACTGTAGTAAGTTAAGTGCGTAGTTTAAGACTGAAATTTTTGCTTAAATCTACTTCGTAGCTCTTCTAGCTTAGGGCTTTCCGCGAGCGGCTTTCTGGCGCAGGCGCTTCGCGCTTCTAGGACTACGGGGTGTAGTCGCCTACTCTGACTATGATTCTTTGTCCGGGGTTCAGCAACAACTGTGTGCGCTCTAGTACGCCACGTGGTACCATTGATGTTTTCCATTCAATAAACTCAACGTCTAGGGGAACATCTGCATTAGCAATAGCAACGTTTACATTGGTTGCTGCTTCATCACTTCTATTGAGTATGCTTATGGCTGCGATAACATAGTCAACATCAGCAGGTACTGTGTATATCACATTGTCGGTTCCGTCTGTGGTTGTTATATCTGCTGTTGCCCATCTTCCGTTTTGATTGGGTCCAGCGACTGTGGCTATTCCGTGTACTGTTACGCTTAGTGGCATGTGCCGCTCCTATCTCGTTGTTCTTGGATTGCGTATCTGACTTGCTCTTACTATGCCACTTGGACGATAGTCTTGCAAAGGATAACGTGCTACCCAATCTGTTGCACCTTGGTGCTTTATGTTATTTAATCTACGTGCTAGACTCTCTGCCTTCAATTTGGCTTCTCGTTCAGCTGTAGTATGCTTGTAGGGAGCAATCAGTGCGTCTTGATCAAACTCCTGCTTGAGCTTGTTGTTGGTTTTTGAATATGCTTGTATAGCATATATTTTACTTGGTGGTCTATTTGACATGGTCTGCTCCTTTAGTATATTTATACACACTGTCACCTGCATAGTGTTGCTCAAGTGTGTAACCCCAACTCCTGATGGTTTGATCAAGTTCTTGCCTGGGATTCTCAACTATGATCCAAGGACGATGCTGTGCTACAGTTTTTACAGCACCTTCAAGTGCTTGCGACTCATAGCCTTCTAGATCCAACTGTAGTATGCTGAGGTTTTCATACACAAAGTCATCTATGCAATTCTGTACAACTTCCTCAGTGCGCCAACTGAATTGTCCTGTGGTCAACAATGGACTAACTGGTTGATCTTGTTCAATGACGCTGGAGGCTCCACCCAACCATACACCATCAGTTGCTCCTGTGGTTATGTGTAGGCTGTTGCGTGAGTTGCCCAATGCGGCATGATGTAGTATTACATTTTGTATACGATTCTTTCGCAACATCTGTTTGGTACATCTATAGTGTTCTTGTACAGGTTCCCAAGCATACACTGTGCTTGCACATCTGCTTAGATTGGGCAACAGCCCACCTACATATGTTCCTGCACTTATAACACTTCCTGGTCGTTGTGCTAGTAGTTCACACATGTGCTCGCGTAGCCAAGGCTCACTACCATCTTTCTTAAAACGTTCTATGTTGTGTTTTGGTAACCCTGTGGGTAAAAAGAATATGCCTTCGGGTCGTTTGACCTTAAGCATTCCACTCTACTTGCCCTGTTAGGCAACAGTTAGGTGTTCCTTCTAGAGTGTTTACAGCTTCAGTGTGTGCAATTTCTAACCATTCTTCATTTTCGAACACGTTAGTAATATCGTTTATACGAACGCTTTGATTGGTTTGTGTGTTGGTAATAGTTACACACCTTAGCACAACTTCGTTGCCTTCTAGTGTTCTAGTTGCTCCGTCTGTGATTTCGTAATCGTAATTTCCAATAGTTGCCATGTTCTCGCCTTATAGTGTTGCTAGATTTTTAATAGTAATAGTTCCACGCATTGCACTGTGGAAGCTACACTGATACGCATAGTTTCCTGTTACGTTTACTGGTATCTGCCAATACAACATACCCTGAGTCTTTCCCTGTGCGCTTGCACCTGTTGTTTTAGTACCGTTGTCAGCAACGTGAATTAATCCAGTATTGTATGCTGTGCCTCCGCTTGTTTCAATTACAAACGGGTGTCCGTCACAGTTTAATTCAAACGCAATAGTTAATCCGCTTATTGCATACACTGTAGGATTCTGTCCACTGTACTGATTGTTTATTTCATAATAAGAAGAATTAGGTGCTGTAACTAATAACTGTGTAATTGCAGCAAAACGTTCTGGTCCGCCGCCGAGTAAGTTAGTAGTATCTGTTAGTTCGCTAATGTCTGCTGGAATAGAACCATCAAAGTTTACTGTTACTGTGCCGTTTGACATAGATGTAGCAATATCAGTACCGCCTGCAATAATAAGAGTATCTGTAGTTGATGCTGCTGTGTATGTGCCAGTGTCACCTTCTGCGGTAGCAAATAGATTTTGATCTGGGTCGCCGCCACCAGCAGCACCTGTAGCATCGTCTGCCCATGCAAAGTCTGAACCATCCCAGCTTAGTATTTGACCTGTGTTTGCTGTATTTGTATTTAAGTGGGCACTAACATCTGAGTCAGTATATGTGTTTCCTGTGACCGGAGTAGCAGGTTGAAATCTACTTGAAACATTATTCCATGTTAGTACTTGACCATTTTGAGGAGTTCCTATGTCAACATCACTAAGTGCGCCTACGCTAATAGTATTAAGGTCACTTGCTTGCACAGTGTAGCTTGTTAGATAAGTTTGTAGATCACTTATTTGCGATTCTGTTATACTTAATGAAGCTTGGTGCTGTGTAACACTGCCTTGTGTAATATTTGCATCTGGAACATTAGCCCATGTTACTGCAGATGTTAAATCATTTGATTCTGTGTAAGTAGTCAAGTAACTACTTAGGTCTGGCGGAGTATAACGGAACACACCTGTGCTGTTATCATAGCTGATAGCACCATCGCCTGAAGCTGTAAGTTCGTTACCTACGCTTATGCTGGCTAGTGTAAGTACAGTTGGTGTGTTTGAAAAGTTATTGTAGTTTAAATAATACGAGCCGTCAAAGCCATCTAGTGTGTCAGCGTCTGTGCCTGCACCACCTGTTGTTGCATCTGTGCCAGGTGCCCATTTTGTTCCATCCCATTTTAGTACTTCGCCTGTAGATGGAGTGTTACTAGTTGTATCCACATCGCTTAAGAAGTTAATACTAAATGCTGACATATTAATTTGTACTGTGTCACTGTTACTAGGTATAGCTGTGGCTATGTTTGTTCCACCTTGTATAGTTAACGAATCAGTTAACCCTGTAGCAACAGCCGTGCCATCATCGCTAACTACGTTCTTGTAAACGTCTTGTGCACCAGCACCGTTAGTAACGGCTGTGTCAACATATGACTTAACAGCTAATTGTGTTGATACTTTATTATTGGCTGCTCCGCCACCGCCTAGTGTACTATCACTAGAGAATTCATTAATTGTAACACCTGCACTAAATCCTAACGATGATAGATCCTCAGGAGTAAATGTAAATATTCCTGTTGTATTATCATACGTTAAACTTTGTGTTCCAGCCGCTGCTGTAGTAACACTAAATGCGCTTGCTGGGTTAGTCCATGTTGTTGTATTTGAACCATTAGTTGCTAATACATATCCAGCATTGCCTCCTCCAGTACTTGGCCATTGTTGGCTATTTAAAAGTAAAGCACCAGTTGCACTTAGAGCAACATCAGCTGATGATAATAATAAACTAGTAGTTGGAGATACAGTAAGTGTACTACTACTAGAAATAGTTGGACCTGTTCCGAATTGGCCCCCAACGTTTCTAATAGATAAATCTCCTGCACTACCAAATGTTGCTGCAACATCGTCGTTGAACGCTAGGTTGCCTGTAAGTGTGGCTCCACTTGCTGTAAGAACGCTTACTGATGTTGTATCACCTTCTGAAGAAGTTAATGTAACTAGACCATTAAGTTCAGTAAGTGTATACGTAATACCTAGTCCAGTGAGGTCAATGTCATCTATATCTGTTTGATTAGCAAGTTGTACCCAAAGACCTGCATGGGCATAGTATGCTCTCCCTGTACCGTGTACATGTGCAAACATACCGTGATTATCTGCAGCTGGAGGTAAGTCAGCTAGTTGTTCGTAAACTACCCAAGTTATATTAGCAGAAGTAATTCCATCTTCGCCCTCGTCGCCGCCTATAATAAAACCAACATCGTTTGTAAATGCACTTAATGATGTTGGAGCTCCTATTAGATTTGAATATTGTATGCTGGTACCTTGTACGCCTAGTTGAGAACTTACCCAAGGTTGCGTTGCCATTTTAACTTCGGAACCTGCATTGTCTGTGTACAGTCTTAGTGTACCATTAGCGACATCATAGAAAATTTCACCACTAGCGCCAGATAGTGTATCTAAACTTCTTGCAGATCTTTTTTCAAGTCTTAACGAACGTTGTGGTCTCATACTTAATCCTTTTTAGTATTTATGTATATAAGTAATAGTATGCAAATCAAACCTTACTATTTAATACAAGCGTGGAGCAATAAAGCTAATAAATTGCAAACACAGTATGTACAAACTGAAATGTCCGAAGCAGATCGCTGTCGTAATCTAAAAGATGCTTATCAAAGGAGTTTGCAATTTGCTGCTAGCCTAAATGAATCTAAGTTAGGCGGTGCTTCAGATTGGGAATTCCGTGTTCGTCTAGTTAACGATTCAGGAAATTATTTATTAGATCCTGAAATAATATTAGCTTCTACTCGCCGTCAAGATTATTAAGAAACGCTCTTAGCTTTGTGCTATCAGTTTCAGCACGTATCTTACCTGCCGGAACACCTTCTTCTGGTGATTCACTTGGAGTGTTAGTACGCTTTAACGCATTAACAATTGAGCTTGCTCCGTTACCCTGTGTAGCTGAGCCGCCATCTTGTTCATCTTCGCCAAGGTCTACAATACGCAATGTATCTACATCAAACCCTAGATCAACTTTCATACCCACGCCACTACTACTTCTAGTTTTCATTAACTGTATTTGATAGCGTCCGCGCTCACGCATAGCACGACTTGTAAAGATACCAATCAAATTATCTGCTGTATTGATCTTAGATATACCACCACTAATATGCGAATGATCAAACTCAATCTCTTCTACACTACTTCTATTCAGCTGTGATGCTGTAACAAAGATTGTGTTTAATTCCATTGCCAAGTTACGTAGTTCTTCTGATACATACTTGTCTTTTACAAACAAGTTCTCTGCACTAATCTTTTGACCAATTGGATGCATAAGATCTAAGTAGTCAATCAATAGTACATCTACTTTCTTGCCTGTTTTAATTTCATATTCTTTTAAGTATGCACGTACATCATTTGCTGTTTTACCTGTAGGCATGTACTTAACTTGGAATGCACCATTCTTCTTACCAATCATCTTGACTTTCATTTCAACATCATCGATACTTTTAAAAATATCTCTACTTGGAATATCTGTTGTCATACTATCAAGACGCATACTAACTAAGTTCTCTGAAAGTTCAAACGTTAAGTACATTACGTTTAATCCTTGCATACACCAGTTCACACCTAAGTTTGCCATAAACAAACTCTTACCAGAGCCTGAACCTCCTGCAAAGATATTCAGTTCGCCTCTGTTGAATCCGCCAAACAGTTTCTTATCTAGTGTAGGCCAGCCTGTAGATATCTGTCCGTTCTTATCTTTGATAGCCATCAACCTTGCTCTAGGGTCAGCCCAATAGTCTGTGCCTAAGTCTTTTTGCAATCCAATCTGCACAGCCTGTTTAACTAAATCTTCACACGCACCATACTCACCTGATTCAAGTAAGTCTGCACTCTTAAGAATAGCAGCCTCTAGTGCTTTGTGTTTACTGAATGTTTCAAAGTCTTGTAACAACCAATCATAGTGATTCTCTGCTAAATCACCTGGGTGTTTTAAATTAACATCTGCGGCTGCATTTACTATATCAAATGTAGGTAACGCATTATGTTCTTCTACATATGTTTTAATAAATTCAGCTGGCAACTGTAGTCGTCTATCAAATGTCTTTGGATCAAATACACCTTGACAGCGTATAAAACTTTCAGCATCTGTCATAAACATTTCTAGATATACTTTCTGTATATCATAACCATAATCTGTATTTTGTCTAGTTGTCATCTGTAGCCTTTGTACATACTTTTACATTATACATTATAGCAAACTCTTGTGCATCTGTCAAGTTATTTACCATGGGCTTGCCCTTGATATTGAGCGAAGTGTTCAACAACATTGGACAGCCTGTTTCCTCATACCATGCTTCTAACAATCTTCTAATCCCGCTTCCATCTGCTTCAACAGTTTGTACTCTACTTGTGCCGTCCACGTGGGTGATGGCAGGATACAGGAATGGATGTTTGCACTTGGAGGTAAACTGCATATAGTTATTATAGTGTCCTTTGAAGTTTTTGCTTGCGTGTTCTGCGAGCACCACGGGAGCAAAGGGTCTGAACTGTTGTCTTTTCTTAATGTCATTGACTTTGCTTTTGATATCCCTTCCCCTGGGATCAGCAAGTAGGCTACGATTGCCAAAAGCCCTAGGGCCAAACTCCGCCCGACCATTCGCAACGCCCACGATTCCCGTTTTCTTAAGTTCGCTGATTGCTTCTTCAACTGGGTAGTCTCCTTCAATGTTGTAACCCAGGTATGCATGATCCATGGGCATGTGTTCTTTCTTATGAGCTAATACTGACCCTATTGCTGATCCTGCATCGCCCGGGTTTGGCATAATCCATACGTCATCAAAATACTTATAGGCTAAATGGTTAGCACTACAGTTTAATGCACACCCTCCCATAAGAACTAGGTTATTGCTCTTTGTGTTCTTCTTGGCCCATGCCAATATTTGCTCTAGGGTAAACTCATATGTCTTTTGGGTTACAGCTGCAATGTCAAACATATCTTGTTCTGTAGTAAGCTCTGGCTTCCATTGCTTGCACCCTCGGTGTAAGTTCTCTTTAAATCTAATGTCAGGTCCGTCAATGTAATCAAACATTTCATACATGTCGTTCCATAAACGTTGAGGGTCTCCATAAGCGGCCATACCCATTAGTATATATTCATCTTCGTTAGGTTTTAGTCCTACTCTTTGTGTGAGAGCCGAATACCAAAGTCCGATAGAGTTGGGGTATCCTTGTGAATAGACTTTTTTAAGTCTGGTTCCTTCTCCTTCCCATATGGTAAGAGTTTCAAATTCTCCAATACTGTCAATACAAACAACAGTGGCTTCTGTAAAAGGGGAAGTATAATAACCGGCAGCAGCATGGGAATGATGATGAGAAACAGTACGAATAGGAGCAGATATCCCATACTGTCGAAGATAACGATTAATATTGTTTTCCCTAAAGTTGAATCCTTGTCCTGCTCGAAGCTGTCTAAGAGTTTTTCTAAAAGGCTTTTCGTACCAAACAACTTCATCTGGCTCTCCCCATTTACGTGCATAGTTAATTATCTCTTTATTGAGATGTGGGTCATTCTTAACTCCGCTAAAACGTTCAGCGTGACTAGCAAACTCTAGTCCGTTGTCTGTAAACACTGCTAGTGCAGCATCGTGACTGTTAGCTGAAATCCCCCAGGTGATCATACTCCTCCTCCAAAATGTTTTTCATAGATATGGTTAGCATAGTTAATATGATGTTGAACATTAGGATGTCCGTTTTCACCTGTTAACGGTATACTAGGATCATGAATTATTCGACAGCTATCATGATCTACTGATAAAGAATACCAATCATTTGGATCTGGTATTTCATATGGTGACTGTAATGATGTATCAAGAGCTTGTCTTGCACCTTCAAGTTGATCTATATATGGTTGATATTCTACACTTAAATGTATAATCTTTGCACCAGTAGATCTAAGGTGACCGTCTGTCATTGTTTGTAAAACTAAATTGTTATGGAATCGATCATACATAACCAACGGATCAAATGTATAATTTATAGACGACTGTATGTAGTTATAAATCTTCCCTTCAGTTTCGTCAAAAGGATCAGGTTCTTTTAGTTGACTAAGACCAAAGAATTTATTAAAGCCTGGCAATATACGTGTTAGGAAATTGTTTTCTGGTGCTGGTATATGTGTAAGCGGAACGGCTGTTCTAGCTGGCCACTGTAAAGTAAGCCTACTAAAGTATGTCCACATTACTATTACAATGTCATCAGGTTTAATGTTTTGAGCTGACACAGCACATTGTCGAGCAATTTGTTGAAAGCAAGCTCCACGTTTTGCATAATTTTGTACAGGCAAATTAAGTTTATCGCCTAGTAATTTAGGCCAAGCATAGTTACTGGGTTTAAGTATATGTTCATCTGCCCAATGTGACTCTCTACCTAATGCAACTTCTTCTTCTGCTGTGAGTGGAGGTTTAACTACATCTGGAAGTGCATGTCCTTGTGTAATACTACAACCGAACGTATGTAATGTTGTCATGCTAACCTCATTTATATATAAACGGATCTCGTTTTCGTAACTCTTCTAAACGTTTCTTTTGTTTGTATTTGTAGTATGGAGTTTTTAACCATTCCCAAAATCTTTTTATGTAAACCATTTTTTTGCTCTCAGTCTAATTTTTAACGGTGATTCTTCTGCACAAATTGAAATGTTATGTAGTGTATATAGTCTTCCATATTTTTGTACAGCATCGCCAATGTCATTAACGTCAGTACTCCAGTCTGGCATACTAACACTAAATCCTAATTCAATAGATTGTTCAACAAGTTTCTTGCCTGCACTATCTCTATCAGGAACAACAATAATTTGCTTCTGTAACTTATTTAACAGCATTGCTTGTTGTTCGTTTATTTCTGATCCGCCCAATGCGCATCCTTCTATGTGAATAGCATCTAGCTGACCTTCACATACTATAGCAAATGCCTTGTTGTAACTTTGTTCATCTAATCCATATACAAATCCAGGTTGCACTTCTGTTAGATACTTAGGTTTCTTATCTGCTTGTACACTACGCCCGGTCCAACCTACAACTCGGCCTTCATAGTAAAACGGTATAATCAATCTATCACGGTAACCTAAACTAGGTGACCAATAATAGTTTGTATCATCTGTATTTAAATTACGATTGGCCATATATTCTAGTACAGCCATACTATATTTGTTAAAGTCTGTTATGTCTGTTATTTTAATAGCATCGTCTGGCAACGGGACAGTATTAAATGTAGGCAACTGTGCTATTAGTGTCTTAGCTTCGACGCCTTCATTCTCTCTCATAACCTCAAGTGCCACCTTGTTGATTATATCGTCAGGTGCTCCCATCCATTGGAGAAGTTTACGTAACTTGTGACTAAAGTTCCTGCCCGGTTGCCAGCTTGCTTTGAAGCCGCAATTAAAACAATGATAACTTACGCCTCCATCAGAGTTGCTTATTAAGCCTCCTCTACCGCGAGTGTCTGCTCCTGTGCCGTTATGATGACAACAAGGAGCATTGAAACTAAGCCAACCGCTAGGAGTCATTTTCCTTTTAGAAGGCAAGTATGTCAGAACT
>Ga0115571_1002677_pt1 | contig 11595 bp, 12 predicted proteins | sample COGITO_mtgs_1205_FD_87293 | JGI IMG/M metagenome (GOLD analysis project Ga0115571, IMG submission 87293) | Pelagic marine microbial communities from North Sea - COGITO_mtgs_120531 | ecosystem: Environmental > Aquatic > Marine > Epipelagic | place: Germany:Helgoland, sampling site Kabeltonne...
GACCCTGAGGATATGACCGTTATTGGGCCCGTTATCAAAGAACAACAAAAAATCGTAAATGATACTATAGAAAAGAAACTATCACTTTCTAAGTTACAGTCAACAATATGGGAAAAGACTAATAATACCTCAAGTGAGGAATTTAGTTTATCTGAGATTGATGATGACACTTTACAAACCTTAATACAACAAGATTTAAGCAGTGGTGACAAGAAGGACGGTTATAAACTTGATTAAAAATAACCATTATGTCGATAAAAGATAAGTTTAACCAGGCTAGTTCTAAAGTAGACGCATACAAATCCACTATTAATACTGCGGTTAATCAAAAAAAACTACAAAAAATATCTGACGGATTAGATAGTAACTTTCAAAACGCAAAAAGTGACGCCCTAAAGCAATTAAACGCTATGGGTGATATCAAACAAAGAGCTCAACAGGAAATTGAAAATGTATTTGATGAATTAACTAAGTTATTCAAAAAAACTATGCCTAGTGGTAAAAACACCGGTTCCTCTACTATCGATTTCCTAATAAAGCAAGTTTTAATGGCTAGCGAAAACACTAAATCTAGAATAGGTGAGATTGTTGCTGAAGAGGTATTGAAAGTTGCTGGATGTTCAGAAGAACAAGAGTTTAACACTCAACCAATTTACATACCTGTTAACGATATTGATTTAAGGGAATTATTAAAAAACGACCCCTCATCCAAGCCATGGACATTTAGATATGAAAAAGATGCAATAAATGTCGGTTCTCAACCATTTTCAATGGATAAAGAACTTTATAATAGACTTCAGAATGAGGGTGTACCATTTACTGCAGAATACGGTAGTAGTTACATTGGTGCATCAGGAGCCGGTATTTTTGATATAAAGTATGTTACACAATACCCCGACCCTAATACTGGAACACCTATTTTTGGTGATTTTTACGAGGTAACGTTAGCCAATAGATTAAATGGTGATAATTTAGGTGATTTCTTAAGAGATTATTACGGTTCTATAGATATCGTTAATTTTAATATGATATCGGTAGAGATTATGAATATGTTAACTAACATTATTGATATTTCAGGTGGTATTTCCGTTAATCAAAAAGAAGAACAGACTAAGTTTGAAAAAATATTACAAAGAATATTAGGGCTTTGTTTTGATAATAATAGAGAAATTGATGTACAGGGTACGGCTAAGTTAGGTCAATTAGATAATATAGACCCATCGTTTTTTGAAATGTCCCCACTTGATTTAAAAAATATTGAGATTGAAGTTAATAATATGATTCAAGGAGTTACCGAATTCACTGACTGTAATAATGTAAAATTACCCGTCAATACTGAGTCACTATTAGATTCAATGGCTCAACTCATTAATGATGATGTTGGTAATGCCGGTCAAAACGCAGATAACTTAATGGGTTTAGTCAACAATATGGCTAAAGACCAAGATTGGAAACTCAATATACCATCGGGTATTGATTTAAATTTAAATGTAGCCATTAATAATGATTTTTTAAAGATTATTCCAAAAGCTGTAATGTTTGCAATTTTAAGACCAAAAATGTTATTAGGGTTACAAATTGTAATGAAGTCAGTTAATCCAAATTTTGCGAATATATTGGCACTAAGTAACTTAGAGTCATTTATTAAAACGTTTGGTAAATTTATGACAGAAATGTTAAGTAAAATTGCTGCGATATTTGTTGAAGAATTATTCATTTTATTAAAAAAGAACTTAAGATTATTGGTAGAAACATTACTTGTTGAAATAGTTAAAGAAGCCAAAAATAAACAAGCCGCTATGATTGCCGGAGTTATATTTTTAATAATTCAATTAGTTCAGGGTTTTATTGATTATCGAGAATGTAAAAGTTTAGTTGATGAAATATTAAAATTATTGAACTTAGCTGCCGCAGCCACAGGTATATCGTTACCTTCTTTCGCTTTAGCTGCTAGTTCATTATTAGGTGGGTTCTCTCCGACAAGAGCAATGACAGAAGTGACGGAAAGACTTCAATCAATAGGTATACCAACAGGTGACCTTCCAAGTGGAGCAGTAAATATCGCCATGCCAGCAATGTTTCAACAAATAAAAGGTACTTACCAAGAGCAATTAGCTAATGGTAAAGTTGAAGTCTTTATACCACCATTAGCGGTACCACCTGTGATAGCAGGAGCAACCGCACCATCAAAGGCTTCAGGAAAATCGTATTAATATGGATGAAAATAAAATAACAAAAATACTATTAGACTATAAAAACAGTTCCAATAAAGATTTAATTGAAGCAATGGATTTTGTACAAAATGATTTTGAGGAGACTAAAACTAATATTATTAAATTAACTCGTCATTTAGATAGTACTGAAATAATTTATAATAAAATTTTAAACGAGTATAAAAAAAGAACTAAGTAATGGCTGATATACCATATAATAATAGAATAATATATGTAGGTGAATGTATTGATAATATTGACCCTATGGGATTGGGCCGTATTCGTGCCGTACTAAAAACTGAAAACACTGCAGATAGGGAAAAAAGTGTTGCGGATACTGTAGGTGTTGTGGAAAAATGGACATCTAGAGACCCATTTGTTATTAGACCACTATTACCTGTCTTTATAAATACCGCACCTAAAAATGGTGAATTTGTTCATTTAATTTATTCTAACTCTGACGATAAATCTAATAAAGATAAATTTTATATCGGAGGTGTTTTTTCTTCCCTAACAAATGTAAAACAAGAACCTTACAATTCAGCAGTTAGTAATAGTAATTTAGGTAGTAGAAATAAACAACAGAAGCAACTACGTAACCCAAATACAGGAATTGTATTTGAATCGTCTAATAAAGGAGTTTATTCCGAACCTGACGACATATCTATTGATGGTAGAGGAAGTGCCGATATTGTTGTTAAAGAAGATACCGTATTATTAAGAGCTGGTAAATATAATGGTCAACCTAGCCCAAATATTTACCCTGTGGGTAACGATAATAGGTCATTCTTACAACTTAGTAAATTTAATAAAAAAACAGTATACGGTGAAGCCGAAAAACTTTATAAGTTTAAGTATAGACATAAACCAATTAGAATTTTAGTAGAATATAATGTTGTAAATCCAGATAATAATTCAAACGCATATACAGGGGGTATTTATATTTACACTTTAACCCCTAACGAAAGAAATGGTAGTCAAAGTTTTGGTATAACTACAGATGTAGAGGACACCAAGAATCTATACCAAAAGTTTGATTTTTTAGCTCTATCCGTTAACGATTTGACACGATTAATTAATAAAATAATTAACGGTGTTGCAGAAAAATTGGTACCTGATTTATCACCGATAACTACATCAGTTAAACCTTTAGGTCCTTTTAGATTAAGGGGTGGTGGAGATTCAACTTATCCAATTTATTTTAGACCTCAACCGAGTCTTTACAATAAATTAAATTCTGACACATCACAAACAAATGAGAAATTATTTATAGCTAATTTAATGGCTGGTGTAAAAGTTAAACAATCGGACTTAGTGGGTGGATATGGGTTAATATATGACCAAACAAAAAGAGGTGACGTACCTTTTACTCCTGAAAAAAATGAAGTGATTCCTGAAAAAGAAATATTATTAAATAATACTGCCTCCATACTGGGTGGAGATTTTGTGTATTTACTCTCACACAAATCATCAAAAAATGATACAGGTAAAATAAAATTATCTGACACATTATATGGTATTGAGGAATATACTCTTTCGGATGAAATTGAACCTAAAACGTCTTCTGTTGTGAGGGGAGAAGAATTAATCGAGCTATTAAATTTAATGGTACAGTTTCTTATTGGTCATGTTCATCCGTATCATGGTATGGTTCCTGACGGGACATCAACCAATGGGGTTACTATGGATAAGTTACAAAAAGAGCTTAGAGATGCAAATCAAAAGATACTAAATAAGTATATTCGTATAAACTAAGTATTTATATTAAAAAGAGTTTATGTCTACTTATAAATCATATTTTAATAGAAACACAACTATTGTTTCAAATTCATACGCAAATACAGGTAGAAACCCTATATGTGAACTATTCTTTGGTGGGGTAGATAATGTAATTACTCCAAAAGGGTTTAGTCGTTTTTTATTCGATATTGAATTATCAGGAATAACTGAGCAAATTCATAAAGGGGTTATTTCTACGGGTTGTTCAAAGAATATGAAACATATTCTCAATATGACTAATACTTCATCATTTGATTTGGAATTATTAAATGACACATGGTCTAATGGAAGAAGAAGAGCGACTTCTTTTGATTTAGTATTATTTAGAATACCTAAAGTTTCAGGAACCACAGGAGATATTCAATCATGGGATGAGGGTGTTGGATACGATTATTATGATTTTACTGAATTACCTACAGACAAAGCCTACTCAAGTAGACCAACTAATTGGTACGAATCTCAAACTATTTCAAATTGGTCAGTACCAGGGGTATATGATAATTTAAATACCAACTCAAGTCCAGGATTAAATTTCTCAGGTTTAACTATTATTGATACTCAACATTTTGAATTTGGTAATGAAAATATTAAATTTGATATGACTCAAGAGATAAACGATATATTAACGGGGACAACTACAGGAGTCACAGGATGGGGAATCGCCTTTTATCCTCAAGTTGAAAATATTACAGGATTAACTGAAAACTACTCGGTAGGGTTTTTTACTACGAATACACAAACATTTTATGAACCGTACTTAGAAACGACATATGATGATTTAATACAAGACGATAGAAATATTTTTTATGAAAATAAAGAAAATAGGTTATATCTCTATAGTTACCAATTTGGTAACCCTCAAAATTTTGACGAATTACCATCTGTAGATATTATGGATATGAATGGTTCAATAATATTTTTAGATTTACCGACCTGTCAAATAACTAATGGGGTGTATGAAGTTATAGTACCACCATTAACATCATCAAGTATACCATGTATGATGTATGACACATGGAAAAATTTAAAAATTAATGGGGTTGATATTTCTAATCAAACTAATGAATTCGTAGTTAATGATTTATCAGAGTTATATCAAATTGGTTCAACAACGAATGACCCTTCATTATATGGTTTTGATTTTTTCGGTATTAAACAAGATGAAAAAATATTAGGACCAGATGTACGTAAAGTTAATGTTATAATTAAAAAGGCGTACACTACGAATGAAGTACTTAATAAAGTTAATGCCTATTATAGGGTATATGTTAGAGAAGGTAAAACTGAAGTTCAAGTTCAAGATTGGACACAGTTAAATAGAACACCAGACAGTCACTATTTTATTTTTAATACTGAAGACAAAATACCTAACGAATATTTCATCGATATAAAAGTATTAACTGATAGGGAGATTAACACCTATAAAAGAGAATTAAAATTTCAAATAGTTAATAGAAAATGAGAAAGGTAACAATCACTGAAAACGAACTGATAGAAATAATCACTAGAGTAATTAGTGAAAAGAAAAAATCTAAAAAGAAAAAAAAGAAGAAGAACACTACTTTATGTGCGAGAGGTAAAAACGCCGCGAAAGCTAAATATGATGTTTACCCATCAGCTTACGCTAACGGTTACGCCGTCCAAGTGTGTAAAGGTAAGATGCCAGGTTTAGATGGTGAAAAAAGATGTTCAGGTAAATATTGTTCCGGTAAAAAATAATTTGTATATTTGTAGTATATAAAAAAAATAATGTATCTAAATACAACTTATCATTTTGTTAAAATTGTTAATGGGAAAGAAAAACTCATTATAGAAACCGAGTCTTCTTGTTTAGAAAGGGCTTTAGATTATTTCTACCTAATGGTACCTAAAGCTTATGGGGATAAGAGTTATACTATTAGAATTAAAAAAAATAATATTAGAAACGTTGCCAGTGAATGGGATTAAGTAGTTTTAGATATAACCCATTTATATCCCACATCACCACCATTTAATAACCAATTAACATACTCCACATCTTTTTGTGGTTTCCCTTTAAACGTCTCATTTAAAGTAATGATTTCTTTTTTACTGTCAAAAAATTGTTTTAACTCTAATAGTTGGTTTTTAGATATTACGTTATTCTCAACTATCTTTTGAGTGAGTCTATTAATTCCTTTAGAGTATGATAAACCTTTTTTCATTTGTCTAATTACAGGTGAAGGGACTCTAATATAATCATTGTTTTCGATAATAACGATTTTAAGGTCACCAGAACCTTTAATTACTCTGTGGTATGTCTCTTTATTAATAGAGTATTTTTGTCCAACCTTAAGGTCCTGAGGTAGTTCCTCGTCCATTTGTAGTTTCCAACCATCACTTGACTCTACAAATATTATACGGTCGTACTCGTCTTTGTGCCATTTTAACTCTTCAGAGCTAACGGATTCATTAAAAACTCTACGTTTTTTATTATGTGATAGTTGTGTGTCTGAATATATCATTACCAAAATCTACCTGAGACATTTTTACCAAAATCTTTATGTGCTCTACACGCCCAATAACCCGCTTTAGTTTTGTCTTTTTTCTTAGCACACTGATGTCTAGCCGCAAATGATTTACGAGCACCTGGGTCGTTCCATTTGGCGGTCATAACAGGAGAACCATACGATACTTTAATTACTTTACCCGTCTTAGGGTTTTTAACGTACACATACCACTTTTTAGGTCCACCTGACTTAGGTTTGTTTAAACTAATATCTTTACCCTTATATTCGGCCTCACTAAGTGTCTTTAGACTTGCACCTAATTCCTCAAGTGATGATAATGATTCGTTAGGTAACTCACCAACCAATTTCTCAACAGTATTCTTAGCTACCTCCGCAGGTACTGATAATGACATAGGGGTTTTATTATTTCTTAAATCTAAATAATACATTTTTAACTCCTTAAGTGCACCTATTAGGTTTATATCTTTATTTGACTCAGACCATAAAGATTTGGACATCTCAATAGCGTACCCAAGTAAGACATTGTAATTTACATTATCATCTTTATATTCAGATTCAGATTCATTGGCATATGTCCCGTCCCAACTAAATCCTTGCTCATTAACCATTGGAAAATCAAATGGTAGTCTCTTACCCTTATAATTAAAAAACTTACCTCTATCGGATTCTAATAACTCCACTTCCTCTTCTGACCATTGATTGTAACCCTCACTATATAATTTACGTGCTTCGTTAATTACATCAAAGTATTTTGGACTACCATATCTAAAAACATTTTCAGTTAATGAAAGACTATTATCAATATGATATTGTAATTCTTCAGATATTACGGTTTTTTCTTTAGTGTATGACCTTAAAACCGATTCGATTAATTTAGTGTTATCTACTAAATCCTCATCTTCTTTTTCAGGTTCAGGTAATGGTAATTTTACATCATCAAAAGAGTCTAGTTTTTTTGGTTCTAATGGTGGGTCTAATAAAAATCGTTGATTAATCCAACTTCTTAATTCATTTTCAACAAAAAATTCAGGAACAGGTTCATCGTCAGGTTTTTCTGATGCAAGTTCAGAAATATAATAAGCGAACTTTAATTTACTTTTACTATTCATTAAACTCATTAAACCATCACTAACAAAAAATATTTTACTAAACGGGTCGGTAGGGTTTATATTACCCTCAGCTAATTCGAGTACCCTTAAAATAGATTTTGCCCACCAAGATTTGTAAGAACTTGTTTGTTTTAATAAAGGTCCCAATACTTTATTGGCTGACCTCATAGCTGAAGCTATAAATTCACCGATGGCAACTTGTGGTATAAACCACGGTAGTAGACGAAGAAATGCCTTTACACCACCTTCACCCACGTTTTTAAAAAGTCTCTTATTCATTGCAGCATCAACAATACTTCTTAATTGTCCAAAAGTAATAGGTCCTTGTGCCTTACAAAACTTTTCAGAATCACATATACTTTTAACTGCTTGGTCAGATATACTAATGTCTGCCATTTTATCCTCTAAAACTAATTTAATTAATTTGTCTATTGATTCGTTTTTCTTTTTATAATTTTTTACTTTAATTCTTGTTGGTTTTTGACCTTTTCCTGTTTGAGTGTCTTTCTTTTCTTTTTCTCGTTTTCTACGACAAGCCGAGTCTTTATCTTTCTGAGACATTTTACCTGCAACACCAGCACCTCTACACACAGGGTACGCCCCTTTGTCGGCATCTCCACGACCACATGGTGGGTGACCACCACCTTTTTTCTTTTTACAAATATTAACCCACGGACCTTTCGGTTGAGAAGAACCTTTCTTTTTTTTCTTTTTTCCGAACCATACGGCTAAATCTTCTGTTAAAATATATTCACTCATACTTGATTATTACTATACTTCAGTTATCTATTAATAAATATAACAAGAAATAAACTTATTCATTAAATAAAAAAACAAAATGGCTAAAGCTAAAAAGACAACGTCTGACGAGACAAAAAAACCAACAGCTAGAAAAACTAGAACTAAAAAAACTGAAACTAAACCTGTAGAGGAAAAGGTAAGTGAAGTTTTAGAAGGTCAAGGTACCGAACAATCTGTTGATGAACAACCAAAACCTATTGGAACATTATTTGACACTATAAACTATACTAATCTTCAAGATTTAGATAAGTTTGTACAGAACTTAAATGGTGACCAATCATTGTACTGTGTAGTACACGCAGCTAAATCAGCACACAAACGAGGTGCATTTAGTATCGAAGAGTCTGAAGTGATTTCAAGAGCTATCAGAGTGTTAACTACACCTCCTGAGAATAAAGAAAAATCAGTTCCTGACCCTGAAGTACACAAAGCTAATTAATTAAAAAGGGACGTTGTCCCTTTTTTTATGCAAAAAAAATACATTATGACTAAAAGTGAAATAAGTACTAAAATTGTGAAAAATGAAATGATTATGATGAAGGCACGTAATAATGGTCATAAACCAAATGATGGTGATAAATTTCAACCATTAAGAATTGAAAATGAAATTTTAAGATGTATGTATTTTGGGGAAGACTCCCCTCATTGTATTAGAAACTATACAAATAAAAAAGGGGACCAATAAGGTCCCCTTTAATATTCCTATTAAGATATATTATCTTAAAGAGTTCAAGTCAAATGTTCTAACACCATCAACTACGATTCTACCATAGAAACGGTTATTAACCATTTTCTTAGCGTATCTCGTCATAATACCCTTTATCGGAGTAAAGTTGAACGGGTTATACATTGTAGGTGTCAACTGTAATGGTACATACGGTGCGTAAACGTACCCTGTATCCAATAATGAAGAACCTTTATGTCCCAATAAAACAGTGTTTGGTGGGAAGTAAGGGTCTCTGTACACTTGGTATCTACCTGATAATGTACCTACTCTTTCAATACCCATGTTGTATTGGTCTTGGTCTGGAGCCGCATTTGATACGTGGAAGTATTCCAAGTCATCAAAGATAGCTGAAATTTCCGAAGAAACAACAATCCAGTTAGCTCCACCTCTTAATGTAGATTTGTGAATTTGAGCTGAGATTTGGTTAATCGCAGTAATCAATGTCTGATTCCAGTCTTTTTGGTTATAGTTAACTGAACCATTAGACACTCTCTTCCATCCGTTGTAATCCAACGTAACGTCCAAGCCGCACCTTTTCTTAAGTCTCTTAAGATTTCACGGTCAATTTCAGCAGCCACTTGTTCTGATAATAAAGCTGTTAATTCAGCTTCAGCATCAATGTTATGGAATGCAGAAACATCTTGTGCTAATTCTGGAGACCACTGTGCTCTTAGTTTTCTTTCTGTAACCGATACAGTAACTGCATCAAGGTCGAAAGAAACTTCACCCATTTGGTCTTCGAATTCTAAGTCAGCATATACTCTGTAAGACGCTGCAACCGTAGGGTTAGCCGCGAATGTAGTACCTGTATAACCATCGATTGAACAATTAGTACATCCAGTAACAGGTGTTGAAGTATCAACTGATAAATAAATTACACCGTCAGCAGTACAAATATCATCATACTTACCACCTGGTCCTGTATAGGTTCCTGGAGGGAAGTTAGTTTGAGCTTCGTTACCGTATTGAACGATACCTTTACCATACTTCTGTGTTACCACATTAAAGTTATAGAAAACACTACCTATTTGTACTTCTAATGACGCTAAGAAATCCTCAGTGTCTTGTTCGTTACCTGTAGGTCCGATTAATTTACCTTGACCTGCAGATGCAAATCCTGATAATGCAACTAAAAGTGTTCTTTGGTTACCTGCGTAATCACCAGCAGCCGCAACTACTAATGATGAACCATCCCATTTTACTAATGTAGTATTCGCAGCAATTCCTGAAAACGCTCCTTTAGAGTAATCGAATAACCCAGCTGGGTCTGAATTCGGTGCAGAACCTTCGTAAAATCTATCATAAAGGTTTTTACCACCATCATAGTTTTCTTCAGGACTTGCTGGTCCATTAGGTGCTCCGAAAGGTGCAACATGTGTTCCATCAGCATTTCTGTTCTGAATTTTAGGTACAAAGTAGAATAATTTACCGATTGGTAAGTTCATCGCTTGTACTGATACGATATCATTAGCTAATAATTTAGAGAATACTCTTCTAATGATAGGGAAGACTACTGTTTCAAATGAACCTGAGTTATCTGAAGCAGATGCTTCGTTAATTAAGTGAGACGCTTGGTTTTCATATAATTGTGCCATGTTCTCTTTTACGTGACCTTTAAGACCCTCTAGGAATCCTAATTTGTCCCATTTGTTGATTGTGTCTTCTTTGATAACTTTAAGGTGTTTTAACCCAATATTACCAACAAGACCTGATTCTAATAATGCTCCCATTTTAGTATTTGTTTTTTTAAATTTTATTTTTGAAGTTTACCCATTAAATCCTTCATTCTCATGAACTGAGGATTTTCGTAGGTTTTACTTTCGATAAGATTTGTAGCAGAACCTTTAGATGGTGATTTCTGTACTTTAGATGCAACTGATTCAGTTACAACTGCAGAACTTCCTTTCGAGTCTAAATCTTCCTTTACAGTCTTATAAAGACTTTTCGATTCTTTGATTGTTTCAGCAGAATCAAAACGTCTTAAAATGTTTATTTTTTCTTGTTTTGTTGTCGAATGCTCAGTAAACAGTCGAGTAGCGTATGCTAGATTTGAATTGAAAACAGCAACTTCATTAAGTTTTTCTTTAAAGATGTTAAGTGCCTTACGGTACTCTTCATTTTTTTCTCTTAATTGTTTTACTTCTTTCTCAAGTGATTCATTGTACCTCGCTCTATTAGGAATAGAATGTGGTTTTGCAAGTCCTTTAGATTTATCAGAAGACGCTTTCTGTCCAGCAGCGTGACTTCTCACCATACCTTCTTTAGCCTCTTCGTAATCTTTGTGTGATTTTGAATCATCACCTTTTTTACCTCCGAACTCTTCATTAGATTCTTCATAATCCTTGTGAGATTTTGAATCGTCTCCTTTTTTACCACCATACTCTTCGTAATGTTCCTCTTTGTGATGTTCTTCAGCATCGTGGTGTGCGTCTTTTTCCAACTTCTCAATTTGTGAGTAGTCGTCTTCAGCTGCGTCA
>Ga0115571_1002678_pt1 | contig 11592 bp, 5 predicted proteins | sample COGITO_mtgs_1205_FD_87293 | JGI IMG/M metagenome (GOLD analysis project Ga0115571, IMG submission 87293) | Pelagic marine microbial communities from North Sea - COGITO_mtgs_120531 | ecosystem: Environmental > Aquatic > Marine > Epipelagic | place: Germany:Helgoland, sampling site Kabeltonne...
GACAAGGACGGGTGGAACGCGGGAGCCTTCCATGCCAAGCTTGACAACCAGGGCCCTGCTATCCTGATTGCCAAGACGAAGAAGGGAGGGTACTTTGGGGCGTTCAATCCGCTGGGTTGGGCATCGCGGGAGGACTATCGGGATGCATTTAACGCGTTCCTGGTCAAGTGGCCCAAGAAGAACTCAACAGAAGGGGAGCCGTTCATACTCGAGAAGGTGGGCGGGAGTGGAGCGGCAATCTTCGATTTCGGCGCCGAGGGGCCCATCTTCGGTGCCGACGCGTTGAAGATTCCGTTGGGCAGGGCGCCGTCGATGGGGTCATCGTACGCGGCGATAGGTGGCTCATCGCTGTTTGGCGGGGGTAAGGAGATTAAGTCGGCAAAGTCGAGGCTGGGGTCGGCATATGCGTCACCGCCCGATGATACTTATTCGTTGTTCGGACCGGGCGAGAAGTTCGAGGCAAAGCTCGTTGAGTTGCGCGTTTACACGGGGGAGGGCTTAGACGGTTTCTACGCTTAGACGGTCACCAGCATAGACGGTCACTTAGCTAGTCTAGTCACCTCCACCCGAGGCGTGAAGCGAAGTGGGAAAAGAGTCGCGGGTCACCAGCGGCCATCACCCCTTCAACGTTACCCGGGGAGGTACGCACTTCGCTCGAGTAGTCGTACGATTGCCCATCGGTTCCGTTGACGAGCCATCCGTCGTGGTGAGCTCGCAGAAGCGCTTCACCCGCGCACGTGTCCCATCGCTTCGTGCCTTTCTGCGGGAAGATCCACGCGTCCACCCTCCCGTCTAGGATCAACGCGACTTTCCCGCCCGCACCTCCAGCTCGCACAACTTCCGCGGGCGCGAGCGACTCGATGGCCTTTTCGATCGCCGGCCCGGGGTGTGACCTCGTCGTCGCGACCCTGAGGTTCATGGGATCGGCGGGGGCAAGCCTGGGGACACGCGTCGCGAGGGAGACCTTCCTTCCTGGACTGGACCAGACGCCCATGTTGTATCCGCCCCACAGCGTCCTGCCCACGCATTTGGGATCCGAACTCGGTTCGCCGTCGTGGTTGACGAAAGGCTGATGGATGACGCCGGCAGTAGGCACTCCCCCGACGGAGATTCCCATGAGAACAGTAACGCCAGACCAGTGCTCGGGACCCTCTACGTACTCTCGCGTTCCGTCCAGGGGATCGACCCAGACGCAGATGTCATCGGAATTCGCATCCACACCGGGAGGTAAGTGAAGCTCGATTGGCTTGACGAGTTCCGCCGCCGCGTCGACGACGTCGACCGAAATAGCCTCGTCATCCTCGTCGATTGTTCCATCCGCGTTGACGGATCCCGCCTCCGTGAGCGCGCCTTCGAGTGCTTCCTCTCCCAGAACATTGACCCGATCGCCAAACTTGTTTCTCAGCGTCGCGACGATGAGACGCTCCGCTCTTCGGTCCGCCTGCGTCTGAGGGTCGAGGGCTTTGGCGCCGCCGCCCGACGTGTCGCTCTTGTCGCGAACTCGCCCCAAGGATCCGCCCGCCGCGACGGATCGAACGATGTCTCCAGCCTCGTCAGCGAGTGCCACGCACACACCGAGCAGCTCGGACACGAGTCGTTGCGTTGAAAGTCCTTCCGAGTCGGAATCCATCCTGCCCAAAGCCGTGTTGGCATCAGCCATCTGCCTGTGCAGATGCCACCGACTGCGCTTGTGCATGCCCTGATTGTGAGAGTCGGCGTTTTGTGCCAACGTCGCGGGCGTCACGGTTCCCCACATGGCGCCCATAGTGAACCGCGTGTAATCGATATCGTGCATCAAGAGGTGAAACTCAAGCGTATCCAAGGTGAACGTATCCGCCGCCACGACCGCCTCATGACTCCCACGCGCGCGGAGAGACCCAATCAGCTCGTCGTGGTACAACTCGATGAAACGATCCTTCTCCGCCAACACCTCCCGTGACGCGCTCGTGTAAAAGTAGTAGGCGAGATCGCGCGCCGGTGATCCTGGGCCGCACCACTGGAAATCGATCATCTTAATCCGACCCGTGCCCGCGTCCCTGATGATGTTCGCAGCCTTGAAGTCGCCATGCACCACAGTCTCGGCGCAAGAAGATGACAATCGATGGAACGCGTGAGCATCCCGCCGTAAACTTTTCCCGAGCTCGCCGCGCCTGCACGCGGCAATCAGCTCGTCGGGATCGTCGTTTTGGAAGGCATCGCACAGCGCCTGGAAGTTGCTTTCAATCTTATCCAGGTCGCCTTGGCGCTTATCCAGCGTCCAGTACCCTCCGAGGGGCCAGAACTCTTGCGGCAGAGGCGGTGAATCGGGCAGCCCCCGCCACCACCTAGCGTGGAACCTGGCCAGCATCTTGAGAGCGTCCGTCGCGTCGACTGCGTTCATGCCGAGTGTGCGACTCGGTATCGAGTTTCCGAGGTCCTGAGCGACGATGGTGAACATGTTCCCCGATCCCTCCCCGTCGGCAAGGAGTACGCCGGGAACGTCCTCTCCTCCACCCGTGGCGACCTCATCCCCGAAGTTTTCGATACATCTTCCGGTCTCATCGACGCGCGGGCTCAACGCATAGAACGCACACTCACACGCGTACGATCGCCGCGTCCGCTCTCTATGCTCGTCGTCACGATATACCACCTTGGAGATGTCCACGTGCTTGAATACGAACGAGGCGGCTTCGTCGTCTCGTCGGAGCTTAACGGGAACAACGAACGCATTCGCTTGTTGAATCAGCCTCGACGTATCCACCGCGATGTCCTTCGCGTCGACAGTCTGGAGCTTCGACGCGAGGGTCTCAGCCACAAAGCCGCCAAGAGCATGCATGGTCTCCTCGTCGGACCCGGCCGCGTGCTCCGGGGGCATATCGTTGTGGCGTTCGTTCCGTCGCGTTGTCACTCGTACCCTAACAAGGGCGGTTTTGCTTCGAGCCCGAGATGGCGAATCCTGCGATGGCCCGCGGCGAGCGTTTTTCTGAGGAAGGATCCGGTCTCTCCCGCCACACTACGATACCGCGCGGCAGCTGACGCCGCACGCTGCTGGACCTCGCATCAACATCAGGGCGCAGGCATTCACCGCGATGGCCCGAGAAGCCTTCGCTTCGGGTGCGAGGGCGATGGGTCCAGACCCCAACGACCCGTTCGAGATACTCGGCATCGGGCGAGGATCCCGAAAGAAGATGGCGCCCGAAGATCTGCGAGCCGCGTTCCGACAGCGCGCGAAGGAGGCGCATCCGGACAAGGGTGGCGACGCGAATTCGTTCCATAGGCTCAAGAAAGCGCTCGATGACGCCCTCGCGGAGCTGAGCGCGACGGTGAGCGCCAAAGGGTCAGCCCCGCAGTACGACTGGCGCCGAGGAAAGACTCAAAACGCCCGTCCGCCTCCCACTAGAGAGAGACCACCGGTACAGCGTGAACAACCCGCCGCACCCGTCCCGTCGCGAGACGAAACTCCGGTGGATGCGCGGCAACCTCGGCATCGCTCCGAAATTCCAAATCCGCGCCTGGTGCTCTCCGGAGGCCAGAAGGACGGCGCGTCGTGTCCCGTCATCTCGGTTGCGACATCGCCGGGTGGCGCGTTGGTCGCCACCGCGTCTCTCGGTGGCGGCGTGCGGCTGTTCGACTCGCGTACGGGGATGATGCTGGGTGCGTACACGCGTGACGAGGCAGGCGGCTCGTCATCGGAAGGAAGGAAGAAAGTACGCGGCGCCATCGGGGTCTGGTTCGGACCGTGCGGGATGCCACTCATCGCCGCGTTTGGCGACGGGTCCCTCGTCGCGTGGAGAATCAACTGCGACGAATCGAGGTCTCTCGACGCCCCGCTACACCTCGTCGGACACACGCACCGGGTCACCGCCGCGTGCTTCGCGGACTCGAACGTTCTGTGCACCGCGTCAGCGGACTCCACCGCGCGGGTCTGGGACCTGGCTGAGATGTGGAACTCGGGAGACCAGCCAGTGACCAGCGTCGAACTCAGCGGCCACGACGCGCCTCTGACGTGTTGCGCCGTATCCAGCGGAGACGACGGCTGCGAAAAGCTTCTGGCGACGTGCGACACGCGCGGTACATTCTGCGTGTGGTCCATGGCGCCCGGTTTCAAGAAGCTATACCGCGTCCGATGGAACGGTGGCGGCGGCCAAAACACGGACGGATTCGATGACGGCATCGTTAAGTGCCTGTGGATGCCCAGCGATTCCGACGGCGAATATTTGGCGACGGCGCACGTCATGCCAGAGCGGGACACCAGTAGGGTTCTGGTGTGGCGCGTTCCCCCGCTGGAACTCAGAGGACGCAAAGACGGAGATATCAAGGCGTACACGAGGGAACTTCCGGGAAATGGAAGCTCTTTCGTCGGCAGAATCACGGACATGGTCTTAGCCGCCACGCCGCCAAAGACGCCGAATTCGCCTCTCGCTTCGTCGTCGGCTTCATCTTCATCCGATTCCGACGACGACGGTTTCCTCGACGACGGTGTCCTCGTCCTGAGCGGATCGGGCGGTTGGATCAAAGGCGCGACGTGCATGGACGGTAAGAAGATGTCGTCGTTGTGGACCCTCACCGACGAGCACTCGACGCGTGGGTCGATGCACGCGGTCCACCGGGTCGCGGCGTCACCATCCGGCGGTTTGTTCGCATCCGGAGGAGAGGACGGCACGGTGCGTGTCTGGGAAACTGAGGATGCCACGTCAGTGCAAACGTTCGGACACATCTCGGAAGGAAGAGGGAGGGTATGGTCGCTGGCATGGAGCGAGGACGAATCGTTCTTGGTCGTCGGCTACGCAGGCGGAACCGCGGCTGTGTGGAGCGTGAAACCCTGAAACGACGTCCTCGAGGTCTTTTGCTCGCATTCTTTCTTGCGTCATTCCGGGCTACCACTCTTATAGACTACTAAACCAATCCCTCATAATATCACATGATATCGGCCATCTTGGTGTACACGAAGATCTGGTCGCTGTTTTCACCCACCCGCACGATCCGCACGGCGTCGTCCACGAACGAGACGACCGCCTCCGCCTCCACAGCGCCGCCCGCCACCGAGCTCATCAGCTCGGAGGTTGGCACCACGATCTGGTCCAGGATGGCGCCGCCCACGTTGCTGTTCCGAACGCGGGTCGTCCTCGGGGTGACCACGAGGGTATCTCCGGCACCGCCCGGCTTGACGGTGATGTTGGCGGTTGAAACCACCACGCCGCTGACGCCGGATGCCATCGCGAAGAACGGGTCGAAGATTTTCATCTCCACCTCGCTCACCATCTCCTCGCTCTCGAGGCTGATCGTCTGGGAGATGACACCGAAGGGTCCACGCGTACCCGCGACGGGCAGACCCGCGGTGAACTTGAACAGCTGCGACGCGAGATCCTCACCGCCCGGGAGCATCTTTTGGAACCCCCAGAAGAACGGCGACGACCTGAACGCCTCGACGGATGCGTACACCAGCGCCCACTCGCCGTCGATGTTCCTCGCGGGCTCCTCGGTGGGGTTCATGAACTCGAGCTCGGTGATGATATCCTCCATGGTCGCCTTGGCATCGCGGCTCGCCTGCTGGCCACGGCTGGAAGCCGCGGCGAGGCCGAGAAGCTTGCGGATGAGCCTCGATCGCTCCTCGGCGTCGGGATCTTCCTCGGGTTCCTCCTCGGGGGCGGGAGGGGGCGGCGCGGGAGCCTCAGCCTTCGGCTCCTCCTTCTTTGGGGACGTAGCCTCGGGCTGTATGGACGCCGCCTCGGGCTCGGAAACCACCTTCTTTGGGGTGTCCTTCATGAGGTCCTCCTTGGTGAACGTCATGGGCTCAGCGCTCGAGCCGTCGTTCTCGTCCACGCTGAGCGCGCGAGGCGTCACGAGCGAAGCCGAGCGAGCGGATCGGGGCTTGGCGGCGATGGTCGGCGCGATCGCCGCTCGCCGGGTGGAGAGCGGGACGCGGGAGGACGCGTTGGGACGCACATGCGCGCGGGTGGACGCGACGAGCGCCATGCCTGGAGGAGGACGCGTGTCTTGTTCTGGGCCAGTTCGTTCTGAGCCACCAGATCAAGATCTCGCGCGCCAAGCTTCGCGCCGGTTGAGAGCCCCGATTTCGGCTCAGGCCTCACGCGGGTGCCCAAAACCCAGATCTCGGGGGTAACATCGCCATAGCAGATACGCCAAAAGAGCGTGGACCATGAAGCTCGTGGTGGCGACGCAGGATGACCAGATCGTGAACGTGGAGGTGGACCCCGGCACGGAGGTCGAGAACCTCAAGGCGATCCTCCAGGCGGAGACGGACATACCGACGGACGACCAGGTCCTCATGGCGAGTGGGAAAATCATCCAATCCGGGACGCTCTCGGGCAACGGGGTCGGCGACAACGACGTCGTCATGCTCATGAGGAAGCCGCCCGGTGCGGGAGCCGGTGCGGGTGCAGCCGTTTCAGGTGCGAGTAACCCGACCGCGGTGGACCCGAGCGACGGTTCCGCGGTGAACCCGGTGGAGTACATCAGGTACCTCAAAGGAGATCCCGCGCAGCTCGCGCAGATCGCCCGCGTGCTTCCGGAGTTGCACAGCGCGGTCATGAGCGAGAACCAAGCGGAGTTCCAGAAGATCCTGCGCGCTCTTCATCAGAGTAAACTGAAAGAAGAGGCGAGGAAGAAAGCGGAGATTGACCTGCTCAACGCGGACCCTTTCGACATGGAGGCTCAAGCGAAGATCCAAGCGATGATTGACCAGAGCAACGTCAACGAGAACTACGAACAGGCGATGGAGAACACCCCGGAGGCGTTCGGCAGCGTGATCATGCTGTACGTGGACATGGAGGTGAACGGCCACCCCCTCAAGGCTTTCGTCGACAGCGGGGCGCAGATGACGATCATGTCCCTCGGGTGCGCGCAGCGTCTGGGTTTGGAGCGACTCATCGACTCGCGGTGGCAAGGAGTGGCGAAGGGCGTGGGCACGCAGAAGATCATCGGCCGCGTGCACCAGGCGCCCATCAAGGTGGGAAACAAACACCTCGCGTGTGCCATCACCGTGCTGGAGAAGGAGCAGGACATGGACTTTTTGCTCGGCCTGGACATGCTCAAGAGGCACCAGTGCTGCATCGACCTGGAAAAGAACGAGCTACGCATCGGCTCCGCGGAGGTTGCGTTGCCTTTCCTGGGCGAGGCTGACCTCCCCGCGTCCGCCAGGCCCCAGAACTTCGAGGAGCAGCCGGCCACTCCCGCGCCCGCCGCCGCCGACTCCGGTGCCGGCGCCGCCCCCGCGGCGGCGGCTGGAGGTGACGACGCGAAGATTGCCAAACTGATGGAGCTCGGTTTCGCGAAGGAGCAGTGCGAGCAGGCGCTTGGTGCGGCGGGGGGTAACGAGGAGCACGCCGCGGCTATTCTGTTCGGGGGTTGACGACGAGAATCCGCGATTACTTACGGCAATGTAGAAACAATCCGTGTACCTCTTAATAAATGTTACGTTGCCCAACAATCGTGACTCTCATGTTGCCCGTAGATGAGACACCACTTACCGTTGCGCGTCTTCAGTCTGCCCCGGGGCTAGCTCGACGTCGTCGCCACTCGCCCCTCCGGGCGGGACGAACGCCTGCGCGGTGAGCTTGAGCTTGGACACAGCCGCGGCTGCCGCCTCCGCGAGTCCCTTCCCGCGTCCCATGGCGAATCCCTTGGTCCCGTCGGGTCCCTTGGCGTCGACGAACCTGGCGGGCGCGGCGAACTTGGTCCCCGCGGGTCGTTCGCCGTCGGAATCCGTGTTACCTGAATTGTGGAGGTTGGTGGAGCTCCCGCCCGGAGTCAGGTTGGTGTTGATGAACTTGGGGCGTTCGGGCTTGGGCGCCTCTTTGGTTCGGATGACCTTGCGCGCGGCGGGTTCCTTGGACGACGCCCCGGGTGCGGGCAGGGAGACGGAATACGTCACCTCGTCACCCTCGGCGAGCGTGACGTTGCCCTCAACCTCGGAGCCGTGGAAGAACACGCGCATGACGCCGCGCTTAGCGGCGTCTTTGCGGGACCTCTTCTCCGTGCCCTCCGACGGACCCCTGAGCTGGACGAGCTTGATCCTACCGTCGCCGCCCGTGCCAACGTCGGAGAGGGTGGAGTGAACCCCGGTGACCTCGATGTACTCCTCCGGTCGCTCCTCGGGCTCCTCGTCGGATTCCGAGTCGTCACCCTGATCCACCCGGTTGACGGCGTCGGGGTCGTCGTGCTCGAGGAACCCGTACGATCCCTGCGACTTGACCGCCGCCACCACACCCTTGAACCTGACCACGGTAACCTCCGTCGCGGACCGTACGTTGGACCGCTTGTCCGTCCTGATCTTGAACGTGATCATGTCGCCCGGTCGCGGGTTGCTCTTAGCATCCTTAAGGCCGCGGCGGTCGTACCTGAGAGCGACTTTACGCTTAGCCGCCGGCTTGACCGCGTCCCCGTCCTTCTCCTCACCCTCCTTCTCCTCGGTTACCACCTCTTCGGCAGTTTCGTCCTTACCGTCCTTACCGTCCTTCTTGTCCGCTGCTTTGGCTTGGTGCGGGGGGAAGTCTGTGTCGTCGTCACCAACCTCAAACTCCAACGTGCCGGTGGGCTGCGCGGATCCGCTCTTCTCGTACGACCCTGAGCGGTGACCGAACATGAGCTTATCCCGGCACCAACCCTTGCGTTCAACCTCGGAGACGATCTCGAACACCGCGCTGCCCTTGGGGGCGGGGCTGACCTTCACCGCGAACGTCTGGCGTTCGTTCCTGCCCCCGCCCCGGCCGCCCCGGCCGCCCCCGCCGGACTCCCCTTCCTTGACCATGAACCGAACCTCCTGCCCGACGCTCACCGCGTCCTCGCCCCCTTTGACCTCCGTGAAGTGGAAGAACAAGTCCTGGGTGCGATCGCAGCACTTGATGAACCCGAAGGAAGCCTTCATGATGACCACGACGCCGTATTCGAACCCGTCGTCCGCGCCGGCGTCACCCTGAACTCCACCCTTCTTGCCCCACCGACCGTCGCCGTCGCTCGGGTTGGTTTTGGCGTTGACCGCGGCGATGGCTTCGCGCTCCTCGCGCTCCACCGCCCTGGCGCGGTCCTCCGCCTCCCTCGTGGCGCCCACGTCCATCGCGGTGGGCTTACCCGACCTGCCGTCGTTCCCGTCGCGGAACCAAACCGCGTCGCCGACCCGGAGGTCGTCCTCGCGGGTCGCCCTGTCCAGGTTGGTGTAGTGGAAGAAGAGGCTCGGGGGTCTCCTGCCGCCGGACTCGTCCCCGGACTTGATCGCCTCGAGCCTCGCGCCAATCTTACGGATGAAACCGTACGACTGCGTGAGCTTCTCGACGCGACCGAGCTCGCGACCCTCCGAGTCGGTGACGGCGAACGAAGCGGCGTCGCCCTTCTTGTCGTTCTTGTCGGCGTCTTTTTGTTCCTGGCGCTGGGAGAGCTTGATGCGGTCGGGCCTGCGCCTGCCGTCGAACCTGTTCTCGATGACGTCGAACACGACGGTATCGCCGGGCTTGAGTTTGGGGCACGAGTCGTCCAGGTCCGCACCCTCAAACTCGATGCTCTTCTCCCTCGGCGTCTCACCCGACTTGGAATTCTTGTCTTTTGCGTCGGCGACTGGCGCGGCGGGTGCGCCGCCGAGCGCGGGGAACTCGTCGTCGTTGACAACCTTCGTTCCCCCCGGGGCGTCACCGGGGCTCTGCGGGTACATGAACGAGATCCTCCCGCCGTACGAGTCCATCTTGGTCCGGCCCCGCAGACCCCGTCGCACCGTACCCACCAGGCTCGCGTCGACCACGACGGGTCTGCGATCCTCCTCGGACAGCCTCTGCACGTTGAGCGCGTTGGCTTTGCCGTCTTTATCCCTCGGCGCCGCCCCCGGGACCGCCTCGCGCACCACGAACTTGACCTCGTCGTTCACGCGCAGGTCGTCGATGCCGTTCCGCTCCATCACCTCGGAGGCGTGGAAGAACAGATCGGGCCCGTTCCTGCTGAGCAGACGGACGAAGCCGAACGAGTCCCTGACCGTCTTGACCACGCCAAACTCGAAGCCGTCGCGGGTACCTTTGTCGGACGGAGAGCGCGACCTGGGCGCGGGAGCGGGGCGGGGGACCCTGGCGCCACCGCCCATCGAGCCGCGGTCGTAGTCCGGGTCGTCCCGGTCGTCCCTCCTCCCAGATCCGCGATCCGACTGGTGCCGCCTCCCTTGCTGCCCGCCGCCGTGCGAGCGATCGGGCGGGGGCGCGCGACCGGGATCGTGGCGCGCGTAACTCGGAGCGGGGCTGTTTCGTCCCGGGTCGCTCATGGTGTTGTGGATTAAAAAGTTGGGTAAATCGCGGCGTCGTTCAGCCTTGGTGCTGCACGAGAGGCGCGCGACGTGGTGTGACGATCGGGACTCGCGAGGTGTCGGCGACTTTGACATCTTCTCTGCCATCCGTGGTCTCGGTCATCACAAGCAAACAGTTATAGGAAATGACGTGTTTGTGGTTGAAATCTTGTGTTTGTGCACCTTTTGTATCATAACTGTTTGCATGTGCAAAATCACCGGGAATCGGCACAGAAAACCAAAAAGTCCTGCGACAGATATCTTTCCCCTCGTCCGTCATACGCGAGTCCCGAAACTTTTGGCTTTTTCCCGTCATCGGATACGTCCGAGAAGCGCGCGCCCTCGGCCGACATAACGCGCGCACGAACCGATACGTCGGTAAGTGCCCATCAGTGACTCGTTCGCGTCCGGTCCATCACCGTCGCGTCGATATACGATCGTCGAAGACGTTCGCGCGTGTGACTTTACGGAACCACATCTTTCGCGGCACCTGAAACGATGACCACCGTCGTCGGCAGGCTCGTGCAGCTCGGCGTGAGCGGCGAGGTCGATCGCGCCTTCGACGTCGCCGATAAGGAGCTCACCATCGGCAGGCAGGTTGGCTGCGATGTGCACCTCAAGTACGCCGCCATCTCCAGGCGTCACGCCACCCTCGCGGTTCAGAGCGGAGGCTCGGTGCGTGCCCCCGTCCCCACGACTCACCCATCGCCAACAAAGAAACGTCCCCCTCGCTTGATGGACCCCACGACTCACCCGCCTCGACCCCTTCCCAACCTACAGGCCTTACTCAAGAACATGAGCAAGACCAACCCGGTGATGCTCAACGGCGTCAACGTCTCCGAGGACGGCTCCGAGCTCAAGCACGGCGACGAGGTCGTGTTCCCCCAGGGCGAATCCGAGCGCCTCGTGTTCCGATACGAGCTCGTCGACGCCGACACGGGCGAGGTGCTCGGCGCGGTCAAGTCCTTCGGGTCGCCCAGCCCCGCCAAGTCCCCGGCCAAGTCCCCACTCGGCGAGCGCAACGGTGAGGCCATGGAGGCCAAGTCCCCCGCCAAGCCCGCGAGCGCCAAGAAGGCAACCCCCGCCAAGTCCCCGGCCAACTCCCCCGCCAAGTCCCCGATGAAGGCTCCCACGCCCAAGTCCGCGGCCAAGTCCCCCAAGGCTCCCACTCCCAAGTCCGCGGCCAAGTCCCCGGCCAAGGCTAAGCCTCCCGCGGGACCCACGCCCCACACCAAGGCGGCCAGGGAACTCGTCGCCACCGCGGTGGACAACCTCGTCAACGCGGAGACCAAGTCCCCCGCCAAATCCCCGGCCAAGTCCCCCAAGAAGTCCCC
>Ga0115571_1002682_pt1 | contig 11574 bp, 10 predicted proteins | sample COGITO_mtgs_1205_FD_87293 | JGI IMG/M metagenome (GOLD analysis project Ga0115571, IMG submission 87293) | Pelagic marine microbial communities from North Sea - COGITO_mtgs_120531 | ecosystem: Environmental > Aquatic > Marine > Epipelagic | place: Germany:Helgoland, sampling site Kabeltonne...
GTAGTTTTAGTACTCTTTTTTGAAGGTTGTAGTTTTAGTAAAGACAATATTAAGAGTGTTGTACAAACTAATTCTGCAGTTGAAATTGTAAAATACAAAAATGAAATTATATCTACTTTAATAAAGTATAAAAAAAAGCTAGATATACGTAATCCCTATTCTTATAATAAAATACTTTCTAAAGATATTATTAAGCAAATAGTAGAAAATCAAAATTATATTAATATTATACAAGATAAGAAAAAGTTAAAAACTTATGATGAATACCTACATTATGCTCTTTTAAATAAAGACATTGCGAACAGGAATGATTTTTTGATTATTGGTCTTTATAAATTAATTTATAAAGCGTATAGCTTACAAGACAAGCATAAATTTACGGCATTAGAACATAACAAATTCGAGTTACTAAAGCTTTATGAATATATGCAAGTTTTAAGATGGAAGATTAGAACACAAAAAGATGTGAATGGAAACTATCTTTTTAATACTTGGCAGAATAATTGGCAATTAGAATTTCTTCATAAAGATAAAAATGATTTAAATATAATAAAAGATTTACAATATATAAAATCCAATAAAGAAACTATACTTTCTCCTTCTAATTTTTCTTTTGAAATATTATTTTCAAAAATGATATTAAATGTTGAATATACATTAAAAAAGATAAATATAGAACCTTATTCTATGAGTGCATCTGCTATTAGAAGTTTTATATTTATTCTTTAAAAGATAAGTAAGCTATATAAATAGCTTACTTGTCTTTTCTTAGCTTATGACTGATTGTATATAGAACTGGTAAGTAAACTAGATTAAGAATTGTTCCCCAAGCAAGACCAAAGCCTAATGCAATTGCAATTGGTTGGAAGATAACAGCTTGACCTGTTGGGAAGAAAATTAATGAACTCATTCCAATTAATGTAGTCACAGTTGTAATAATAATAGGTCTAAATCTTTTAGTTGCTTTTACAAATATTTCTTCCAAAGTCTTAGCTTTTTTAAGATAAGTCATCATAATAATACCATCATTAATAACAACACCAGCTAATCCTAATGCACCTATCATTGAGGGCATAGATAAATTTAATCCCATAACTTTATGACCTATTAAAACTCCTAAAATTGAAAATGGAATAATACTCATAACTATAAATGTTTCTCTAAATGAGTTAAATAAATAAAGCATTGAAAGCATAATTAGAATAATAGCAAGTCCTGAAGCTAGGAGCATATCTCTTTTTAATTCTTCTTTCTTTTGAGCCTCACCTTTAAACACTAGTTTTATTCCATCATTTTTAAGTTGATTTAATAATGGTTGTAATTTTTCAATTACTTCAGTTGAAGTTATAATATCAGGATCAACATTTGCAAAAAAGTAGAAGTTTTTCTCTCCTTGATCTTTTAAAAGTTGTTCAAATGCTCTAATTGTATTAAGTTCAACTATTTGTTCTAGTGCAACAAAAGAACCGTTACTTAATGGTATTTGTGTACTTTTAAAAGCTTCATAATTATCTTTATTTTTAGATTTGATTTTGATATCTAACATCTCTTTATCATCAAAAGAAACACCTTTTTTCTTTAATAGATAAAGATTTGAAAGATATGACCCTATAAAAGATTCTGTAATTCCAAGTGACTCACCATATTTATTAACTTTTAATTTAATTTCATCAATTCCAAACTTTAGAGAATTTGATACTGATTTTATTCCATCTAGTTTATTTATAGCAACAGTTAAATCATCCATTGCTTTAATTACTTTTTGATTATCATGCGAAACTAAACCAATTTTTACATCAGCTTTAATAGGTCCTACTTTTCTTTCTAGTACACCTATTTCTTCTAATTTATATTTTTCTTTATAGTTTTTTTCATTTAAGAATTTTTTTAACTTTGCAGCAATTTCTTTTGATTTTAAAGTCCGTGTTCTGCCTTCATCGTCATAATAAAAGCTAAGATAAGGAGTTACATATTTATCTAAGATATTTGCAGCTTTTAATTTTTGAAGTTCTACTGTCATATACATAGCATAAGGAAACCTTTCTGTATTATTTCCAGTATCTTTTCTATAACCAGCAACTGAATCAATACTTCTTATAAAAAACTCATCTTTTTTAAGCATTAAATCTTTTTCAATTTCTTGAACAATTTTAAATGATTCTTCAAGTGTTGTATTTGCATCTGCTTTCATAGAGATTTTAACATCTGTAGCATCAAATTTTGGAAACATTTGGAACTTTGATGTTTTAATAGCTGTAAATGTTGCAAAGGGTACAAGAATAATAAATATAATAAGAAATGTTTTTTTCCAATCCATAAAAAAATGAATGATAGAATTATAAATTTTATTTGCTTTTTCCCATGAAGTAACTTTTGCACCATTTTTTAGTGCATGTGCAGCATGAATTGGAAGAAAAATAAAGCTTTCTATTAACGAGGCAACTACTAGTGCACTTAATGCAATAGGGATAAGTTTCATAACTTCACCCATAGTTCCACTAATCATTAATACAGGAAGAAAAGAAAATAGTGTAGTAAGAGATGCTATAGTTACTGGTTTTACCATTTCACTTGCACCTTTTATTGCAGCTTCTTTTGGATGCATTCCCTCTTCTATATGTTGTTGAATATTTTCACTCACAACAATTGCATCATCAACAACAATACCAATTGCAATTAAAACTCCAACAAGTGATATCATGTTTATAGAATAACCACTAAGATACATATATATTGCTGCAATTACAAATGATGTTGGAATACCAAGTGCAATAATTGCCGACATTCTAAAGTTAATTAAAATCATTACTAATATTGTAATTAATATAATTCCTAATAAAATGTTTGAAACAACAATATTTAATCTATCAGTAATTCTTTCACTATTATCATCGGCAATTGTGATATTAATATCAGAATTCTTTTTATTTATTAAAGGAAGTAAATCTTTTATTTTTTGAGCAAGAACTATTGCATCAGCAGTATCTGATTGCTCAATTGCTAAAGATAAAGCATTTTGTCCGTTAAAAGAATAAAGAGTAGATGAGTCTGCATATTTTTTAGAAATTTGAGCAATATCTTTTACATATATGTTTTTATTGGAAACCTTGATTAAAGTATTACCAAAATCTACTGCATTTTTTGCACCATTGTATGTTGAAATATAATAGTGTTTTTTAGGATCTTCAATTTTTCCAACGGGAAAGATATATGATAAAGTAGAGATAGTAGAAAAAACATCACTTTTATTAAGTCCTAAAGCATCGATTTTTTTATCGTCTATTAAAACTTCAAAATACTTATCTGAATCTCCAAATATTGTAACGTCATTTATTCCACTAATTCCAAGAATTTGGCTCTTTAACGTTTCAGCAAAAGGTTTTAGTTCATCTGTTGAATATTTTTCTGAAGTAAGAGTTACATCTATAAGTGCTCGTGAGCGATTTAAAACATTTACTGTAGGTTCATCCATATCAGAAGGAAGATTACCTTTTATAAGTGCAATTACATCTTTAACTTTATCTGCTTCATTGTATTTGTTTTTACCTTTTTTAAGCTCTAAAACAATTGTAAATGAACCGGGGCTTATAATTGTAGACATAGTATCAACGCTATCAATATTTTTTATATTGTCTTCAATCTCAACAACTGCCATTTTATCTAAAATATCAACTGATGCACCACTATATGAACCTTTAATAGATATCATATCAAGTTCAAAACTAGGAAAAATTTCTTTTGGTGTTTTTGTATAAGACCAGATACCAATAGCAAATACTAAAATAAATAGAGTGTAATTAACTCGTGAATTTTCTACGAAAAATCTTAAAATTTTATCAAACATTATTATCCTTCTTTAATTGAAGAATTATAATATATTTTTATTAACGTAGTATTAATATTAAGTTATTTTATATAAAGCAGAGTTTATAAGAATAAAACAACAAGAAAAATATTATTAATATTTTTCTAAAATTGTTTCTTTATTTTTATTTTAGTAAATTTTTTACTTCGTCTTCACTAATTTTTTCATTATCATACTTAACAGCTATGATTTGTTCAGTATCATTAATATACCATTCATCAATATTTGCACTTTCTAATTTAGAAGTATTTTCTTGTTTATATTCATCAAGTGGTAAATACACAAATTTCTTTTTTTCTGGATTTGGCATAGTAATAATTAAAACAGCCCATATTACACAAATTACAGCAATTACAACTACTAAAGTAGATAATGAAACATCTTCATAGAAGATTCCACCAATAACTCCACCTAGGAAAGTACCTAAATAACCAGCTGAATTAAAGATTCCTAAAACTAAACCTCTTTGGTGTACTTTTGCAAATTTAACTGCAAGTGATTGCATAATTGGTTCATGCATATTAAATCCAACAAAGAAAATAACTACACCAATAGCAAAAACAATTGCACTATTTGCAAAACCAATTACTAAATAAGATACTGCAAAAAATACAACACCAATAATTAGGATCTCTTTGAATTTACCTTTTTTCTCAGCAAATACTGCAGCTGGTCCCATTGCTAAAACACCAAAAATCATTGCAGGTACATAAACCTTCCATAACTCTGATAACTCCCAAGAAAAGTTGTTTATTAGTACCATTGGAATAATCATAAATGCGAATGTCATTAAACCTTTTTGTAAAAAGTTTGTGATATTCATTTTGATTGAATTTCCATTTAAAAGTATTTCTTTTAAGTTTGCTTTTTTATTGTACGTATGCGTAATTTGTGGTGGATTTGGTACTTTTTTTAATAAAACATAAATAGATACTAATGCTAATACCATTGTAATATAAAATAATACTTCAATTCCATATGCAGCACCTAAAATTGGACCTGCAACCATAGATATAGCAAATGCACCAGCAATACTCATACCCATTAAAGCCATAGCTTTTGGTCTTTGTTCTTCTTTAACTAAATCACTAATCATTGCAGTTACAACTGCTCCAATAGCTCCAGCACCTTGTAAAAGTCTACCAAACATTAATGTGTAAATATCTGTTGATACAGCACATATTAATGAACCAAGTGCAAATAGGATTAATCCTAATACAATAGTTCCTTTTCTTCCTAACTTATCACTCATAACTCCAAATGGAACTTGGAAAATCATTTGAGTAAGTGCGTAACCACCTATAACAATTCCAAGAAGAGTTGTTGAAGCACCTTCTAAATTCATAGCATATACTGATATAACTGGTAAAACTAAAAATAATCCTAAAAATCTTAGTGCAATAATTGAACTAAGGGGTAATATTGATTTAAACATATATAATCCTAAACATAATATAATTTGACGTGATTATATATAATTAAAGTTAATAATAGGTTGAAAAGGAAATAAATGAAAATTGTTTTAGCTTCAGGAAATAAAGGAAAAATCAAAGAATTCGAAAAATTGATGCCAGATGATGATATAGTAGCATTCAAAGAAATTTTAGGAGACATTGAAATAATTGAAGATCAAGATACTTTTAAAGGCAATGCAATAAAAAAAGCACAAACAATTTATGACGAATTAGATAAAAAAGGCTTCAAAGACGTAATTGTTATTTCAGATGATTCAGGAATAACAGTACCTATTTTAAATAATGAACCTGGTATTTATTCTGCAAGATATGCAGGGAAAAATGCGAAAGACAAAGATAATAATTTAAAGTTAATAGAAAATTTAAATAAAAAGAATATCGAAAGAACAAAAGCATTTTATACTGCTTGTATTGCAATTATATATCAAGCTGAAGTATATACAGTACATGGGTGGATGCATGGTGATGTTATAAATGAGCAAAAAGGTGAGGGTGGTTTTGGCTATGATCCAATGTTTATAGCAAATGGTTTTGAAAAAACTTTGGGTGAACTTGGATATGAAGCTAAGAAAGAGGTCTCTCATAGAACCAAAGCTTTAAATTTAGCTAAAAAAGTACTTGAGGTTATTTTATAATAAAATTTTCATATATTGAAATATCAAACTCTTTTGATTTGACATAAATATCAACATCAAAAGAGTTCATGTCTTTTTTAATATCTGCATAAATATTAAATAAATCATCATTTATCTCTATATGATTTATATCTTTTAAATCAATTGCATAAATATATGATTTTAAAAATTCTTTATGATTATAAGCTTGAATATACAAATATTGGTTTTGTATGTTTGTATTTGATAATGCTTTTGTTTGCATTGTAATTATTGCTAAATATGAAAATAAAACTACAACAAAAATTGTGATTAATAAAGTGAAACTTTTTTTAGTTTTTAGTTTAATATCTATCATATTTTAATTTTCCATAACTGTTTTATTTTATTTTTAAAAGTAATATTTATTTCATAATACAAACCGTTTTTAATAATGATAAATTCATTTACATTTTCTAGTAATATATTTTCTTTATAATAAAGCACAGAGTTTTCAAATTTTAGATTAGCGTCTAAATCTTCTATATTTTTTGATAAAAATATTTTTGTTGATAGTAAATCTATCTTAGATATTTCTGTTTCTTGTATATCTTTATTTGTAAAATATGATTCTTTTAGAAAAAATAATGAACTTATTATTACTATTGAAGATATTAAAATCACTATTATTAATTCAAGAAGAGAGAAACTATTTTTCATATTTATATATCTTTATTTCATCATTTTCAAAAGTGTATTTTTTTACTAAGATATTAGTATTTTCATTTGAATTGAGAATAATTTTTAAATCATGTGTAGTTTTTGTAAATGTACTGTAATCTTTTGTAATAAATTTATTTTCTAAATCGTTAAGTTTTTGGAATAATAAAGAATTTTTATCATCATAATAAGATGAGTTTTTAAACCCACTTATTACAATAATTAATAAGCTAATGCTTATAATAGTTTCAAGTAATGTAAAACTATTTTTTACCAAGTTCTGTAGCTTTATCATACGATGCTGCTATTGCTTGAATCATTGCATTTCTTACAGCATATTCTTCAAGTTTAGCATATCCAGCAGCAGTTGTTCCTCCAGGACTCATAACTGAATCTTTAATAATTGCAGGATGTGAATCTTCTAATAGTGAAGCAGTTCCTGAAAATAATCCTTGAACAAGTTTTGTGCTTAAGTTTCTCTCTAAACCTGCATTTACTGCTCCATCAGTTATGGCTTCTGCAATTAAAGCTAAAAAAGCAGGACCAGAACCTGCTATTGCAGTTGCAATATCTAATTGCTTTTCAGTATCAACCCAAACAGTTTTACCAATTGATGAGCAAATTTCTAAAGCAGAATTTTTTGCTTCATTATCTCCTGTAACTGTAGTCATAGAATTCTGCACAGATGCTGCAATATTTGGCATAGTTCTTACATAATATTTAGATTTAATTGCTTTTTTTAATGAATCAAGAGTTGTTCCTGCTAATATTGATAATAATATATTTGCTTCACCTGTCAGTCTAGCTGAAACAGTTTCTAGAGCATATGGTTTAACACAAAATATTACATTTTTATCTTCAATATTTTCTTGCTTGTCAAATGTTTTAAATGTAATCTCTGGTATTTTCTCTTTTATTGCTTTTAATTTATTTTCATCTCTTCCAATTATCTCTACTTCATGGTCTTTAACTAATCCTTTAGCTAATGATTGAGCCATAATTCCATTACCAATTAAAGTAAGTTTCATAAAAACGCCTTTTAAATATTTTTAAATAATTATAGCAGATATTCCCTAAGCAAGTATTAGATAAAATATCATCTTTATAATAAAGGACATTTATATGATTAGTAACTCAAAAATCAAAAGTTTATTATTAGTAATTACTTCAATATTTATTTTTACAGCATGTTCTAGTAAAAATGAAGTAACAGAATATAATAAACCAGCACTTTATTGGTATAACAAAATGTTAACTGAAATTTCAAGAGGTTACTTAGATCAAGCAGATGATACATATACATCTTTAGAGAGTGAACATAGAAATTCTCCTTTGATTCCTACTTCTTTACTTATTTTAGTAAATTCACATATTGAAGAAGAAGAATATGCTTTAGCTAATTTTTATTTAGATGAATATATCAAAAGATTTGCACTAAGTGAAAATATTGATTATGCAAGATATTTAAAAATAAAAGCAAACTTTTTAGGTTTTGCTTATCAACTAAGAGATCAAGAATTAATTGAAAATACTATTAAAGACATTGCTGATTTTAAATCAAAATATATAAATTCTCCCTATATGCCTTTAGTTGATACAATTAATGCAAGGTTATATATGGCAAAAGCATCATTAGATTTATCTATTGCAAAACTTTATGAGAAAAAAGGAAAAAAAGAAGCAGCTGCTTTTTATAATAAAAAAGTAAAAGAATCTTGGATTAATCCAAGTGAAATTGAAGCTGTAAAAGTTCCATATTACAGATCAATTTTTGAATAAATATAGTAAAAATAAATAATAAATACAATAAATTTTAGGAGCCAAACTACATGGAATTAGAAAATTACGATAAATTTCCACAAAATATACCGTTGATAATAGAAGATGAAATATTTTTATACCCATTTATGATTGCGCCACTTTTTTTAAGTAATGAAGAAAATATTAAAGCAATTGAATATGCGATTGAAAATAATAAATTAGTAATAGTTGCTGTTTCTAAACAAGGTAGCGAAGATAAAAGAGAAGAAGACTCTTTTTATGATGTAGGTGTTATTGGAAATATAATGAGAAAAGTGTCTCTGCCAGATGGTAAGATAAAAGTACTTTTCCAAGGTTTAGCAAAAGGTAGTATTAAAGAGTTTAACAAAGAGAATCCACTTTTTGTAAATGTTGATATTTTAGAAAATAAAGATTTTGATAAAGAAAATATCAAATCTGTTATTTCTGTCTTGATTGAACAAATCAAAAAATTATCTAGAGTTAATTCAAAATTTCCCTCAGATTTAATCAAAACAATTGAAGAAAATGATGATGCAGTAAGAATTGCAGATTTAATTTCTTCTGTTTTAAAAGTGAAAAAAGATGAAGCTTATTTATTGTTTTCACAAAGAGATATTGAAAAAAGATTATTAGACATTATCGAAGTAGTAAAAAAAGAGATTGAATCTTACAAAATTCAAAAAGAAATTACACAAAAAGTTAATTCAAAGATTGAAAAGACTCATAAAGATTATTTCTTAAAAGAACAAATAAAAGCTATTAATCAAGAATTAGGTACAGATAATAAAAAAGATGAAGAGATAAAATCCTATACTAAAAAGCTTAAAAAAATCAAAAAACATATGCCTAAAGATGGATATAAAGAAGTTAAAAAACAGATTGAAAAACTTGGAAGAATGCATCAAGACTCTCCTGATGCTTCACTTTTACAAACTTATATTGAGCAAGTATTAGATATTCCTTTTGGAGAATATGCAAATGAAAAAATTTCTGTTTCAAATGTTGAAGAGCAATTAAACAAAGATCATTATTCTTTACTTAAAGCAAAAGAAAGAATTTCAGAATTTTTTGCTGTAAAAGAATTACTTGAAAAAAGAAAATTAAAAAACTTAAAATCAAGAGGTACTGTCTTATGTTTTGTAGGGCCTCCAGGTGTTGGTAAAACATCACTAGCTAACTCTATTGCAAAAGCTCTTAAAAGACCACTTGTAAGAATTGCACTAGGTGGAATGGAAGATGTTAATGAATTAAGAGGTCATAGACGAACATATGTTGGAGCAATGCCTGGACGTTTAGTAAAAGGTTTAATTGATGCAAAATCTATGAATCCTGTTATGGTTTTAGATGAAATTGATAAACTAGGAGCGAATAACCGAGGTGATCCAACTGCTGTAATGTTAGAAATCTTAGATCCAGAACAAAATAATGAATTTAGAGATTTATATTTAAATTTTCCAATTGATTTATCTCAAACTATTTTTGTTTCAACAGCAAATGATGCAAGAAGAATCCCTGCTCCATTAAGAGACAGAATGGAATTTATTCAGATTTCATCTTATACTCCTAATGAAAAATATCATATTGCAAAAGACTATTTAATTCCTCAAGAGCTAGAGAAACATGGACTTAAAAAATCTGAAATATCATTAAGTAAAGCAACTATTGAACTAATTGTTGGAAAGTATACACGAGAAGCTGGTGTACGAAATTTACGAAGAGTTTTCTCTAAATTATTTAGAAAAGCTGTAAAAAAATTGTTAAGTGATGATAAGTTAACAAAAGTTACAATTTCTACTAAAAATTTGAAATCATATTTAGATAATCCTATTTTTGAAATAGATCCAGCTGATAAGAAAAATTCAATTGGTATTGCAAATGGTTTAGCATGGACAGCTGTTGGTGGAGATGTTTTAAAGTGTGAAGCTATTAAATTAAAAGGTAAAGGAAACTTATTAGTTACTGGTAATTTAGGTGAGGTTATGAAAGAATCATCTAGAATCTCTTACTCAGTTGTAAAAGTTTTAATTGATAAAGGAATTCTAAAAATTGATGATTCAATTATTCCTAAATCACCAAAAGAAAAAGAAGACAAAGTTATTGTAGATTCTAGTGAAGTTTATAAAAGATATGATATTCACTTACATATTCCAGAAGGTGCAACTCCAAAAGATGGACCAAGTGCAGGTATTACGATGGCATTAACTTTTGCTTCAATTTTATCACAACGAGAAATTAAATCTGATATTGCAATGACTGGAGAGCTTACACTTTCAGGAAAAGTTTTACCTATTGGTGGATTAAAAGAGAAATTAATAGCAGCATTTAAAGCTAAAATGACAATAGCTTTAGTTCCTAGAAAAAACTATGAACGAGATTTAGAAGATATTCCTGAAGAAGTAAAAAAAGCTGTGCTGATTAAACCTGTTGATGTTATTGAAGATGTTTTAAAAGAAGCACTAGTTTAAAAATATATGTTAAAAAAAATAAATAAAAGAGATTTTACTGCTACGAATATAATTATTATTTTCACAATTTTGATGTATATTCTTCAAATAAATCTGCAAAATGGTGGTTTATACTTAGGTCTTAATATGTATATGCTAATTGCAGATTTTTGGTGGCAACCTTTAACTTCAATGTTTGCACACGGCGGACTTGCTCACTTAGGTATGAATATGTTTGTTTTATATCAGTTTGGTTCTTTGATTGAAAGGAGTCGTGGTGCTAAAGAGTTAATATTATTATATTTTGTATGTGGTATATTAACTTCATTGGGTTCTTTTGCTTATGTTTATTATTTGGATCAATCTGTGAATATCGTAGGTGCATCAGGTGCAATTTCTGCACTTTTAGGATATGTGGCATATTATGATAAAGCTCAAAGAAGCGGTATTATTACATGGGTTTTATTAATCTCAGTAGCTCCTCTACTTATTGGACTTTCTATTGCTTGGTATGCTCATTTTATAGGATTAGCAATTGGCTTTATTTACGCAATAATTAGAAAGTAATTTTCTTTTATTGCATAAAATAAGTTACTATACTCATTACTGTTAAAACAATTGCTAAGGATATAAAAATATCTTTCAATGTTACTGTTGGATTTAAAATTCCACAGTAAGGGCATTGTCTTTTTTTA
>Ga0115571_1002688_pt1 | contig 11559 bp, 9 predicted proteins | sample COGITO_mtgs_1205_FD_87293 | JGI IMG/M metagenome (GOLD analysis project Ga0115571, IMG submission 87293) | Pelagic marine microbial communities from North Sea - COGITO_mtgs_120531 | ecosystem: Environmental > Aquatic > Marine > Epipelagic | place: Germany:Helgoland, sampling site Kabeltonne...
AACGATTTACAGAATATTTTGCCTTGGTTGCGACCAGATACTGACTGCCCTAGAAATTAGCTCACTACCAGATTGCTCTATAAACTCATAAAAGCGTCCCTGAGCATCGAACACTCTATCGCCAACAACCACCTCTCTATCGTCCAGTGACCGCTTGATCTGCATATTCAGGGCCTCTGTTTGACGCCAAAACCTGCATTGTAACCCCGCATGTCAAGCGGACTCGGACCCCACCCCCTAAAACCTCAAAATGGCCTTATCCAGACCCCACCCCCGGTGGTGCCTATGGTCTTGCGTTAAGTTCTCTAACTCGCTATTTTGTATTATTCTAGAATAGCCAGTAATTAAGTTATAAAAACTGAATATAGGGCGACTCATTTCCACGCTATCCATAATTTTCTTAGAGATAGATTTACACAGTTGAATTTTTATGACATTGAAAAAAAAATTAATAATTATATTTGCGGGGCTCTCGTTATTATCCTGCGAGAATGATGGGGCCAATTCAAGCCCCGCAGATGAGTATCTCAATGATTCTGAGGCGCTCAAGCGTGGTCGTTTATTGTTTGTAGGAACCTGCGCGGGTTATTGTCATAAACTGACACCGGAAAGATCTGATGCGCCATATCTTTTTGATTGTCAGTGGCTACATGGCGGAAGCGATGAAGAAATATATACAGTTGTGACGGGCGGCGTGTCAGGAACGAGAATGATCGCCTTTGGTGAAAACTTTCCAGAAGGTGCAAAAGACCTTTGGAAAATTATTGCATTCTTAAAATCTAATAGATCAACTTGCAGTTAAAAATATACGGGTAACATAAATTTGTGCTTAGTCTTTTTGATAAATATCTCCGAGGAGCAGTTCTCATGATAGACATTAGGATATCGAGTCTAATAAAAAATGCAGCAGTAATACTTGTTTCACTAGGACTTGTGGCAAGCTGTAGTCCTAATGAAACCGGTATCGTTGAAGATCAGCCGCCAGCATCAAATGATTTCGATGGAGGAGAAACCATTGAAATTCTCACTACACATTGGATTAATAGTCGGGATATTGGCCAAGGAAAAGGGCCGATTACAAGTCAAATGCTGGTGGAAAGCCAAAGCAATTATTCTGATAGCTGGATTCAATACGGCGGTGACTACGCGAACCATCGTCATAGCCCTATCAAAGCCTTGTCGCCCGACAATGTAAAAGACTTAGAGTTTGCATGGAGTTTGCCTACAGGTACACAAGGTCAATTTGCTGTTTCGCCTATCGTTTATGACGGCATCATGTACGTAACTTCTTCTTTCAACAGACTGTTTGCAGTAGATGCTAAAACAGGAGAGCTATATTGGCGTTACGATCACCCACTCCCACAGGATCTGAGGCTTTGTTGTGGCCCTGCAAATCGAGGTGCTTCAATTCACGGTGATACTATTCTAATGGCTACACTGGACGCCAAGCTTCTTGCGTTTAATCGTCTTACCGGAGAAAAGCTTTGGGAAAGTGAAATTATTGAATATTACAAAGGCTTTAGCGCAACGTCTGCACCGCTTGTAGTAAAGAACTTAGCAGTGATAGGTGTAGGAGGCGGCGAATTTGGTATTCGTGGTTTCTTTGATGCTTACGATATCGAAACCGGTGCGAGAGTTTGGCGCCACTATACCGTCCCTGCTGAAGGCGAGCCTGGATACGAAAGTTGGTCCGGTAATTCTTTCGAAACCGGCGGCGCACCCGCATGGACCATTGGTGCATACGACTCCGAGCTTGATTTATTGTATTGGACAACTGGAAATCCTTCCCCAGATTGGAACGGAGATGCGAGGCTAGGAGACAATTTGTTCTCAGATAGCGTTTTAGCAATTGATCCGGATTCGGGTGAAAGGAAATGGTACTACCAATTTACACCCCATGATGTATGGGACTATGACGGTAACACACACCTTTTTCAGGTTGATTTAAATCAAGGAGAGAGCGTTACAAAGGCTTTAGTTCAGGCAAATCGTAATGGGTTTTTTTACGCAATCAATCGCGAGAACGGAGAGTTCATACGAGCAACCAGTTATATGGAGCAGCTTAATTGGGCTGAATCTATGGAACAAAATGGGCGGCCCGTAGTTAACCCCGAAGCTATGCCTTCAGAAGAGCCGACTATGCGAGTTTGTCCTGGAGCACTCGGAGGAATGAATGGGTCTGTTTCAGGATCGGTTAATACTTCATTGAATCTAGCATTCTTGCCTGTAATTGAGAGCTGCCAACTCATGCAAAAAGGAATAAGCATGCATGTAGAAGGTCAACTATTTATGGGTGGATTACCCGTGTCTGTAGATGGGGTCTCTGATGAATCTGGTGAAACTCCATCTTATGGTCATATTACTGCAATGAATTATCAAACCGGCGAGGTCGCATGGCGTCATTATGATGCCGAGCCAATGCTCGCTGGTACTCTAAGCACTGAAGGCGGGTTAGTTTTTTCTGGAAGTCAAACTGGCCACGCTTTTGCACTCAATGCTGAAACGGGAGAGGAGGTTTGGAGAGCTCGTTTAGGAGGGGGAATCAGAAGTCAGCCAATAGCCTATGAGATAGACGGTGAAAGTTATGTTGCGATTGCCTCTGGAAATTTCGGCGGTATATCAGCTTTTTCGGGTGCAGATACTTCAATCATACCGGAAGGGGGGCAGCTTTATGTTTTTAAGCTTTCGCGCGAATAAAGAATCGACTAATCAAAGTCTGGAGCGATTTTTATTCCGAAGATGCCGAACAAAGTGAGTTAATACCGGTGACGGGCCAGCGACCGCTAGGGGGGGCGAGCTTTTTGGAGCCTCGGGTCGCTCGGTCCGCACATTTAAAGGCTCTGTGTGGTGGAACGGCCTGTATTCAATTTCGCAGTAACCGACTACAGGTGCAAAAAGCACCAGCATCCAATTTACCGACTTACTGGATGGAGCGCCCTGGATATGAAACCATCTCGCTACCTTTTAACACTCGCCCTCCCGCTTTGCGGGATCTGGCTTGATGTAAGCGCTCAACAAAGAGATTTTCATCTCATCGACATCGGTCATGCAGAACTCTCCGTGGTGGAGTGGGCTGCTGACAGCCCGGAAGCCGAACTAATCCTCGCCCTGCCGGGCTCCGGTGGTGACTACTCGAGGTATAAGCGTGTCGCACCTCTGCTCGCCGAGGCCGGCTATCGGCTGGTAGTGATCAACCAGCGCGGCATTATGGGCAGCAGCGGGGAACTGGAAGACCTGACCTTGCACGATCTCGCCGATGACGTTATTGCCGTAGCCGATCACCTGGGCGCAGACAGGTTTCACATGGCGGGCTGGGCCTTTGGAAACCGAACTGCTCGCATGCTCGCCACCGACTATCCCGATAGAGTAGCGAGTGTCACTCTTATTGCTGCCGGCGGTATCGTGCCAGCTCTCACGGAAAGCGGTGAACTTGCCAGTCTGCTCGGCAATTCGGATCTGCCCTTCACCGAAAAAGTCAGGCTGGCAAGAAGGACACTGTTTTCACCGGCCACTGACGATGCGCTGGTGGAGGAATACTCGAGAGAACTCAATTACTGGCCTGAGGCCAGAGTCGCCCAGGGCCAAGCAAACCGCAATACCCCATTAGAAGAATGGGTCGCCGGCGGCGAAGGGCCGCTGCTTATGGTCATGGGTGAGGATGACCTCACCGCGCCGATCGAGAACGGTAAAATCATGAAAACCGAGTACGGGGACCGACTCACCCTCGTGGTGATACCCGACGCCGGACACGCGTTGGGCCTGGAGAAGCCTGACGAAACCGCAGCAGCTATCGTTGAGTTCCTTAAAAACCATCCCCTGTAATCTTAGTGTTCTTTGCTCTTTCGTTTTGCCTGAAGCTACTTTCCTTCACTTATTCTGGAGACAACATCTATTTCAGTTGCAGGATTGGCATCATCTCCCGGGTCATGGAAAAAGCCGGCCTCAACAATCACTGATATGGGCTCGCTACTAGCTGAAATGCAGGCGATCACATGGTTGTCGGGGTCATCATCAACTAGAGCATCTGGATTTACATAGTTGCCATTGCTTAATTCAATTGAGACGGCCAAGCGTTGCGGCTCTAGAAGGTCAGCTCCCTGTGGTCCGGTAACACCGCCCTGCCAAACCAGCTGAATGGCCTGGGAGCTTTGCTCAGGGCATTTGCCTGCTAGCCCGGGGGTATCAGGTGCAAATAATTCAGCCAACACGAGGCTTGGTCCCGATTCCAGAGAAGTTACTTGATTGCTGCTTAGACCAAGCAATGAGTTGGCGTCTGAGTCATTAAGCTCAGATACAATTTCCACGCCAGCAGGCAATGAATCGCCCGGACTAAATTCGCCTATAAGCAAGATGGTTCTTTGCTCCAAAGGTTCCAAAGCTGGTCGAAGAGTCGCACAAAGCGGAGTGACGCGTTCACCAGTGCTTAGCTCGACCGCAAAGGCTTCCGGGGAAATAGTAGTTCCATCTATTTGCACGGAAAATATCACCGGCATGCCATCCTGATTTGCTGCAGGTGGTAAACCGCAAAGACGAGTTGCTCTGGGCGGAAGCGGGTCGAGTCCATGATAGATGGACAATATTTCAGGCCTGGCGTTTTCTTCTTGAGAAAATGCAAATGATGACAAAAAAAGTAAAAAACCGACAAAAAGAGGCTTCATGTTGGTTGCTCCTCGTACTCAGGGTGAGCTACACGTAATAAAAGTTAGTCAGCTTCAGCCAATGCTTGCATCGCTCCCAGTGCATTGATAAACATGCCACGACGTCTTTCAATATCTGCACCTTTCGCAGCCTGATCTGCCAGGTTTGATACATCATAAGTTAATGTATAAAGCATCTTTGACGTGCTGTCTGTCACTGGTCTTGATTCCATAAACCCGTGATAAAGGAGGTCCGATTTAAGGTCTATCTAGCTCAACTGTGTGATAAGGCTCCAAGGTATCAATAGCGTCCACCGGCTGGCTATTCACATCCCATTTAAAAAGCTTTGCTATAATTCGATCTTGTTCAAAATCTACGATAGTAAAACCATGCTCTTCAATCGGTGGCACTTGTTCCAGGAAGTCCAAATATTGCGAAGGCGCCGAAGACACACCACGAACCACTGAGGGGAATCCTCGAATCGAAGTGCCAACCGGCCCACACAGAACATTAGTGATGGGGTTGTCGCTGAAATCCAGACTACCAGCGCCGTGCATCGTTCCGACACCCGTGGCATGAAGATCGCCCGCTATTACTAGAGGATTTCGGTGCTTCATATCTGCCAATGACTGCATGATGCGGTCGTGCTGATCCAGCCAGCCTTGTCGCCAATGAGCCTTGGGGATTTGGGTAGTCAATTGACCCGTCTCCGGATGAATTACATCTGGATACCACTCGCCCCATTTCCCGGCGGTCCATCCGGGCGGATTGGAGGGCACATGGACAAGATGACGAGTGTCTTGTGATGCCGTGCGCTGAACCAGCCAGTCTTCAACATTACTATCCAGAAAAGCGGCATTGAGTTCACCAACGCTCAATGTGCGGCGCACATCGTAAAGCAACACCTCTAACAACTGACCGTAGCGCAAAGTGCCGAAACTTTCGGAGAGATCTCCGCGGGCAGAGCTCATAGAATATGGCAGACCGAGTGGGCGCATAACATCAGGAAGAAACTCTGGGTAATACAGTTGCTGAGTAGTGCGCGCAAGCTGTAATTGAAACCATGGAACCGGATAGGTAATCGGCGAATCATTCTCCCAGTGATCATGATCATCCTGCAGAAAGTATACAGGCGTAGATCTAAAGTCAGTACCATACAACGGAACTATTTGAGGGCCTGCAGCAAGTTTCATGGCTTTCTCGTTGCTGCCACCCTTAACTCGCTCGGCATAATTGAAGTTTGATTGTTGACCAGCATCACTCAATTCTCCGGCTTGATCGCCTTGCCAAGTATGAAGGTCCCAATAAATGTGATCACCATTAGCTACCGCCGCCTGCGGTGCGAATGACAATCCTCTTTTTAACAGTCTTTGGCGTATGGCTATCGGCAGATTGCCGCGACGATCGCCAATGCCAAAGTACTCGCCTTCAGGACCTCCGGCACAGGTATAAAACAACACTCGAACATTTTCAGGATTCTGGTCGGGTGCCGGGAAAGTTGATAAGGGCCAGGACGCACACAGGAAATTGCCGCTACTGTCTTGCAGAGTCAATTCATACTCGGTATCTGCTTGTAGCTCGTCTGCATAAAATTGCCAGAACTCACCACTGGTATCGTTAACATAACCTTCGACTATTTTCGTGCTACCCGCATTTTGAATTCGCAGGCGAGGTGTATCGTTCAGCGCTCTGGTGAACGAAGCCTTTATGAGAATCCGTGATTCGTTTACTGCGGGCAACAAATGCCGCAGGATGCCTGCATCCCAATCGTCTGTTGCGGGATTTAGATCCTGTTGTGCAACAAGTTTTTGCCAAGGCCAGGTGGCTAACATTGCTCCTGCCATGCCGCCCGCACTGCCGCGTAAAAAGTCTCGACGTTTCAGAGGCGGTAAATACAAGTTCAACTTATTCTTGTTGCAGGTTTTCTTGTCTGACTTTTTGTTAGTCATAATTCACCAGGTTTTCATACATTGAAACTTGAACCGAACTTAATTTATTAGTGTCAGAGTTTTATATGCTTAGACCAACTCCCCCCGCCAAAGAATGAAATACTAGCGTGAATTACGATTAGGAATGCCTCGATTAAGGGTTCTAACATGTTCGGCAATAGAACGAATTTGGCTGGCAGTAAACGTGTCAGCAAACGCTGGCATGCTATTTTGGCCCTTGCTTATAATACTGGCCACTTGGTCGGTACTAAATGCCGCCAGACCTTCAAGAGGCATTCCGTTGTGACCGCCTTCGCCGCGAAGCCCGTGACAAAACACACAGGTCTGTCGAAATAAAGCCAAGCCTTCTGTGTTTGGCTGTGGCGGCGTAATTTGCTCTAGAGGGATAGACGTCTCTTCACCCTCTTCAAGCAGCTTAAACGTCCACATGCTGTCGCCCCGGCTGGAACCTTCCAGCAGATTGCCCGCAGAGAACACCGTTACGTACTGCTCGCCCTCGTGTTCGAAAATTGTCGGCGGCGCGTTAACCCCTGCGTCAGTCATAAACTCCCACAATTTCGTACCATCACGAGAATCCATCGCGGTAAAACGACCATCGTTGCGGCCGGCAAACAACAGGTCACCGGCAGTCGCGACCAGGCCGCTATAACAACGGCTGGACCAGCGCTGAGACCAAAGTCGCTGGTTGGTGCGGAGATCCATCGCCGCAACAACTCCCGTGACAGCGATGGGCGCAAAACGCATGCTTCCACCGGTATACCGATCGCCCGACTCCACTTGTTCGACGCCGTCCCGAGTAGCGTAAGCCGCCTGCCGTTCGCCGGCACACACGTACATAACTCCTTTGTTAGGGTCTACTGTGCTTGGCGGCCAGTTTGCTTCGCTACGACGCAGTAGCACCGGGTTATCCCAAAATGGAGTGAAGATGGCGCCGTTGTTAACCATCGTGAAACCCTCAGGCGGGATATCCAGCGTCTGAGAGACAAAGGCGTCGCCTACAGGGTAGGGTTGAGTGGCTGCAGTCGCCTGGCGGGGTTCTTGGGGAACCGGCCTCTCTTCGATGCCAACTAGAGGCTCGCCGTTGGTTCTATCGAGAATATACACCCAGCCGGTTTTGCCTGCCTGAGCCAAGCCTTTGCGCGGCACACCCTCATAGTCCAGATCAAACAACACCACTGGGTTAGGCGCGTCGAAGTCCCACAGGTCATGATGAACCTGCTGGAAGTGCCATCGGTATTCGCCGGTATAGACATCCAACGCTACGATAGAGGCCGTGAAAAGATTATCGCCCGCACGTATGGCGCCATTGTAATCGGGGCCAGGATTGCCGGTAGAGAAATAGATCATGCCAAGCTCAGGGTCCACCGCCGGCGTATGCCAAACCGTGCCGCCACCGGTCTCCCACGCAGCACTGTCCGCCGGCCAGGTGTCAGAGCCAAACTCACCCGGGGCAGGCACTGTATAAAAAGTCCACAGCAGGCTACCGTCGTTTGCATTATAGGCTTTAACACGCCCTCGTGCTGCAAATTCAGCGCCGGCAAAGCCACTGATCACCATGCCATTAAAATACAGCGGCGCACTGGTAATGGTATAACCTTCTTCCCAGGCTTCCGCCTGAATAGACCAGACCTCCTGCCCAGTTTCCTTATCTAGAGCTTTTAATACGCCGTCTAGTTGTCCGACAAAAATTTTATCCTCGCCAAAACCTACTCCACGGCTGGTCCAGCCACAGCAGATAGTTGAAATTTCTGAACTGAGGTTTGCTTGTTTGCTCCACAAAATTTCACCTGACTCGATGCTTAACGCAAAGACATCATCTGCACCGGTTATGACGTACATAACACCTTCGTGAATAATAGGCTGTGCCTCGCCAGAATATTTAGCACCAACACCGGAGCCCTCAAGATGCGTTCGCCACACCGGACCCAGCTGACTAATAGTCTCGGTATTAATCTGTGTGAGAGGAGAAAAATTGCGGTTATATAGGTCCCCGCCGTTACTGAGCCAACTGCTTACAGGCAATTGCATTAAGGTGTCGGCATCGGGCCTGATTTGCGAAAACTCTGCCGCCTGGGAAGTGCTAAGACAGATGAGGAATGGCAGTACTAAAAAATTCCGATGCTGTAGTCTTATCATTATTATCTCTCAAAATCAGCTGGGGGCTAAGGCGCGCCCCTCGAAAATCTCACGGCGCAGATTAATTAATCCAACCTATTTTTACTATGCTCTCCACCTGGTTGCAATGCAGATAGCAGCTCACATCTCTTAACCGGCCAAATGCCATTCTGCCCGTTTCACCGCGACGCCTTATCAAGGCCCCATCAACACCTTACTAGTGTGGACAAAGACAATATTCGCAGCTACTGTTTATGGCTTCTGTAATTACCATTGAGCTCAATGTGTCTATGCAAACTGCAACAATTTTTAGAATAGGTCTAACTGCTTTTCTAAGCATGGTTCTTGCTGGTACTGCCTATACACAGATAGCCAGTGACCCTTCTCCTTTTGAAACGGACAATCCAAAAGCTGTTGTCCCCGGCGAACTCTTTACCGAACCGGCAACGCTCATCAATATAGGTTTTGAATGGTTAATTCAGGGCGATGACAACCGCAATGCCAGCGTATCGGTAGAGTATCGTGAGCAAGGCAGTTCTGAATGGCTCGATGGTTTGCCCTTACTGCGGCTTAATGGCGAGCGGGTTTACAGTGAGTCTCGCGTCGACGTTATCGTGCCCAATATGTTTGCAGGAAGTGTGCTGGAGCTTGAACCTGACACTGCTTATGAAGCCCGCTTTATCATCACCGATCCGGATGGTGTAATCGGGAACCCCGAGCGTGTTGCATTGGTCCGCACCCGCGCAGAACCCCATCCATATGCTGGCGGAAGAGTTCTGCATGTCTACCCCCATGGTTACACCGGCGAGAAACTGGAGCCTGCCTTCGAGGGTTTGATGTGTGCCTACAACGAGTGGTGCGCAGGCACAGATTGGGCCACTTCGGGTCGACCTCGAGTGCGCGCCGGCGATACCCTCGTTGTTCATGCCGGGCTCTATAAATACAACCGATACGAGTACACCAATAATGCAGCCGTGAATAGATCGACACCCCTTGACGGAACGTACTACCTAACCGCCGATGGTACGGCGGAGCGACCAATCTCAATTGTTGCCGCCGGTGATGGCGAAGTTATCTTCGACGGCAACGGCAATTACGCGCTGTTCGATGTGCGTGCAGCAGATTACACCTACTTTGAAGGCATCACTTTCCGCAACTCTGAGATAGCCGTGTTGGCTGGCACGCAATTTCTTGCCGGCTCCAAGGGTCTTACCGTTAAACGCAGCCGTTTCGAAAATGTTGGCGCTGGTGTATTCACTAACTATTCCGGATCGAACAATTTTTATATCGCCGACAGTACGTTTATGGGGCGTAACGACCCCGACCACTTGATCGGCTGGCAGGGTCAGATATGGGAACAGTTCGCCGGGCTGGAAGAGCAGGTGTTTCCCCCCGCTATGGCATCCTATGTGGCCGTGAAGCTTTATGGCCCCGGCCATGTGGTTGCCCACAACTATATTGCTGACTTCCACGACGGCATCAACGTTGAGACCTACGGCAATCCCGACGGTTCAGTTGCGTCGGGCCCTGGAATTCCCGATGGAGCAAAGTATCCGCCGCGGGAATATTGGGACCGCCGACCAGTTGCTATCGATTTTTACGGCAACTACATTACCAACAGCCATGACAACCCGATCGAAGCCGATGGCAGCATGCACAATATTCGTATTTTTCGGAATATGTTTATCAATCATCCCTCCCATGCATTTTGTAATCAACCGGCGCTGGGCGGCCCTGTTTACTGGTATCGTAATATTGCCTATCACTTACCAACGGGGTCGACTCGTTTAACCGCTGGGTCTGCCGGAGCAGTTTTTTACAACAACACTATTCTGTCCGAGACTAATGTGATCGGCGCAACGAACGTGCACTGGCGGAACAATCTTTTCCTTGGAGAGCAATCAGCAGATGAAATTTTTAGCGTGACTACTCTAAGCAGCTACTCCTCGTCAGACTACAATGGCTTTCGTCCGAATTCGGCAGAAGTTTCGTTTCGCTGGCAAGCACCCACCTCAAAGACGCTTGTCGATGTAACTAATCCGAACTATGAAGCAGAGCTTGAATCCATGGAATTTGCGACACTAACAGACTATTCAACTGCAACAGGTCAGGACCGCAACAGCGTGCTCGTAGACTACGATATATTTGTTAACGTGCCGCCACTTGATGCGCGCGATAGCAAATCTCTGCAGACCCTTTACAACGCGGCTGATCTCGACTTCCGGCTACGAAGTGGTTCCGCCGCAATAGACCGCGGAGCGATATTGCCGGGCATAACTGACGACTTCAACGGGGACGCACCCGACTTGGGCGCTCTGGAATTTGGAGCGGATACTCCTATATACGGACCGAGGCCGTAAAGTAAGAGGTTTAAGCAATGGTCATAGTAAGAATACAGTAGAATCAAAAAAGCTAGAGCAAGTTGTACCAAAAGCAGCGTTAAATAAAAATCCTTTTGCCCCGTCGCCCTCTCATTACTGAAATCAGCGAGGCATACTGCGGCTGGATTCTGAACCCTAGGGGACAGAGTGCACTCCTCGCGTTGAGCCCGCGTTTCATTGACGTGCTTGGTGTTGGCTTCTATCTGACGGGCTTTGCCCTCTGGTGTTCGGCTGCCTGTGCCACGGCCACCGTGGAGGCTACATTTGGTCTTGCCCTTGGATGTTTGTCTGATTTTGATAGTGATATAAAATGGTATTAATTAATTTGATAAAATCGATACCATCAAATTGCTTGGATTTAGCAAGATTTCTTTGGATGTCGTCGGAATGAGTATATACAAAAAAGCCCTGATTAACAGGGCTTTAAAGACTTCGTTGGACTTGCGTGGACTGGTATTTGGTGGAGGCGGGGGGAA
>Ga0115571_1002694_pt1 | contig 11543 bp, 6 predicted proteins | sample COGITO_mtgs_1205_FD_87293 | JGI IMG/M metagenome (GOLD analysis project Ga0115571, IMG submission 87293) | Pelagic marine microbial communities from North Sea - COGITO_mtgs_120531 | ecosystem: Environmental > Aquatic > Marine > Epipelagic | place: Germany:Helgoland, sampling site Kabeltonne...
CTCTTGCTGATTTTGTTTTTCTTCCTCAGTAAGCTCTGCCTCTTGGGCCTGCGCCTGCTGCTCTTGCTCAGGCTTTTGCTTGGATTCTTGCTCAGATTGTTGCTGTTCCTGTTCGGACTTGTCCTCGCTGTCCTGTTCCTGGCTTTGCTCCTGCTTTTGCTCTTGATGCTGCTGGTTATTTTGTTGCGGATCCTGTTGTGATTGATCTTGGTTTTGCTGTTGCTGACTGTCCTCATTATTGGAAGACTGCTGCTGATTCTGCTCTTGGTTCTGCTGCTGATCATCTTGCTGTTGATCGGATGAGTCTTGCTGCTGTTCCTGTTTTTGCTCTTGCTGCTGTTTTAGCTGTTCCAGCAGATCGCGATTGGCGATAGCATCTTCCATCTCTGGCTGTCTCTCCAGAGCGTCATTGTAGGCTTCAATAGCGGCCTCTAGATCTCCGGCTTTGGCCAGGGCATTGCCGCGATTGTAATGGGCATCGGCACTGTCGGAACTGGCAAAGTCATCAATGGCCGCACTGTAATCGCCAGATCTGTAGGCGGCGCTGGCGCGCCACTGGCTGTCCTCAAAAAGTGCCTGAGCTGTGGCTGCATCTCCAGCGGCCAATGCTTCAGCCGCCTGTTGATCAGGGGTTTGCCACAGATCCTGCCAGACTGAGGCATCTGCAGTCTGTGGCTGGATTAATAATGGAGCTATCAGCACCATAGCCACAATATTTTTGCGGAAGCTAAGCAGCAATACTGGCAATAATAATATGATCAGCCAGAAGCCCTGGTCGTCCCACAGGTCAAAGGAGCGATCCAGTTCTCTGGTGGCATCCGGGAACAGCAGCTCTGTACTGGCCAGCAGTTGCTCAATATCCGAGTCGTCGGCACTGAGCTGGCGGTAGATGCCGCCGCTGTAACCGGCCAGCATCTGCAATGAAGATGAATCCAGTTTGGGGATTAAAATAGCGCCGCTGCTATCTTTGACAAAGCTGCCATTGCCATAGGGAATAGGTGCCCCCTGAGCGGTGCCAACACCAAGTATCGACAGGCGAAAGTTGCCCGACTGTGCCAGCATGGCCTGAATGGTACTAAATGCAGATCTGGCGACCCCATCGGTGATCAGCAACAGATCGGCTTGGGTATAGCCCCCGTTGGTGGCCAGATTAATGGCCATCTCTATGGCATCCTCAGTGTTGCTGCCGTACTCGGCCAGAAGACTGGGGTGCAGCACTGGCACCAGACTGATAATGGTGTTGCTATCTTCGGTCAGAGGCGACACTGTGTGGGCTTCGCCGCCATAGACTACCAGCCCATTAAAGCCTTCATCCTGCTGTTTAAGAATATCGATCAGTTTAAATCTGGCCCGCACCAGTCGGCTGGGCGCAATATCCTGAGCCAGCATGCTGGGGGATAAATCAAAAATAATGACCAGGGCGCTATCTTGCTTGTGCACCGGTTGGGGCAGCTGCTGCCATGTTGGCCCGGCGAGGGCGGCGCAACAGAGTAACCAGGCCGCGGCAACCCAGCCGAGAACCTGGCCACTGGCGCGTCCTTTTTTGCCACTGTCCCCCTGCATTAAAAACGGCAGCAATTCCGGGTTAATAATATTTTCCCAGTTGCCTGCACTGCGTTTGCGCCATTGATAAAATGCGATTATCACAACACAGGGTAGCAGCCCTACAAACCACCAGGGTCTGAGAAAATGCAGCTGCTCTATGCCTTGCAGCCAATCAGACATGGGCACCTCTGCGACTGTTAATGACAGCGACCAAAAGGCTTAGCATAAAGGCCACAGCCAGAGGCCAGTAAAACAGACTGGCCACAGGGCGAATGGTTTCTGCCTCTTGCTCAATGGGTTCCAGTCTATTGAGTTCGGCATAGATAGCGGCTAGCTCCTGTGGATTGCGGGCGCGGAAAAACAGCCCGCCAGTGGCCTCAGCTATGCCAGTTAATGTGGCTTCATCGAGATCAGCGCTGGGGTTGGTGACCCGTTTGCCAAATAGCCCCCAGGTCTCCTGAACATCAGCACCTATGCCAATGGTGTAGATTTTTACCTTGGCGCGGCGGGCCAGATCTGCTGCTTTTAAAGGCTCCAGTTCACCGGCATTGTTAGCGCCGTCGGTCAGTAAGATTACCACCCGATGGTTTTCCGGGCGGTCTTGCAGGCGCTTGACCGCCAAGCCAATGGCATCACCTATAGCCGTGCCATTATTGCCAGCAAAACCAATTTGGGCTTCATTTAATAATGTCTCCATGGTCTTGCGATCAAAGGTTAGAGGGGTTTGCAGATAGGCTTTTTCACCAAATAGAACCAGCCCCAGACGGTCACCTTCGCGCTTGATAACAAAGTCACTGACCACAGCTTTTACCGCCACCAGCCGATTGACGCCGCGGCCGCGCAATTGCATATCTTCCCGCTCCATGCTGCCAGAGATATCCACCGCCAGTAAAATATCCCGACCATTGGTGGGCACTGCAACTGGCTCACCTATCCAGACAGGTCGCGCCAGAGCCAGTACGGCGGCCACCCAGGATAATGTTAGTAACAACAGCACCAGGTTTTTGCGCCAGTTGCTGGCATTGATTGACAGTTCAGTACCCTGGGCTGCACTGGCCAGTATTGGCGCGCGCAGGGCACGGATATTAATATCTGCAGGGGCGCGCAAACGGCGGTAAATAAACGGCAGGGGTAACAGAACCAGTGCCCAGGGCCAGAGTAGATTTAACATGCTGGCGCAACCCTGGTCTGATGCTGTTTGATCCAGATAATGGCGCTGCTAACAAGCTGCTCTGCCATAGCGCTATCAATTTCCGGCTGCTCGGCATAGAGCATATTATCCAGATTGGAGGGCAGGTTCTCGAATAGTGGTTGGTCGCAGCTACTCTGCATAAAGGCGATAAAGTCGTTGATACTCAGGCTGCTGAAATGTCGCTCTGGGTAGGCGCTGTTGGCAGTCTGTTTTAATGTGGCAAACAGCGCTGGCAGCAGATCCGCACCCGGATCCTGTTGCAGCTGGGTGATTTTTAACATGGCCTGACGGCGATAGAGTCTTGCCCTGTAGCGTTTTACCAGCAACCAGCTGAGCCAGCCAAGCAGGCTGGCAGCAGCGATAACAAGCAGCCACCAGCCTGGCGCCAGTGGCCAGTGTGAGATAGCTGCCGGCAGATGGATATCCCGCAATTGGGCCAGAGGGTCACTGGGGTTCATCGGCACACCATCATTATTTTGCCTGACCTCTGGAGCGTGCAGCATTGCGTCGCTTGCCGTAGGCTCGTGCCAGCACGGACATCACATTGTCGGCACTGTTAAAGGGCAGTAATCCTGCGGACAGCTGCTCGCTGAGTTTGCGCAAATGTTGGCTGCGCTCATTAAAGACATCGACAAATTGTTGGCGCAGCTGCTTATTGCTGCTGTCGAGCATGGTGCGCTGCTGACCATCTGTGACCGCATAGAGAGAGGGCTGTGGCAGCTCGGTTTCAATGTTGTCATAGACATGGCAGAAATTGAGATTGCCGTGGCGGGCCAGTTCAAACAGGTGGCGCTCGCAGCCGCTGTCCAAATCATGGAAGTCACTAACAATAAATACTGTGCTGCCTGGCAAAATAAAACGTCGGGATTCCTCAAGAATATCCCGAAGGCTGAAGTGATCTGGTTGCGGCTCTAACAGCTGGCTGCTGTACTCATGGAGGGCATGGATAAATTGCAGTACCGCATGATGGCTGCGACGAGATTTAATATCGACCTGCTGCTGTGGGCCAAAGACCAGACCGCCAGCGCGATCATTGGCGGCCAGTCCGGCCCAGGCCAGGGCTGCAGAAATTTCGCAGGCGACCACCGATTTAAGACGCTGGCTGCCAAAAAACATTGGCCCGCGCAGATCGCTAATCACTAATATGGGGCGCTCGCGCTCTTCGCTAAAGATCTTGGTGTGGGGCACCTGGGTGCGGGCAGTTACTCGCCAGTCAATGCTGCGCACATCGTCGCCCGGCTGATAGATACGCACCTGATCAAAGTCCATGCCGCGCCCGCGAAAGCGTGATTTATGGCCGCCAGCCAGCATCTGTCTGGCCTGAATTTTTGGGAAGCCAGTCAGTTCACGGGCGCCATAGCGCAGTTTGATCATCTGCGCCAGACTGGCGACCGCGGGGTTTTCGCTGTTAGCTGTTGGGTCCACTGGTTCACTCATGCGGATGGCACGGTCTCCAGCAGTTTGTCGATAACCTGATTGGCAGTGATGCCTGCGGCCTCTGCCTCAAAACTCAGAATCAGACGATGACGCAATACATCATGGGCAACGGCACGAATATCGTCCGGGGTGACAAAGTCTCGGCCCTCAAGCCAGGCCAGTGCCCGGCTGCAGCGATCTAGGGCAATGGTCGCTCTGGGGCTGGCACCATAGTCCAGCCACAGGGCCAGATCGCCGCCGTAGGCCTGGGTATTTCTGGTGGCCAGAATCAATTGCACTAAATATTCTTCCACCGATTCACTCATATGAACGTCCAGGACTTCACTGCGGGCGGCAAACAATGTTTTCTGGGGCAATGGTTTAACAGTATCCTGAGGCTGTGCCTTGGCTTCCTGTCGCGACAGGGCCAGGATGGCGCGCTCGGTTTCCGGTGCAGGATAGTCGACCATAATATGCATCAGGAAGCGATCCATCTGGGCTTCCGGCAGTGGATAGGTTCCCTCTTGCTCAATGGGGTTTTGCGTGGCCATCACCAGAAACAGCTCTGGCAGCTGGTAAGTATTTTTACCTACGGATATCTGCCGTTCAGCCATGGCTTCCAGCAGAGCTGACTGTACCTTGGCCGGTGCGCGGTTGATTTCATCCGCCAGTACCAGGTTGTGGAATAAGGGGCCGGCCTGAAATTCGAAGGTTCCCTGTTGCGGGCGGAAGATATCACTGCCGGTAATATCTGCAGGCAACAGGTCAGGGGTAAACTGCACGCGGTGGAAGTCCGCTTCAAGCCCTTCAGATAATGTTTTGATGGCTTTGGTTTTTGCCAGCCCCGGTGCTCCTTCCACCAGCAGGTGGCCGTCGGCGAGCAGGGCAATAATCAGACGCTCTACAAGATGTTCCTGACCGACAATTTTACTCGCCAGCCACTGCTTGATTTGGTTGATATTCTGGTGCAAAAGTAACCCCTACATTGATTCAGTTAATAAGGCGGACGATGATTCTATTGCCTATGGCAGCAAGTCTCAATTATGTTTTTTGGTTCTCTCCTATAGTGTCCTTTAGTAGATAAAAATTATTGGGTTTTTACTACCCAAGGTTGAATATCTTTTGTTACATTAGCCACAGGAATTTTATAAAACCAAGTTACAGACTTGTAAATTACTTAAAGGTTGCAAAACCCGCTCATGGATGCAAAAAATAATATTCAGCGTAGCGAAATGCTGCAGGCGATAAACGCTATCGCCAAGAAAAAACTCGACAAATCCCAGCTTGAGCAATTCCAACAATTTATTACCAGTGCTGTGCATTTTCATCCGGATACTGAGTATCTCAATCGCCCACCGGAAGTAATATTCAATAGTCTCTGGGAATTGCTAGTTTTCGGCAGTGCCGCCGCTGAGCCGGTCAATGGATGCAGTGCCTCGGTGCGGGTATTTAACCCGGATACAGAGGCAGGGGGCTGGCATAACCGCTACACCTGCATTTACATCAACCAGATTGATATGCCGTTTTTGGTTGATTCATTGCGCATTGTACTCAACCGCCGGGGCCTCAACATCTACACATTGCATAGCAACCCAATCTGGGCGCTGCGCAACGACAGGGGTATTTTGCAGGCTACCAGTTCTGATTACAAAGAGGGCGCTCAGCGGGAAGCCCTGATCAGTATTGAGGTAGACCGTCATACTGAATCTGAATTGGTTGATCTGCACCGGGAGTTGATGGCGGTGCTGGATGATGTGCAGGTGGTGGTAGACAGTTTTGAATCAATGCGCGGGCGTGTTGAGGAACTGATCACCGAGCTGCAAAGCAATGCCCCTGAGTCTGAGGAGACTCAGGAATCTCTTGAGTTTTTGCGCTGGATTTACAATGGGTACTTCACCTTTACCGGCTGCGTTGAGTTTGCTCTGCAAGAGAATGGGGGCAAGCAGTTTCTGGTGGAGGTGGCCGATAGCCGCCGGGGGCTGTTTAAGAAATACGGACGGGATGCCCGTCAGCAGTCGATGACCGAACTTAGCCCAGGTGTGCAGGCACTCTATAAAAGTGGCGAAATATTAACGGTTACCAAATCGTCCCAGCGCTCCCGGGTGCATCGGGATGTGTACTCCGACTACCTGGTGGTTAAACGCTTTAACGATCAGGGGCAAGCCATTGGAGAGGTGCGATTTCTCGGTTTGTATACCTCACAGTTTTATTCCTACAGTCCGCGGCGCATTCCTGTGCTGCGTAAAAAAGTTAGCTGGGTGGTGGATAACTCAGGGTTTGGTCCCAACAGTCACGATGGCAAAGCGCTGCAGGCGATTCTGGATTTTCACCCGCGGGATGAGTTGTTTCATGTCAGTCGCGAGGCGCTGGCCGATACAGCCATAGGTATCTGGCAGATATATGAGCGGCGCGTGACCAAAGTGTTTGTGCACCCGGATCCGTTTAATAAATTTGTCAGCTGCATTGTCTATATTCCGCGGGAAGCCTTTAGCACTGTGGCACGGCAAAAAATCCGTCTGGCTATTGGCGAGCGGCTGGGTGCCAGGGAGTCTGAGTTCAGCACCCAGTTTCTGCCTGAGTCGGTACTGGTGCGTATCTATCTGGTGTATCAGCTGGACAACAATATACAGCCTGATGTGGGTAGCGCCGAGCTTGAAGAGCTGGTTAAAGATATTACTAGAACCTGGTCCGACAGCTTTGCTGAAGCCGCGATGCAGGATATGGCCGAGATAGATGCACTGGCTCTGGCCCGGCGTTTTAAGCAGGCTTTTCCCTCTGCCTACAGAGAACTCTACAACCCTAAGCAGGCCCTTAAACATATCCAACTGTTTGACCAGCTGCAGGATTCCGGTGAGCTGGCGATTGATTTAAAGCATCAGAACCAAGCGGGCAACAATGATCTACAGCTGGCGCTGTTCCATCGCGAGGCGCCGCTGGAGCTGTCAGACATGATTCCCATGCTGGAAAATCTGGGCTTTCGAGTGGTTATGGAGCACCCCTATTTGATTCAGCCGGATGGCGAAACCCAGGTATGGATGCAGGAATTTAACCTGTCATTTTCCCTCGATGTGAATGTGGATGTCTCTGCGGTGCAGAGCAGTTTTAAAGAGGCACTGGGCCGAGTGTGGAAGGGCGATGCGGAGAATGACAGCTTCAACCGCCTGGTTGTGGGTGCGCGTCTGGATTGGCGGGCGGTGGCCATGTTGCGACTCTATGCCCGCTACCTCAAGCAGCTGGGTATTTCCTACAGTCAGGACTTCATTGCCGACACATTGTCCCGCTATCTGGATATTACCCGCAATCTGGTCGCCCTGTTTAAGAGCTATTTTGATCCCCGCTATGCGGGAGATAATCGCACCGAGCGCTCCGACGGTCTGGTCAATAACGTGATTGCTGCATTGGATAATGTCGACAATATCAGTGAAGACAATGTGATTCGCAGTTATCTGGAAGTGATTCAGGCAACATTGCGCACCAACTTTTTTCAGACGTTTGCCGACGGTACGTACAAATCCTATATCTCAGTCAAACTTGAGACTGGGGCAATCAGTCTGGCGCCCAAGCCAAGGCCTGCCTTTGAGATTTTTGTCTACTCACCAAGAGTTGAGGGTGTGCATCTGCGCGGTGGCAAAGTGGCTCGCGGAGGTCTGCGCTGGTCCGATCGTCTGGAGGACTATCGCACCGAAGTACTGGGCCTGGTAAAAGCTCAGCAGGTCAAAAATGCCGTGATTGTGCCCACTGGTGCCAAGGGCGGCTTTGTCGCCAAACAGGCGACCATGGCCGCTGGCCGGGATGCCTGGCTGCAAGAGGGTATAGCCAGTTATATGCTGTATATTCAGGCTCTTTTGGATATCAGTGACAATCTGATTGATGGCGAAGTGGTGCCGCCCACTGATGTGGTGCGCCGGGATACCGATGACCCCTATCTAGTAGTGGCTGCGGACAAAGGTACGGCTACCTTCTCTGATATCGCCAATGAAATCTCCGAAGCTAACAACTTCTGGCTGGGTGATGCTTTCGCCTCCGGTGGTGGCAATGGCTACGATCACAAAGGTATGGGTATTACCGCTCGCGGTGCCTGGGTGGCAGTGCAGCGACATTTCCGTGAAATAGGCATGGATATCCAAAAGCAGGATTTCACTGTGGTGGGTGTTGGCGATATGGGCGGTGATGTTTTTGGCAATGGCATGCTGCTGTCTGAGCATATTCAGCTAGTGGCCGCCTTTAACCATCTGCATATCTTTGTTGACCCCAACCCGGATTCTGCGGCGACCTTTGCTGAGCGCAAACGACTGTTTGAGACTCCCCGCAGCACCTGGGACGACTTTGATAAATCTCTAATGTCCAAGGGCAGCGCCCTGTATTCCCGCGCGGCCAAATCTTTAAAACTGACACCAGAGATAAAAGCCCGGTTTGATATTGATAAAACCGAAGTGACCCCCTCCGAATTGATGACTGCGCTGCTTAAATCTAAGGTGGATCTTATCTGGAACGGCGGCATTGGCACCTATGTAAAATCCTCCGGAGAAAATAATGCCGAGGTAGGCGACCGTGCCAATGATGGCCTGCGGGTCAATGGCAAGGAACTGCGTTGTCGTGTGTTTGGAGAGGGGGGCAATCTGGGTATGACCCAGCGTGGACGGATTGAGTTCTGCCTGGGCGGCGGCCTGTGCAATACCGACTTTATTGATAATGCCGCTGGTGTTGACTGCTCGGACCATGAGGTCAATATCAAAATTTTGTTAAATAAACAGGTGATGTCCGGCCAGCTTGGCATGGACGAGCGCAATCAGTTTTTGGCCTCGATGACAGATGCTGTAGCTGAGCTTGTATTGCACAATAATGCCCGCCAAACTCAGGCCATCAGTCTGGCTCTGCATCGCAGCGACCAGCAGCATGCGGAGTATCAGCGCTTTATGGCATGGCTGGAGGAGACCGGGCGTCTGGATCGAGAGCTGGAATTTCTGCCCACAGATGACCAGCTTAACGAACGGATCAATCGCAACCAGCCTGTGTGGACAAGGCCTGAGCTGTCGGTATTAATCTGTTATGCAAAAGTAATGCTCAAAGAGGTACTGTTGCAGGCGGACTTGCTCTCTGAACCCTGGTTGGCCAGATCAGTGAACAATGCCTTTCCCCTTGAGTTGATAGAGCGCTACAGCGGTGCTGTTGCAGAACATCAGTTGCGCCACGAGATTGTAGCTACCCAGCTGGCCAATGATCTGGTTGACCGAATGGGTTTTAGTTTTTTCTTTCGGCAGATGGAATCCACCGGTGCCTCAGCTGGCGAAGTGGTTCGCGCCTACACCCAGGTGATCAATATTCTGGGCATTGATGAGCTGTGGCAGAGCATTGAGGCGGATACAAACCTGACTGCTGATGTGCAGTTGGATCTGTTGCATATGCTAATACGGTTGGCTCGCCGCACAACTCGTTGGTTCCTGCGCAACCGGCGTCTGAGCCTTGACTGCACGGTTATTATTGAGCAGTTTGCCGAGCCTATGCTGGCGGTAATCAGACATTTGCCAAAGCGTATCCAGGCCGAATGGGTAGAGCTTTGGGATGCAGAGAGAGCCGAGCTAGTGGCCCGGCAGGTCGAGCCAGAACTGGCCGCCAGATTGGCCGCTTCCGATAGTATCTTCCTGAGTCTGGGGATTGTGGATACTGCTATCAAGCAGCAAAAACCCATAGAGCAGACAGCGCAGCTGTACTTTACCCTCGGCGAATATCTGTCACTGGACTGGTTTATGGCCCAAATCGTTGCGCTGCAACCGGATAACCGCTGGCAGGATTTGGCTCGAGAGTCCTATGTGGATGATCTTGAAAGTCAGCGTCGTCGACTAACGGCATGCTTGCTCCATGCAGATCTGGGCGATATTCCCCTGTTGATTGAGAATTGGCGAATCCAGCAGCAGCCATTGATTGATCGCTGGCAATCCATGGTGCAGGATCTGCGCCTTGGCCCTGCGCCGGACTTTGCCATGATCTCTGTGGCTCTCCGAGAACTGTCTGATTTGGTGCAGGCATCGGTGGATAGTGAATCTATTTAAATTTTGTTTTAGGCGAAGAAAAGGCCGCAACTGCGCATGAGTTGCGGCCTTTCTGGTGGCTCATCTGATTGTGTGAGCCGCAAGCGGGATAAATTCCCGCTTAAGTTTATTTTTGCTGCAGTTTCTCTTGATTTTTCTCGTGAGATTCCTCTTGAGTTTTAGGTGGGCAGAGCCCTCATACTGGTTAGGTGGAATGCTATAAATTAGCGGCTTTTTGTTGGAACGAAGCCTGTTTGAATCCATTCCAATAATCCTCGCGTCCTTCGCGCCAACCTCTTGACCAGTGATATGCCATTACCGAGTTAGGTTGGTAGGGGCATGCAGCCAATGAACGATCCTGAATCGCGGCCTGATAGCCTTTTACGTATGAACGATGGTCCTGATCTCTTTTATGTTTTTTCACATCATCTCCTAATGGTTCATTTAGGAAACTGCCTTTCAGCCGGTAAAATCTGCTGAGAGCAGTTTTTATCAAACAAAATTGTGTAAAGAGCGATAGAATGAGCGCCTTTTTGCGCTAACTCCAGTTGACCAAATTTCATCGGCCCTGTCGAAGATTTTGTTTGTCTATACAGAGAGCGCTTTATTCCTAGAAGTAATGAAAGGATCATATTTGTGAGTGTTGGGTTAGATCATCAGTCATGGCTGGCTACCTGTCCCAAGGGACTGGAGCTTTTGCTGGCTAACGAACTGCAAGAGCTGGGAGCCACCGGCGTCAAGGAGACCGTGGCCGCCGTGCACTTTGAGGGCTCTGTGGAGCTGGCCTATCGCGCATGCCTGTGGTCAAGGCTGGCCAATCGCATTTTGCTGCCGCTGCACAGCTTTATGCTCAATAGTGCAGATGATCTATATCAACAATGCAACGATATTGCCTGGGAGAGCCACTTTACGGCAGCACAGAGTATCGCAATCGACTTTATAGGAACCTCGCGCCACATTGACAACACCATGTATGGGTCCCAGCGTGTCAAAGATGCGGTGGTGGATCGCATTCGCCGGGTTGAGGGTGAACGCCCCAATGTAGATCCCAAAAATCCGGATATTCGCATTCAGGTGCGCCAGCACAAGGGCCGGGTAACAGTATCCCTGGATATCTCCGGCGAAAGTCTGCACCGCAGAGGCTACAGAACAGGCCAGGGCAGTGCACCGATTAAAGAAAACCTCGCAGTGGCCCTGTTGCTGCGCGCCGGCTGGCCAGAGATCGCTGCCAATGGCGGTGCTTTGCTGGACCCCATGTGCGGCAGCGGCACATTAGTAATTGAAGGCGCCATGATGGCCGCCGATATAGCCCCGGGCATTCTGCGCGGTCATTATGGTTTCCACTACTGGCTACAACACGA
>Ga0115571_1002696_pt1 | contig 11540 bp, 8 predicted proteins | sample COGITO_mtgs_1205_FD_87293 | JGI IMG/M metagenome (GOLD analysis project Ga0115571, IMG submission 87293) | Pelagic marine microbial communities from North Sea - COGITO_mtgs_120531 | ecosystem: Environmental > Aquatic > Marine > Epipelagic | place: Germany:Helgoland, sampling site Kabeltonne...
GCCTCGGCTGCGGTCATTGGGGCGTTGTCGTGGAACATCTGATCAGCGACCGCCATCAGTTCACGTTCTTCGTCGTTCAGGTCGCGGGCTCCGAAGTTCATCGAATTCTGAACAATCGACGTACCGATGTGCCCAGGCATCACGACCGAGACCAGTACATGTGGCGCGTTGACCGCCATGTCGGTGATCAACGCTTCGGTGAAGCCCTTCACGGCGAACTTTGCCGCGGAGTACGCCGTGTGCGGCCGGTCAGGACCGATCGAGGCCCAAAAGCCATTCACGCTGGAGGTATTGACGATGTGCCCCTCATCGGAGGCAGTCAGTGCGTCCAAGAACGCGAGAACACCCCAGCGCACACCGTTGAAACAAATATCGAAGCACCGGTCCCAGCTCTCTCGCGTGTCCGTGACCACGCTTCCGCCACCACTCAGACCCGCATTGTTGAACAACAAGTTGATGTGCTCGGTGTCGTGAGCCGCAAGCACAGCATCACGGAAGACGAGCATCGCAGCCTCGTCGCTCACGTCGCAGACGTGGGTCGAGATCCGAATATCGGAAGCCGGCGCGGCGGCGCGAGCCAGCGTCGCAGTTTCCTGCATCCGCTCGTCGGAGAGGTCACACATCGACACATGGGCGCCAGCGGCAGCCAGTTGGACCACCAGCTCTCGGCCCATGCCAGTGCCGCCACCCGTGACGACTGCGATCTTGCCTGCGAAGCTCTTCATCAGCGAGAAGCTACTGCCGACGAAGTCGCTGCGAAGAGACGGCCGGTACGCGGAACCGCCACGGAGTTTCGATGCCCTTGGTCATGCCAACGCGTGGTCCGCTGCGGGGCACGAGCGGCGGTGGTTGTCCGTCGTCCACAATGGCAACGGGCCCGTCGAGCAGGTCTGCTCCGTCGTGATGGGCCCCAATGCCCAACGCCTGGCAGAGCTTGCCCGGACCATTGGCCAGGTCGGCATCGGGGCGCCCCACACGCCGGCGACGCATCGCGTCGATACCTTCGGTGGGCTCGACGGCGCGGATCAAGACCGCTTGTCCGCTCCCGAGCGGACCGGTCACGACGTTGGCGCACTGGTGGATGCCTTCGCTCATCGCCACGACGGCGTGTTTGCTTGCGTCGTACGGCGGGGAGAGCCCGGCGAGCGCCGCCGTGTTGACGATGTGGCCGCCGCGACCTTGCCTGGTCCGAGTTCCATGAGTGTTCACTCCAGATGACCGACCCACGGTGAGTCGTGGCCTCGTCTCGAACGTAACCCTTTGCCCGGTGTACCTGACGACCGGACTGGGGTGGTCCAGCGCGAACGGTCCGACACGCCATCACTCGGTGGCGTTGGCAATACTGCTGTGATGGGCGTCACAGACCATCGGCTCAGCACGAGGCAGATGGCCGAGTTCGTGGCCAACGGTTTTCTGCGATTCGACGAGATCGTCCCCGCCGACATCAACACGCGAGCCGTCGCAGAACTCGAGCAGTTGAACGCCGGACGACTCCTCGCGTCAACCGATCTCGATGCGATGCGCCCACCGCACTCGGGAACCCCGCTCGACGAGTGCTATCCCGAGCCGTCGGTGATCGGTGAGTACCTCCGGCTTCCGCAGATCCGCGGCATCATCACCTCACTCGTCGGCGCCAACCCGGAGTTCGACCACGACTGGGTGCACTTCATTCCATCAGGCGGCACACACCGCCAGCCGCTCCACGTCGACGCCAGCACCGACACCGACGACCCCACCTTCGACATCCAACTCTTCTGGTTCTGCAACGACGTCGAACCGGGCGAAGGCGGCACCCGATTCGTTCCAGGCAGCCACCTCACCCGTGTGCGATCGGCGGGTATCGGCCGGTACCAACACATCACCGGCGAGCAACAGGTCAGCTGCAAGGCAGGCACCGTCTTCGCCTTCCACCACGGCCTCTGGCACGCCGGCCAACCCAACCCGGGCCCCGACCGGTGGATGCACAAGACGCGCCTCAACCCGACCGAACCCCAGGTGCGGTTGTGGAACCTCGACGACTTCGATGCGATCCAGGGGCGATCGACCGACCACATCTTCGCCCGCATGCAGAGCGGCAGCGTCGCCGAAACACTGCGCTCGATGCCCCCGTGGATGAGCGTCACCGATTACCGCAACGCGCAACTCCAGCGAGCTCTGCTGTGGCGCTACCTCAGCGGCGATGACGAATTCGACGTCGACTACTACCTCACCCGCCTCGAACAGCGCGCCGCACGCGCCGCCGTCTGAGCAGGCGAGGTCGGCAGCGATGACCGTTCGACAGCAAGTCCTCTACCTCTGGATGGACGGCGCCTCACTCGACGACCAGGTCATTGCCTGGGCGTTCCACGACGGGACGCGGGGCGCCGGAGCGCCGCTCCCCGAGCCGAAGTCGCCCGACGGCCCGCCGTACTCGAATGGGGTGCGGGCGCTCGAAGACGGGTGGATGCTGCTGCAGTCGGCGCAACTCATCCCGCCGGCGCCGGGCCAGGAACACGTCAACTCCTACCTCGAGTACGAGTTCGTCCTCGAGCGGCGGATCGATCTGTCGTGACCACCGAGCCACTCATCGGCGTGCTCCATCCCTGGTGCACCGACTTCGAGTGGCAACGCGCCGAGCACGAACTCCGTCGGCTCACACCCGAGCAGCGCGACCAGTTCGACAACGGCGGGTGGCTGGTCGTCGACGACGTCGTCGACAACCACACCCTCGCCGAGCTCACGGCCGAACTCGACGAGATCGAAGCTGAGGCCAGTGCCTTCGCTCGGACGCAGCCCGACGATCGCTTCGCCATCTCCGAGGCCGACGCGATCATGTTCTCGCCCCATGCGGTGCGCTCGTCAGACGCTGCGCGACGCGTCAGCCGCAGCGAGGTGGTCGCCGATCTGTGCCACGACCTGATCGGCCCCGATGTTCGCCTCTACTGGGATCAACTCGTCTACAAGTCGCCGCAGAAGCCACGTGAGTTTCCGTGGCACCAGGACAACGGCTACGTCTTCATCGAGCCCCAGCAGTACCTCACGATCTGGCTGGCGCTGACCGATGCCACCGTCGACAACGGCTGCCCGTGGGTGGCTCCTGGTGGCCACCGGCACGGCACGCTCGCCCATCGCTACGTGCATCCCCTCGGGCTGCAGTGCTTCGACGATCACCCCGACGCAACCCCTGCACCGGTTGCGGCCGGCGGGGCCGTCGTGTTCTCGTCGCTGACGCCGCATCGGACCGGCCCCAACATCTCAGCCGACATCCGCAAGACCTACATCCTCCAGTACGCGCCCGACGGCGTCGACGTGCTGCAGGGCAACCCCGACTCGGGCCCGCCGACCGCACGCATTCCGCAGTGCGATCCCGACCGGCAGTACCTCGTCCTCCGCGACGGCCAACGCATCGGTACCGACCGATGACCCTGCCCGAGCTTCCCGCACCGCTGCAGCGCGTGAGCTGGCTGACATGGCCGATCGTGCTGATCGTGATCCAGCAGATCTGGTTCCCGGCGCCGGCCGGGTCGATCGTCGCCGGTTTGGTGCTCGGGTTGATCACCAGCCTCGTCTCGCTCGGGATGTACCTCGTCTACCGGGCGAACCGCGTCCTCAATTTCACCGCCGCCGAACTCGGGCTGCTTCCCGCCGTGCTGAGTGTGATGCTGATCATCGAATCGGGGCTCAGCTGGTATCTCGGATTCGGCCTGGGGTTCATCGCTGCCGCCGTACTCGGTGTGGCAGTCGAGTTCCTCATCATCCGCAGATTCTTCGACGCACCCCGCCTCGTCGTCACCGTCGCCACGATCGGCGTGGCGCAACTCCTCGGTGTCTGCGCACTGTTCCTGCCCGGCTGGTGGGGCGCGCGCGTGCAGTCGCAACGCATCGACGCCCCGTTCGACATCGACTTTGAGATCGGCACGCGGGTGTTCAACGCCAACCACGTGCTCGCCTTCGTGCTCGCACCGATTGCGATCGTCGCTGTCGGCGTGCTGCTTCGGTACACCCGCCTCGGCATCGCGATTCGAGCGGCGGCCGAACTCCCGAGTCGCGCCGGAATGCTCGGTATTCCGGTCAAGGGGTTGCAGAGCGTCGTGTGGTCGCTCGCCACGCTCCTCGGCTTTCTCGCGCTGTTCCTGCGCAGCGGTGTGTACGGGCTGCCGGTCGGTGGTGCGCTCGGCCTGCTGCTCCTGCTGCGTTCGCTCGCCGCGCTCACCCTCGGCCGACTCATCCACCTGCCCACCATCCTCGCGACCTCGATCGCACTCGGTGTGTTGCAGGAGGCCGTGGTGTGGAACTCGGGGTCGATCGAGGCGCAGGCGAAGATGGGTGCGATCACCGGCGCGGTCATCGTGGTCGGACTGCTGGCCCGCCGCACCCGAGGATCGCGCTCGGAGGTCGACACCACCGCCTGGCAGAGCGTCGGCGAGGTTCGCCCCATCGCGGCGATCTATGCCCGACTGCCCGTCGTGCGGATCGCCCGCATCGTCGGCGGTGTCGCCGTCGTGGCCTTCTTCGCGTTCTTCCCGAACCTCTTCGGCACCACGGTCGTCGTTCGCATGGGCCTGATCTTCATCTTTGCGATCACCCTCATGTCGCTCGGCATCCTCACCGGGTGGGCCGGCCAGCTGTCGCTCGGCCAGCTCGCGTTCGCGCTCGTCGGCGGTGCGACCAGCGCCTGGCTCACACAGCGCTGGCACTGGGACTTCACCCTCGCCACGCTGGTCGCCGGGTGCATCGGCGCCGCCTCCTCGCTCGTGGTCGGGGTTCCCGCGCTGCGACTCCGTGGCGCGTACCTTGCAGTGACCACACTCGCCTTCGCGATCACCGTGAGTCAGTACGTACTCAACCCACGTTTCTTCGACTGGATCCCGACCGACCGCATCGAGCGAAATCCGATCTTCGGCGTCATCGACTGGACGTCGTCGACGGCGATCTACTACGTGTCGCTCATCGCGATGCTGCTCGCCATCGGTGCGATGCGCGGCATCCGCAACAGCCGAACCGGACGCGTGCTGATCGCCCTGCGCGACAACGAGGCCGCCGTCGAGTCGTACGGCGTCAGCCCCGTGCGCGCCAAGCTCACCGCCTTTGCGATCTCGGGCTTCCTCGCTGCGTTCGCTGGCTCGGTCAGTGTGCACCACCAGCAGGCCTTCGTGGCCAACGACGCCGAGTTCAACCTGCTCGTGTTCACCGCTGCCGTGGTCGGCGGGCTGGGCACCGCGCTCGGCGCATTCCTCGGCTCGCTCTACTTCAACGGAACGTTCTTCTGGCTGACCGGCTCGTGGCGCATCCTGGCGAGCGGCATCGGTGTGCTCGGCGTCCTGCTCGTGGCGCCCGGCGGTCTGTCGGGGCTCTGGTACGACTTGCGCGACCTGGTGCTTCGGTGGTTCGGCAAGCGCAGCGGTCTCGTCGAAGGCGACGGCGAACTCGACGACACACCAGCCGACATCGACGTCGACGCGACCGATGAGTCTGACACCGACCCGACCATCGACGTCGAGGAGGTGTTGACCACGTGAGCGAACCAACCACCACCGAACAGGCACCCGAGGCTCGGCGATCTGGGCCCCGGGCCTGGCTCCATTCGATCACCGGCGACGGACCACTGTTCGCTCTGTTGGTGCTCTTCGGCCTCAACGCCGTCGACGAACTCGACCGCACTGCGTTCGCGATTCTCGCTCCGGAGATCCGCGACGAATTCGAACTCGGGTTCACCGGATTGCTCGTGCTCATCGCGGTCGTCCTCGCCTTCGCACTCGCGCTGCAGGTGCCCATCGCAGGCCTCGCCGACAGGTACCCACGTGTTCGTCTTGCGCTGATCGGCGCAACGATGTGGGCGGGCTTCTCGTTCATGACCGGCCTGGCGACAGGCATCGTCATGCTCGGCATCGCCCGATCAGGCTCGGCCATCGGCAAGGCGGTCAACGACCCGACGCACAACTCGCTCCTCGCCGACTGGTTCGAACCCGATCGCCGGCCGAAGGTCTACAGCTTCCATCGGGCCGCCAACGCCGTCGGTGCGATCCTCGGCCCAATCATCGCGGGGCTCCTCGCCTTCCAGTTCGGCTGGCGTGCGCCGTTCCTCGTGTTCGCCATCCCCACGATCGTGCTCGTGTTCATCGGCCTGCGATTGCGTGAACCGATTCGTGGCAATCACGAACGCCGGCTCGCCGGGGGTGATGCCGAGGCGCAGGCGACCGAGGAGGCTCCCCCGTCGTATGCCGAGGCGTGGCGCATGTGCTGGAAGATCGAGACGCTCCGCCGGATCTTCGTGGCGATGCCGTTCCTCGCCGTGTCGCTGATCGGATTCGGCACGCTTGCGGCACTGCTGTACGAGGAGGCCTACGGGCTCGACGAGCGTGCTCGCGGTGTGGTGGCAGCCACCTCCGAACCAGGCCAACTGATCGGGCTGTTCATCGGGGCGCGGATCGCCACGAAGCTCGTCGTGCGCGACCCCGGACTCATCCTCAGGTTCCTCGCCGTGGTCTCGGCCGTGACCGCCGGGCTCTCGCTCGTGTTCGCCGTGGTGCCCAACCTCGCGGTGGCGATCGGCGCCAACTTCATGATCGCCTTGTGCTTGGCGATCGTCGGGCCGGGAATCCTCGCGTCGCTTTCCCTCGCGATTCCGCCGCGAGCGCGATCGATGGGCTTCTCGATGGCCTCGCTGTGGATTCTCCCCGGGCTGTTGATGCTGCCGTTCATCGGCTGGATCGCCGACAACTGGGGCATCCGCACCGGCATGGCACTGATGACGCCGGTGTTCCTCATCGGTGGGCTCGTCATCGCAAGTGGCGGTCGCGTCATCGGCAGCGACATCGCCCAGGTGCGACAGACCGCTCTGGCGCGCGCCGAGGTGATGAACCAGCGGAGCCGCGGCGAGGTGAAGCTGCTGCTGTGCCGAGGCGTCAACGTCGGGTACTCGGGTGTGCGCGTGCTGCACGACGTCGATTTCGAGATCGACGAAGGCGACGTCGTCGCGCTGCTCGGCACCAACGGCGCCGGCAAGTCGACCCTGCTCAAGGCCATCTCGGGCGTGGCCGAGGCCGATCAGGGCGCCATCATCTTCGACGGTCGCGACATCACCCACGCACCGCCGAACGAGATCGCCAGCCACGGCATCGTCCAGATCCCCGGCGGTGCCGGTGTGTTCCCCGGCCTCACCGTTCGAGAGAATCTCGACGCCGCCGGGTGGCTCAACCGCAACGACCAGGCTGCGCTCGACGAGGGGCTTGCGGCCGTACTCGAGACGTTCCCGGCGATTGCCGACCGCATGGATGAGCCCGCCGCGAATCTCTCCGGCGGCCAACAGCAGATGCTCGCGCTCGGGATGAGTTTCCTCGTCAAACCACGCCTGCTGATGATCGACGAGTTGTCGCTCGGCCTCGCCCCGGTGATCGTCGAGCAGCTGCTCACGATGGTCCGACAGATCGCGGCGAGCGGCGTGACCGTGATCCTCGTCGAGCAGTCCGTCAACGTTGCCTTCGAACTCGCCGACACAGCGTACTTCATGGAGCGTGGTCGCATCCGTTTCCACGGCCCGACCGCCGAACTGCTCGAACGCGACGACCTGCTGCGCTCGGTGTTCCTCGGCGACACCGCAGCACCGGCAGGTGGGGAGAGCGGAGATGACGCTGTCCGGATGCAGCCCCAAGAAGACAGTACGGAAAAGCGGACTGAGGACGGGACGGAGAATGGGGTTGTCCGGATTCAACCCGAGGAGAAGCGGATTGCGTTGGGGGTGCACGGACTCTCGCGTCGGTTCGGCGGGCTGAGTGCGGTGCGCAACGTAAGCTTCGAGGTCGCAGAACAGGAGATCGTCGGCTTCATCGGGCCGAACGGCGCGGGCAAGACCACGTTGTTCGACCTCATCGGTGGGACCACACCGACCGATGCCGGTCGCGTCGAGCTCGCAGGGCTCGACGTGTCGACGCTCAGTGCGAGTGCCCGGGCTCGGCGCGGCCTCGGGCGCTCGTTCCAAGACGCACGGCTCTTCCCATCGCTCACCGTCGAAGAGGCCATCGCGGTGTCACTCGAACGGTGGATCTCGTCGCGCGACCCCATCTCTGCCGCGCTGCACCTTCCCGCCGCATTCGACAGCGAGACCGAGATCAGGCTCCGGGTGGCCGAGCTGATCGAACTGATGAACCTCGGAACACATCGCCACAAGCCGATCAAGCAACTCTCCACCGGCAGTCGCCGCATCGTCGACCTCGCCTGCGTCGTCGCCCACCGGCCGACCGTGGTGCTGCTCGACGAGCCGTCGAGCGGCATCGCGCAGCGCGAAGTCGAGGCACTCGGCCCGGTAATCGAACGGATGCGCACCGACATGGGCTCGGCCCTGCTCGTGATCGAGCACGACATGAACCTGCTCTCGTCGATCTCCGATCGCATCATCGCGCTCGACCAGGGCACCGTCGTTGCGAGCGGCGCGCCACATGACGTGCTGCACGACCCGGCAGTCGTGGCGTCGTATCTCGGCACCGACCCGGCCGCCATCGATCGATCGAACACATGAGCTCGACACCGACGCAAGCGTCAGCCCAGGCATCAGCAACACCCGAGGCATCAGCAACGCCACGGGCATCGACAACAACGGCAACATCGGCACCAACCAGGGAGCACCACCATGCATCCAGCATCAGCTGAAGGATCGAACAACGACACCGGGCGAGCGCTCAAACGCTACGGACCCATCGCGGCGATCGCTGTGGTCGCGCTGGTCGTGATCGGCATCGTCGTGTCGAGCGGCGGTGACGACGACGATTCGGTCGCCACCGACGACACGACCGTCGCCACCGACGCGGCGCCGGGCACCGACGCACCGAGCACCGATCCGGCATCGAGCGAACCCGAAACCAGCGACCCGGACGAGCCGGCCAGCAGCGACCCAGCCACCAGCGGGCCCGCGAGCACCGAGCCCGACGATGGCGGCGAACCGACCTTCCCCGGGAGCCCGCTGCCCGACGGTGTGATGAGTTTCAGCGTGGCCCAGGACCTCGGCCTCGACGTCGACTTCGGCGAGCGGTGCGACACGGAGACCGGCCTCGTGAAGGTGCAGACGTTCTTCGCTCCGGAGTGCTTCGCACCCTTCGAGGGCGACAACGGCGGGGCGACCGCACGCGGCGTCACCGCCGACACGATCCGCATCGTCAACTGGGTCAGCCAGGACGAAGACCCAATCCTCAACTTCATCACCTCCGCGATCGTCAACGACGACAGCGTCCAGGACGACGAGGCCACGCTGCGCGGCATGATCGAGTACTACGAGACCTACTACGAGACCTACGGCCGCTCAGTCGAGCTGATCAACGTCGTCGGTTCCGGCCCCGTCACCGACGCAGCTGCCGCTCGCGCCGACGCGGTGATGATCGACGAGGAGCTCGACCCGTTCATGGTGTGGGGTGGGCCGACGCTCACCAACGCGTTCGCCGAGGAGCTCGCCGCCCGCGGCATTCCGTGCTTCAGCTGCGGCCCGGGCCAGAACACCGAGTGGTACACCGACAACGCCGGCCTGGCCTACGGCGTGGGCAAGGGTCCCGACCAGCTCGACCTGCTCGTGGCCGAGTACATCGGCAAGCGCCTTGCGGGTGACGTCGCCCGCCACGCGGGCGACGAGTCGATGCGCGACACTGAGCGCGTGTTCGGCCGGATCTGGATCGAATCGAGCGCGGCATCGGTCGAAGGCAACGAACGCTTCGAAGCCAACGCAGCGGCGGCCGGATTCGAGATCGCCGAGTCGCAGAGCTACGCCCTCGACCCGGGCACGCTGCAGGAGTCGGCAGCCACGATCATCAGTCGGTTGAAGGAGGCCGGGGTCACCTCGGTGATCTTCAACGGTGACCCGATCGCGCCTCGCGAATTCACCAACGAGGCGACGGCGCAGAACTACTTCCCCGAGTGGGTCGTGACCGGTTCGGTACTCGTCGACACGTCTGCGTTCTCACGCACCTACAACCAAGAGCAGTGGGCGAACGCCTTCGGCATCTCGAACCTGAGCGCACGCGTCGATCGAACGATCGGCAGTTCGTACGCGATCTATGAGTGGTTCCAGGGTGAGCCGCCGCCGTCGCCCGACAACATCGGCGTGATCACGCCGGTGCCGAACACCTTCTACGCCTTCCTCCAGGCGACGGGACCGAACCTCACCATCGAGACGTTCAACCAGGCCGCCTTCGATGCCGAGCCGACGGCTCGTGCGGTCACCGGGCCGTCGCTGTCGTGGGGCACCGAGGGCATCTGGCCGGACGACTTCGAGCCCGACTACCGCGGCGTCGACGACATCGCCGAGATCTGGTGGGACCCGACCGCCGAAGGTCCTGACGAGATCGACCGCACGGCGCCGGGCCTGTGGCAGTTCGCCGACGGTGGTGTGCGCTACAAGCCGGGCGAGATCCCCGAAGGCCCGCCGAAGGCGTTCGACCCCGACGGGGCGATCACCATCTACACCGAACCCCCGCCCGAAGAGGCCCGCCCCACCTACGAACCCATCCGCAACTGACGTCCTCCCACCACCCCAACCGTTTGTGTCACGTTCCTGGTTCGCCCACGACACGTGACCGTGAGGCAAACGGTGGGTTGCACGGCGTTCGCCACCACGAGTGGAAAACGACCGGAGATGTGGGAGGCTGGGCTTGGCGGGTGATGAAAAGGCAGCACGCCTCATAGATTCGGCCGGCACCGGTGCTGGCCGGATCGGTTCAGCGCCCCGCTCGAGTTTCCGTCAGACGTTGTCTCGTGTGGGGCGTTGTGCTGTCTGACGTTCGCTGGTCGAGGTGCAAGACTCGCTAGATGAACGAGCCAGACCCAAAACCGCCGTGGTCCTGGAAGCTGAAACGGTGGGTGAGTCGCAACCGCACACCGTTGCTGCTCACCACCGCCGTCTTCGCTGTCGCTTTCGCCGCCATCGCCTTCACCGACATTGGCGAAGAAGAGAGCGCCAAGAAGTTCGACCCGGGCGATGTGGAACTCACGCAGCTGACCTGCGTGAATGGCGGCAAGGTGACCGGGACTGTCTTTAACGGCACCGGGAGCGTTGTTGATGTGTACATCGACATTGCATTCGAGTCTTCTGGCGGCGATCTTGTGGACGACTCGATCGATGTCGTTCGGGGTCTGCGGCCAGGTCAGACCGGCGACTGGGATGCGTTCTTTTTTGAAAGCAGGGCGACTCGTTGCAGGACGACGATCAGCAATGTCTTCAGGCAGTGATTCGAGGTTCCAGCACCGCAGCGATTGAGCGCCGCTTCATCGCCTCACACGTTGCGCTGTGAGGCGTTCAAATCGGTTCGAGGTACTGGCGCACCGCAGGACTTGCTGGCGTTGATCTGACCGACGATCACCGCTGCGATGTCGTCGAGTTCTTCGTCAGTCATCTCAGACCAGTTCTTCTTTGGTCGTGCGAGGGCGGCGAGTTCCTTGGCCATGCTGGTTACGTTACCGTCACCGCCTGCTCCGTCTCTGGTTCTTGCTAACCATAGCTGAGGTAGACGTAGAGATGACCGGCTGGGCCAAACATCACCGAGTTGCGCGAGGTTTCTCCGTTGAACGTGTGGCTCGCCGGA
>Ga0115571_1002701_pt1 | contig 11525 bp, 4 predicted proteins | sample COGITO_mtgs_1205_FD_87293 | JGI IMG/M metagenome (GOLD analysis project Ga0115571, IMG submission 87293) | Pelagic marine microbial communities from North Sea - COGITO_mtgs_120531 | ecosystem: Environmental > Aquatic > Marine > Epipelagic | place: Germany:Helgoland, sampling site Kabeltonne...
CGGAAACAAATGTTGTAGTTATTGATGGAGTTAATGTTGTTCCAGGACCTGGAGTACAAATTAGATTTTCAACATTACTTGATTTAACTACAGAGGATCCAGCAGACTTAGCATTATATACAGGAGTAGGTATTACTGATCTAGGAGATGACGGTTCTGGTAATAATACACGAAGTATAAAATTTACAATTACACCTAGACTACGTAACGAAAACAATATGTTACACGGAACAGCGGTAACATTAAGAAGTGGATATAGTCAGTGTAGAATTACTGGACATGACTTCTTAGATATTGGTACAGGTAATTTTGAAGAAACAAACTATCCTACACTATATTCAGGAGGAGCATTTTTTACAAGTGCGCCAGAAAACGAAGTTGAAGAATTAAATGGTGGTAGAGTGTTTTACGTAAGTACAGACCAAGACGGTAACTTCAGAGCAGGTGAACTGTTTAGTGTGCAACAGGCAACAGGTATTGTTACAATTAGTGCTGAGTTCTTTGACTTAGATGGTCTAAGCCAGTTATCATTAGGTGGTGTTAGACTTGGTGGTTCAGGAGCTGTAGTAAACGAATTTAGTACAGACGGAACATTTAGTGCTGATTCAAACAATATTATTCCTACACAAAAAGCGGTAGCAACATTCTTAGCTGATAGATTATCAGTTGGTGGTTCTGACTTAGAAACAAACGGAATTGTTGCAGGTACAGTAAAAGTAGGAACTGATACAAACGAAATATCAACAACAACTGATGGATATCTAAATTTTCCGAGAGTTACTAGCTTTGACGGCAAGGATGCAAACAATAATTTAACAGCAGTACAAGGTACAATTATAAGTCAAATGTTGTTTGCAAGAGAATTTATATCCGAAATCCAAGGCGGATCGAGTTAATGGCAACAATGATAAATACAATAGTGGAGCAGATAAATGGCAGAGTTTAAGTTAGGTAGAATTAGATTTGTATGGAAAAGTACGTGGGTAACCTCTACTACATACTTCAAAGATGACGTTGTAGAATACGGCGGCAAAATATACATTTGTGTTACAGGACATGATAGTTCAGCAAGCTTCTTTACTGATCTAGACATTATTCCAAGCAAATGGAACATTATGGCTGATGGCCAAAAATGGTTAGGCGACTGGCAACCACAAACAGCATATATTAGAGATAATATTGTACGCTACGGTGCTACAGTTTATATCTGTAAAACGGATCATACATCTGCCGTTGATTCAAGTACAGGGTTAGAACCAGACATTGCTAAATGGGACGTATTTGCTACAGGATTAGATTACAAAGGCGATTGGGCTACAACATATGATTACAAAGCAAATGACTTAGTTAAGTACGGCGGCTCAACATATGTTTGTAACACTTACCACATTAGTGCAGCAACCGATACACTAGGACTAGAAGCTGACTTATCAAAATGGACAGTATTTAATCAAGGGTTTGATTGGAAAAATGATTGGGCGCCGAGCATACGTTATAAATTAAATGACGTTGTAAAATTTGGTGCTAGTCTATGGATTGTAAACGCTTATCATACATCACAAGCAACGTTTGCAGCAGACAGTTCAAAATGGACTAAGTTTGTTGAAGGCTTCCAATACGAAAGTGAATGGAATGACGCTGTTGGTTATCAACCAGGTGACGTTGTACAGTTTGGCGGAAATAGTTACATTGCTAGAGAAGACACACTCGGTCCTAAGCCAGGTGATAGCGGCGGCGTAATTACAGGTGCATCATCAGCAGCTGAAATAGTTATTACAAGTAACTTACACGAACTTAGTAACGGAAAACAAATTACCATTACTGGTGTAGTTGGTATGACTGATCTTAATAGTAATAACTATTGGGTAGGTGCGGTAACAGCTAACACTTTTAAATTATACACAGATAGAGCATTAACATCAGTAGTTAATTCACAGAGCTTTGGTGCATATACATCAGGTGGTATATGGGTTACTACAGCAACAGGAACTCCAGAATGGGACTTGTTTGCACGTGGTATGAAATTCCAAGGAGACTGGGAAGAAGACTCAACAAACAGATATTATCTACCAGGTGATACTGTACGCTTAGGCGGTTACATGTATCGTTGTATTTTAGGACACAGAACTCAAACTCCACCTAACACAACATACTGGGAAAAATTAAGTACAGGTTTTGATTGGAAAGGTAATTGGGCAGATGACGCAACTTATGTATTAGGTGACGTTGTACGCTACGGTGATAACTCATATGTTTGTATACAAGGACATATTTCTGAAGGTGATGACGGTTCGTCAGGTGATCCAGATGGAACAGGCGGCATTTCTGCAGCTAATTCAAGACCAGATCAAGATACAACAGGTACATATTGGAATATTATGGCAATTGGTACTGAGCAATCAGTATTAACTACCAAAGGCGACATGGTTTATTACAGTGGCGCAACTCCAGTTAGATTACCAATTGGTCAAGATGGACAAATACTTACAGTAAATTCAAATGGTGTACCAAACTGGGAATTCTTGGGACAATCAGTAGATGTATACTATGTTGCAGAACATGGCACTGATGCACCTGCACCGATTTATGGCAAAAACATTGATAGACCGTTTAAGAGTATTAGATATGCAGCCCAACAAGTTGAGCGAGGAACTAAAGCTAATGATGCAGCAAGATTATTAGAAATGAATAGACGCTTTATACAACGTGAAATTGTTGAGTGGACTGACTACCAAATTGCTAATAATACAAGTCCTTTTACAAGTTCATTTAAATATGATAGTAAAAAATGCGAAAGAGACATGGGTTATATTATAGATGCATTCATTTATGATTTAAGACATGGTGGAAATATAAAATCAAGAGAAGTTGCATTATCATATGTAACTGATCCAGGACAATTTTATGCACTAGGTCAAGAAGGCGAAACTGTAGCTAGTATTAACTACGGTTTAACACTAATTGAAAAAGTACTACAACAAGCTGCACCAGCAGTTAACTACCAAACAACAAACGGTGATAACTCTACTAGAGTTGTACCACAATATTTTGAAACAGCACTCGGGGCACAGGATTCGATTGTGTATGATGGAACAATAAGCGGAAGCAGTTCTGGAGGCACTTACTCAGATGAAACACCAGAGGGCGGATATGCCGAGGGCGGAGGATACTAATGGCTACTAATTTTGCAACTATTTCCAGTTTAGGAAAAATAATTACAGATGCAATTACCGCAGGTAATGCAACAAACATTCCGGCAAGAAGCATACGGAAAACATTAATTAAAGTAACAACTGGGCAATATAGAGAAGTACTACCGATTATTATTCCAGCAGAATGTTGTATAATGGGAGACGAACTTCGTTCAGTTAACGTACAACCAAGAAAGTCTACAAACTCAACACTAACTCCTAAGAGTGATTACAGATATACAAGTAAAGCCTTAGAAAGAATTGAGCAAGTTGTTGGTAACGTAGCATCGGGTCTTACAATGACTCCAACTACAGGAAATACTTTAACACAAACAACAGCATATCCTTACGCAGAAACACCTCAAGCATGGGAAGGCTTAACACGTCAAGTACGTGGTATACGTAGAAACATTGATGCACAATTAGGCGAAAAACTTTATGCACAATTTCCTAAGCCATGGGAAATGACAAATGCAAATGCAGGACGCGGACGTGACTTGTTTTTACAAAACAGAGAATTTATTAAAACAGAAACCACAGCATATATTACTGAAAACTATCCAAACTTAAAATACAGTCGTACAAAATGTAAACAAGATATTGGATTTATATTAGATGCTATTGCATATGACTTAACATATGGTGGTAACTGGCAATCAGTTGTTGCAGGTGAAGCATATTACACAGGCGCAGTACTAGAAATTGCAGCAAGTGAAAAAGCCGCTACTATTGCAGCTTACGGATTTATGAAACAGCTAGTACAAACTGTACAGCGTAACATTACGGTAACACCTGTACTACAAACTGATGTAGCACAAATTGCAGGTGTTGGCGGAACAGCTAGTGAATCAACTACAATTGGTAACTTATTTGATGATATTACTGATACTATTAACAGTGGTGTTGGCACAGTATCAGAAGTATATCCAAGTGTTGCAGGAGCAAACGCACTTACGTTTGCAGATACACAAGCAATTGACGCAGCAAAAGATCAAGTTGGCGAATACACAATTGACTTTATTAGCAAAAACTTTGGTAGCTTCAAATACGATAGTGGTATTTGTAGACGTGACTTAGAAATACTTTCAGAAGGCGCACAGAATGATACACTTACTGGATCAAACTATCTAGCTATTCAAGCAGGTAGAGCATACAGAAGAGAAACATCTGAATATCTACAAGGTGCACAAAAAAGTCAAACTGTAGGTGCAATTAGAAAATTCCGTGATCTACAATTAGCAGACTTAACTGACTCAACATATATAACAAGAACAACATCATTCTATAATGAAGTAGTAGATATTTTACAAAATAGCACCACAGCTGAAGATGCACTAACTTTTCCAAGTTATAATTCAACAGCAGATGCTATTAAAGCTAAAAACTTATTAGTATCTAATAGACAGTTTATAATTGATGATGTTGTAAATTATGTTGAAAATACTTACAATAATCCTCCAGGATCATTTGTATATGATAGAGCACGTTGCGAAAGAGACGTAGCATTTATTGTAGACGGATTATGTCATGATATCATGTACGGCGGAAATATTGCCCAAGTACGTATTGCTAAATCATACTTTAACTTAAACGGTGCAAGTGTTATTCCGGGTGAAGCAACAGAAACTATTGCAGCATACGGACACTTATCAAGTGTTGCACAAGATGTTATTACTGAAGTTTCAATTACAAAACAAACTGGTAACACACAAACACAAAGTACAAATGGTAATCCTGCATCAGCAACTGAAGAAGCATTAATTGTATCATTTATTACTGAAGTTACTAATGCTATTACAGCTGATAATCCAAACGGAATTTCAGCAATTACTGAAGTAACAAGTACAGAAATTGGTCAAACAGCTACTGACTATGCATTGTTTGATTCAAATAGAGACGGACATATTAAAACTACACTACAGTTTGTAACTGACACATATAGTGATTTCAAATTTGATCATGCTAAGTGTACAAGAGACTTAGGATTAATTTTTGATGCCGCAAAATATGATGCATTACTTGGAACAAATATTGCAAGTATTATTACAGCATTCTCATATCGTAGAAAACCTGCAAGAACAAAAGTAATTGCAGATCAGAAAGATGCAACTATTGCAGCTAATATGTTTGCTATGAGAGAAATGCAGGCAGTATTATCAAGTGAACAGTGTGAAACAAGTGTACAACTTGAAGAAACATTTGAATGGGTTAACGACACTATTTGGACAGCAAGCTATGAAGGTGCAAATAAACAAGTTGTAGATCCAGAGATTTATAATGCACAATACCAATTAGAAACTAACAAGGAATGGATTGTACAAGAAGCACTCAATGAAGCAGATGAATGTTATAAAGCAGCTGTTTCAAAAGTTGAAGCAAATGGTACAGTTACCGTTGCAGATACAAGCTGGTTATCTCCAGGAATGGGATTAAAATTTGTAAACTATGATGATAGTACTAATGCCTTAACAGAAGCAGGAGCTGACGCAGATACAACATATTATGTAAAATCTATTGAAAGTGATACAACTTTTATTGTAAGTACAACAGTTAATGGATCAGCTTTTGCCTTTGATCCTACTGAATCAGCTTTCCAATATAACAAAAACAAATGTCGTAGAGATACTGGATATTTCTTAGATGCTGTAGGTTATGATATTACACTAGGAACTAACTACAATGCTGTAACACAAGGTCTTGCTTATCAAAGAGCAAGTGCAAGTGTAGCAAATGGAGCGCAATTAGTTCAAACAACAGCAGGTATTAATTTTACAAAAGCTAAAGTTGCAGAACTCTACAAAGTAAGAACAAGTACAACAGGACTATCAAGATCAAATGCATTCTTTGCAGAAATTGTTGATGTCTTAAATAACGGCGTTGGAAGTGCAGATGCAATTACGTATCCAGCACCAGCAGGCGCATCAGCAAACACAACTAATGCTGTAGCACAATTAGGTGCTAACAGAGCATTTATGATTGCAGAAATTACAGCATGGATTGCAGTAAATTATCCAGCACTAGTTTATGATGTAGCTAAGTGTGAAAGAGATGTTGGTTATGTAATTGACGCACTACGTTATGATATTATGTATGGCGGAACAAGTGCAAGTAACCAAGCAGCAAGAAGTTATTTTGTTGATGGCGTATACCAAGGTGGCGCAGGCGAAGGCGCAGCAACAGCGGCAGCTTATAACAGACTTTCAGTAGTAACTGATGAAGTTATTAGAGAAGTTGCTGTATCAAAATCAGCAGGAAATGCAGCTAACCAAGATACATCAGGAACAGCAGCTAGTGCAACAGAAGGTACACTTTCTCAAACACTACTACAACTTGTTGAAGATGTAATTACAGCAGGTAATACAAACGGCTTACCAACAGCAACATATCCAGATGTAAACGGTGCAGCAGCTGACTTAAAAGCAGCTCAAATACAAATTAAACGTAATGCAGATGATATTGTTATTAAAACTGTAAAATATATTGATAACACATATAGTGCAATGTTTGAAGTTAAGAGTTCATATGTTTATAACAGAACATTGTGTGCAAGAGATGTTAGAGAATATGTATACGGAATGAAATGGGACGCTGCATATTCACGTAACTGGGCTAAAAGATATAACGCTCCGTTGGTGTCATATGATACAAATGTATTAGCAGTTGACTACACAGGTTGGTACAAAGCAGCGTTAGGTGCAAGATACTATGCAAATAGTGTTCTTGGTTCACAAGAAGAAGATTTCTACTACTTACGTAACGGTACTGGTGTTAGATTACAAACAATGGATGGACTACAAGGCGACTTAGGTCCAGCAAACGCCTACGGTACAAGTAGACCAACAGGCGGTGCGTATGCATCACTTGATCCAGGTTGGGGACCAAAAGATGAGCGTGTATGGATTACAGCACGTTCGCCATACGTACAAAACTGTACAACATTTGGTTATGCAGCTGTAGGACAAAAAATTGACGGCGCACTACATGATGGCGGTAACGATTCAATTGTTAGTAACGACTTTACACAAGTTATTAGTGATGGTATCGGAGCATGGTTGCTTAACAATGGTAGAGCAGAACTTGTGTCAGTGTTTACGTACTACTCACATATTGGGTACTTGTGTGAAACAGGCGGAAGAGCTCGTGCTACAAACGGTAACAACTCATACGGTACATACGGTTCAGTTGCAGAAGGAGTCGATCCAGATGAAATTCCAGTAACAGCAGTTGTAGATAACTCAACACAATACAACGCTACAATAACCAACGTATTTACAAATACTGACGCAATACAACGTTTAGAATATTCACATGCAGGTAATGATTATACTGAAGCAAATATTAATATATTTGGCTCAGGAGATGATGAATCATTATTAGCAGATGAATTTAGAGACGGCGCAATAAACAGAATCCAAATTGGTGAAACAATTGAATCACCTAGTAACGCTGGTGGTACAAACTATACTGTTGTATCAAACACAGCGCAGGCCGGAACATTAACAAGTATTAACTTAGCAGCCACAGACGGTAGTATTTCAAGTGCTTATGTTGGTATGGCAATTTATGTTACTGGTGGTGCAGGTGTTGGTAACTATGGTTACATTACATCATACAATTCAGGAAGTAAATTAGCTAACGTTGTAGATAGATACGGAGTTTCAGGATTTAGTCATGTTGTTCCAGGAACAACTATTGTCGCCCCAAACAGTTCTTCAACATATCAAGTTGAACCAAGAGTTACAATTCCAGCTCCAGCAAATGCTGTAGCAACTGTGCAAACTATTGCAACTGATGATTTTAACAACATCGAATTTGTTGAAACAGCAAACACATATGCAGGTGTTGTAAGTGAATCAAACAGTGACGGTAGCGGTGCAACATTTAATGTTACACGTAACGGTGCAAAATATTATGTAACTGTTGCAAGTGGCGGTAAAGAATTTACTAGACTATCAACAGTAACTATCAAAGGCGGATTGCTAGGCGGTACAGATGTAGACAACGATATAGTTGTTACAATTACAACAGTTAATGCATCTGGTGCAATAGTTGACTTTGATTTTGATGGTATTGGACGTAAAGGATACTTTATTGCACTAGCAGATGGTAACTTCTACACAAGTATAGACGGTACTACAGCAGCAAGTTGGACAGCAATTACTAAAACAGGTGATCACCAAAACATAGCAAGTGCATTATTAAATGACGGTTCAAGTACAGCTAAACCTCATGCAGCAGTGGCAACTAGAGTAAGCTCAAATGTTGTTAGTGTAAGTGTTGATGATGCATTAGGTACATGGGCAGACAAGACACTTAGCGGTTTAACAGCAGGTACAGCAATGAATGTTGCAACAGGTTATATTGCATTAGGAACAAATAGATTTGTTGTTACATCAAACTCAGATCAAGATGTTGCTTATTCAGATGATGGCGGAACAAACTGGTCAACATATTCAACAGCATTACCAGGAACTGGTTATGATTGTTTAACATATGGTAAAGGATTGTTTGTTGCACTTGACTCTGGAAGTACTAATGCTGTTACATCACCAACAGGTGAAACATGGACGGCTAGAACACTTCCAAACAGTAAAACATGGATTGACGTAGTATGGGGTAACGGTATATTTGTTGCACTAGCAAGCGATACAGGTGCTAATAACATGGCATATAGTATTGATGGTACAACATGGGTAGCAGCAAGCACTCCAAATGCAACAGCTACACCAAGTGGTATTGCATACGGACAAGGTGTATTTGTAATTACATACAGCGACGATGAAACAGTAATAGCTGAGTCGTTTGATGGAGTTAAATGGACTGAAGTTACTGGCTTAACTGATATAGGTGAGAAAGTAGCGTTTGGTAATCCACATACAATTGGCGCAACAACACCAATAGGTAGATTTGTAAGTGTTGATGATACAAGTAATACAGCAAAAACAATTTACAGAGGAGCTCCTGCATTAGGTAGAGCAGGTGTTGCTAACCAGAAAATATTTGAAATTAGAATGACAGAACCAGGATCAGGATACGAAGGTGCAGCACCTACTATTACAGTTACAGATCCAGGAAACATTGAAGATGTTGTACTAGTTCCAAAAATTAGAAATGGCGTATTGGCTAACCCAACATTTATTAACAGAGGTACTAGCTTTATTACAGCTAGTGCAGAAGTTGATGGTCCAACATCAAACGGTGGTGCAGACTTTACACAAAGTGGACAGTTTGTTGCAGTTAGAAGATTAAGTGCAACACCAGTAAACGGTTCTAACGTTGAGTTTGACAGCTTACCAGGACAGTTCTTTAAACTAGTTAACACAGTTTCACTAGTAGGACTTAACGATGGTTCTAAAACAGCGTTCTTACAATTATCACCAGACATGAGTATTACAGATGCTCCAGTAGATGGTAATCCAGTAACAATGCGTATTAGATTTAGTCAAGTACGTCTAACAGGACACGACTTCTTAGATATTGGTACAGGAGGATTTACAACTACTAATTACCCTGGCATACCAACTATAGCACCAGACCAAGCTAAAGAAACCAAAGACGACAATGGCGGAAGAGTGTTCTTTACAGCTACTGACCAAGATGGTAACTTTAGAGTTGGTGACTTGTTTAGTATTGAACAGGCAACTGGTGTTGCGACATTGAATGCTGAAGCGTTCAACATTGCAGGACTACAAGAACTATCACTAGGTGAAGTTACACTAGGTGGTAACTCTGCAAGTATTAGTGAATTTAGTACAGACCCGTTCTTTACAGCTAATAGTGACACAGTAGTACCAACACAGAGAGCGGTGAAAGCATACATCGAAGCCCAAATTGGTGGCGGTGGTGCTACACTTAACGTCAACAGTGTAACAGCTGGTGACATATTCATCAACACTAATCAAATTACAACGGTTAGTGGAGAACAGATAAATATAAAAGCAAACGTAAACTTTACAGGTAGTGTACTTGGTTTACCAATGGCTTACAACTACTTTTTAAGATAAACGGAGAAAAAAGAAAATGGCAACAGGAATATTAGGAAGTGCAGATTTAGCAGCAGCGGCAAACACCACTGTGTATACTGTACCTGCGGATACATTTGCAGTAGTTACTGTTAATGTAACAAATAGAAATTCAGCATCAAGAGATGTTAGGGTGGCACTAGCGGCGTCAGGAACGCCAACTAATGCTGAATATATAGAATTCGATACCGAACTACTAGGAAATGGTAGTCTAGAGCGAGGCGGAATTGTGTTAGATGCAACTAAAAATGTTGTAGTATATGGTATAGAAACAGCAACAGCATAAAGGAGCAGACATGCGCAGAATTAACACAGGAACAGTTGGAAGACCTCTACTAGCACGATTGGTGAGTGTTGACAACAAACTATCAAGTCTTGTTCCAAACGAGAACATTACCATTGAACCAAATGGATCAGGTGATGTTGTTATTCCAGCAAATCCACAGTTGCTTGTACAAAATACTACACAAAGTACAACTACAGCAACAGGAGGCCTAATACTTAGTGGTGGTATAGGCGTAGCGAAAAATGCTTATGTTGGTGGCGCTATAAATGTCGCAGGAACACTAACATCACAATATTTAACAGCTGCAACATCAACACACATGACAATACCTCAGGGTACAACAGCACAACGCCCCGGCTCTCCGTCCGAAGGCTTTGTAAGGTTTAACACTGACTACGGTCATTTAGAGTGGTACACAGGATCAGCTTGGACAGTAGGCGGATTTCAAAACGTTGCTGTTACAGGTGGAAGAACAACATTAAGTTGGCAAACAAATTGGGTACAAGGAAATCACACAGTTACACTACCAAGTTCGCCAGCACAAGGTGATAGAGTTAGATTTTTCTTAGTAAGTGGATCAAACTTTACAGTAGCACGTAATGGTAAACTAATTAACGGCGATTCGTCAAACCTAACAGTTACTACAGAAGATGCGGCGTTTGAAATGGTATTCCACAATAACACATACGGATGGCGTATCTTTACAATCTAATAGGAGCAAAGTTGAATGGCAACTTACGATAGTTATAAAAAAGTTACAAGTGAGCAAATCATTGATGGCACAGTTACCGAAGACAAAATGGGAACTGGGGTTCGTCATAGACTTTGTACTAAGTGGCTAATTGGTGACGCATGTCGTTGTAGCAGCGGCTGCTGTTGTTTATGGACCGCACCAGGTTGTACTAGAAGAGTACAATTTGAATTATGGGCGTCCGGCGGCAATGGTAGTGGGGCTTGTTCTTGTAACAGATGTCATCACTATCAAGGCGCAGGAGGCGGCTCTTATAACCAAAAATCAATTACTAC
>Ga0115571_1002702_pt1 | contig 11523 bp, 15 predicted proteins | sample COGITO_mtgs_1205_FD_87293 | JGI IMG/M metagenome (GOLD analysis project Ga0115571, IMG submission 87293) | Pelagic marine microbial communities from North Sea - COGITO_mtgs_120531 | ecosystem: Environmental > Aquatic > Marine > Epipelagic | place: Germany:Helgoland, sampling site Kabeltonne...
AAGACTTAAAGAAAAATGTAGATTAGATAGAGCTAGAATTCAAATTGGAAGAATCAGTAATTTTGGACTTCTTGAAATGTCAAGACAAAGACTGAGAGAAAGTGCTGTGAAATGGAAAGTAGCGCTCACAGACGAGTCTTTTGCTATGAAGGTATTAAAACTAGTAGAGGTAAAATCAGTTTTATCAAAAGCAAAATTTGTAGAACTTAAAATATGTGAAAAAATATCTGAATTTATGAAAGAAAATTTTATAGATGATTTAAAATATTTTGAAGAAAAAAATAAAATAAAAATAGATATTATTTCTGATAATTCTTTAATTATTCCTGAATATATAATCAATCTTCAAAATAAAACAAAGAAAACAATTGAAACTATAGAATACGTTGAAAAATTAAAAAATCTTGAAGAACAAAAAAAAGAAAGTAAATCCATTGAAATTTCAAAAAACAAAAAACCTTATAAAAAAAAACCTCATTTTAAAAAAAAAAAATTCTATAAAAAAACGGATTAGATAATTACAGATTCTGAAGAAGAAGCATTTCCGTATAAAGTTTTTTCTATACGTCCAGCTAAGTAAGAATTTCGGCCAGCTATTACTGCGTCTTTAAATGCTGAAGACATTAAAAAGGGTTTTTTTGCTTTAGCTATAGCAGTATTAGCTAAAACTCCATCACAACCTAATTCCATTGCTATTGCAGCATCTGATGCTTGGCCCAAACCAGCATCTATAATCAACGGTAATTTTGTCTGGCTTCTTATTATTTTAATATTAGTTGTATTTTGAATACCAAGCCCTGACCCTATTGGTGCAGCTAAAGGCATAATTGCACATGCACCAACGTTTTCTAATCTCTTTGCCATTAATGGATCATCGTTACAATAAACCATTACCTTAAATCCCTCCTTAGTTAGCACTTCTGTTGATTTAAGGGTTTCAATCATATCTGGAAATAAATTTTTTTTGTCTCCAAGCACTTCTAATTTTACTAACTTCCAGCCACCAATTTCTCTTGCTAGTCTCAATGTTCTAAGTGCCTCCTCAGAATTGAAACATCCGGCTGTATTTGGAAGATATGTAATTTTTTTAGGGTCTATAAAATCCATTAATAAAGGTTTATTTCTATCTGAAATATTAACCCTTCTTACAGCTACAGTTACAATTTCTGCTCCAGAAATTTTAATAGCTTTTGCGCACTCATTCATATTTTTGTATTTTCCTGTTCCAACAATTAATCTAGAGTTAAATTTTTTTTTTGCTATTACCAAATTATCTTTTCTCAATTTTTAACCTCCTCCAATAAAATGAACTATTTCAATTTTATCATTATTTTTTAAGTTGATTTTGTTGAGTTTATTTTTATCTACTATTTCTAGATTTAATTCAATTGCTACTTTTTTTAGTGGAATCTTTAAGTGATTTATTAAGTTCAATAAGCTTAAATTATCATTAATTGATGATAATTTACCATTTACTCTAATTTTTATTTTTTTTATATTTTTCATACTATATAAGACTAGAATGGATAGTGATATTTTAATTCTTAACGGTCCCAATCTTAATCTATTAGGTCAAAGAGAACAATCACAATATGGATCAATAACTTTTGATCAATTGAAGAAAAATTGTTTAAAAAAAGCAAATGAATTAAATATAAATTTGGAATTTTTACAATCAAACATAGAAGGTGAAATCGTTACAATCATACAAGAGGCAAAGAAAAAATTCGATGGCATCATCATAAATGCTGCTGGATTTACACATACTTCTGTCGCTATTAGAGATGCATTAGACATTTTTAAAAAACCAATTATTGAGTTACACATCTCAAATATTTATAAAAGAGAAGAATTTAGACAAAAATCTCTAATTAGTGATATTTCTACTGGTGGAATTTTTGGTCTTGGTGATTATGGTTATATTTTAGCCATAATTGCAATGCAAAACATTATTAAAAATGAAAATAGATAAAAAAATAATTAAAGAATTAACTGATTATCTAAATGAATTCAATTTAACTGAAATTGAATATACTGAAAAAGATACAAAGATTAAAGTTTCAAAATCTTCATCATCTGTTTCAAGTCAAATCACTAGCGTTGCTAATCCATCACCAGTAACCAAAGAAAAAATTAGTGCACCAGTGTCAGGAACAGAAATTAAATCACCTATAATTGGTACAGCTTATCTAGCACCTGAGCCTGGAGCTAAAAAATTTTCAGAAGTTGGAAAAAAAATTAAAAAGGGTGAAACAATAATGATTGTTGAGGCTATGAAAACTATGAATCACGTGCCATCAACTGTTGATGGAATTATAAAAGAAATTTGTGTCGAAGATGGCCAACCAGTTGAATATGGTCAAACAATTATCATTGTTGAATAATGTTTAAAAAAATTCTAATTGCAAACCGTGGGGAAATTGCGGTTAGAATTATACGTGCATGTAAAGAATGGGGTATAGCCACTGTTGCAGTTCATTCTGATGTAGATAGAGACAGTATGCATGTAAGACTTGCAGATGAGAGTGTTTGTATTGGATCTCATCAACCAGCTAATAGTTATTTAAATGTACCAGCATTAATGTCTGCTATTGAACTTACTAAAGCAGAGGCTGTTCATCCTGGCTATGGTTTTTTATCTGAAAATGCAAACTTTGCTAAAGTCTTAGAAGAAAATAATATTAAGTTTATTGCTGCCTCATCAAAACTTATTAAAATGATGGGAGATAAAATTCAGGCAAAAAAAATTGCTAAAGAGCATGGGTTACCTGTTATTGAGGGTTCCGAAGGTGGTATAACAAATATAAAAGAGGCAAAAGAACTTTGTAAAAAAATAGGTTTTCCCGTTTTGATTAAAGCTTCTGCTGGTGGTGGCGGTAAGGGAATGAAAATTGTTCATAAAGAAGAGGAATTTGAGACATTATTTTCAACAGCAAAATCTGAAGCACAGAAATATTTTGGTAATGACGAAATATATATTGAAAAATTTTTTCAAAATCCAAGACATATAGAAGTTCAAGTATTGTCAGGAAAAAATAGAACAGTTCACCTACATGAAAGAGATTGCTCTGTTCAAAGAAGGCATCAAAAACTAATAGAAGAAACACCCAGCCCAGTTTTAACTGATGAAATTAGAAAAGATCTTTTTGAAAGAACTGTAAATATGGTTAGTAAAATTGGTTATGAGGGTGCTGGAACTGTAGAATTTATTTATGAAGATGGAAAATTTTATTTTTTAGAAATGAATACAAGAGTTCAAGTTGAACATCCAGTTACAGAGATGGTAACAGGAATTGATATTATTAAAGAACAAATTTTTATAGCCTTTAGTGGTGAAACTGCCTTGAAACAAAGTGATATTAATCCTAGAGGCCATGCTATTGAGTGTAGAATAAATGCCGAAGATGCCAGTAAAAATTTTCAACCCTCACCAGGAACTATTGGAATGTGTCATCAGCCGTCAGGATTTAGAACTAGAGTGGATGGTTCAATTTTTCAAGGTTATAAAGTTACTCCATACTACGATAGTATGGTTTGTAAAGTAATTACTCACGGAAGAAATAGAACAGAGGCCATTCAAAGAATGAACCGATCATTAGATGAATTTGTAATTGAAGGTATTACAACGACTATCCCACTTCATAAAATATTACTTAGTCATAAAAAATTTATTAAGTCTGACTTCAATGTGAGTTGGTTAGATAACGAAAAACTAATTTAATAACATTTGGTAAGCCAAATATCGTAAACTGGATGATCAAATGGATTTATTGTCGGACTTGATGAAAAAGTCCACCCATTAAATATAAAAACTTCATCATTATCTTTTTTTGTAACATCTTTAACTTGAATATAAGCTGTAATTTCAGGATCATCATCAAATTCTGAATTTTTACATTTTAAACTCTTTATTAACAAATTTTTAAATTTCTTTTCTTCGTTAATCTTTAATTTCAAAAGATTATTTTTTGAGCTTACCTTGTCTAAGATCTTAATTTCTATAAATTCGCCCTCTAAATTTGAGATATTTTCATTTGCTGTAACAGAAAAAATTAAGTTTATTAAAAAAAAAGAAAATAAAATTAGAAAGAAACTAGTTTTTCCAGCTTGTATATTTTTTTTTAATTTGAGCATCATCTTTATTTGGGTGATAGGCATTTGCAGTTCCTGTTTGATTCGATTTATGTGGTTTTTGCCAATCATATTTTTTCAATTCATGGGTATTTTCTATTTTATTTTTCGTAAAATGTATCCACGAATACCATTCATTTGGTATTTTTGAAGCATCTATCTCATCGTTATATATAACCCACCTCTTACCTTTTTTACTCTCATAATATTTATTACCAGATGAGTCGATACCAACAAGTTTCCCTGAAAATATAGTTTCTAATTTTGTCCCTAGTGTATCTTGATTCCACCAGATGAAAATTTTTTTAAAAAGTGTCAACATATAATTTAATTAATTCTTCAATTCAAAATTGTATAATTTAAATTAGACTAAAGTATGGATTTGTATATAAATTAATTATCTTAAGATTCAAAATAAAAATTAATAAAAAGGAAAAATGGCAAAATATTTAGTAGAAACTTATTATACATGCAGCTTTAAAGTTAATCATTATTTAGATGATATTAATGAAGCAGAATTATCAAACCTAGAAAAGCGTGATGATGGAAAATTTGAGGTTTTAGATGTTAAGCTAGATACCAGAAAAACAAAAAGCTTAGATCCTAACAATAAAGTGACAGAAACAAAAAAATTAGACATAATTTCTGAGCAAAGCCAACCTAAGGTAATTTCAAAAGAAAATAATACTACTTTTGTTAAAAAATTAAATGAAGGAGTAAGTAAAAGATTTAGTATGCCGGATAGAAGAAAAGGATATATTCAAAAAGCTACAATAGGTGATCATAAAGTATATCTTCATACTGGAGAGTATGAAGATGGAAAAATTGGAGAAATTTTTATAGATACTAGCAAGGAAGGTGAATTAGTAAAAGCTTTAATGAATAATTTTGCAATAGCAATATCTTTGGGCCTTCAATATGGCGTTCCTTTAGATGAATTTATTAGCGCTTATGTTAATACAAAATTTGAACCATCTGGAAAAGTCCATGGTAATGACCGAATAATGAGCGCAACTTCAATATTAGATTACATATTTAGAGAGCTAGCAATCTCATATCAAAATAGAGAAGATTTGGCTCACACTCCATCTATTAATGGTAATGACCGAACTTTTTCTGAGGAAGAAAATTCTGATGATCAAAACCAATTACTCAAGATAGTAAAAGATATAACAAGCAAAGGCTTTGTAAGAAGTAATTATAAAAAAAATCTTGTAGATCTATCTGATGTAAAAATAAGTTTAAAAGGGAAAAAATAATATTATTTTTTTCTTTTTAGGGTCAATCCTAATTCTTTAAGTTGCAACTCATCCACTTCGGATGGGGCGTTCATCATCAAATCTTGAGCATTTTGATTCATTGGAAACATTGTAACTTCTCTTATATTTTTTTCATTTGCTAAAAGCATTACTATTCTATCTATTCCAGGTGCTATACCTCCATGAGGTGGTGCGCCATAGCTTAAGGCGTTAATCATCCCACTGAACTTTTCATCGACTTGGTCTTTTTTATATCCAGCAGTTGAGAATAACTTATACATTAGTTCAGGCACATGGTTTCTAATTGCTCCAGACGACAACTCAATTCCGTTACAAACAATGTCGTACTGGTAGGCTTTAATACTAAGAGGATTTTCAAAATCAATCTTATTTATATCACCTTGGGGCATTGAAAATGGGTTGTGACTAAATTCAATTTTTTTAGTAATTTCATTTTTTTCAAACATTGGATAATCAACAATCCAACAAAATGCAAAAATATTTTCATCTATTAAGTTTAGGTCTTTAGCAATTTTATCTCTAGCAAGTGATGTAATTTTTTCTACATCATTTATTTTTCCACAAGCAAAAAATATACTATCACCCACTTCAGCTCCGGTAATTTTCATAATTTCTTCAAGAGCTTCATTGGAGAAAAATTTACCCACAGGTCCTTTAGCTGAAATATTTTCATTTTTTTCTATTGTAAAATAAGCAAGACCCGATGCACCTTGTTCTTTTGCCCATTTATCAATGTTATCAAAAAAACTTCTAGGTTTTTCTTTAGTATCTTTAGTTACTATACATCTCACTCTAGAACCAGATTTTACAAGTTTTTTAAATATATCAAAAGTAACGTCATCTCGAGTAAATATGTCTGACAAATCAGAAATTATTAATGGATTTCTTAAATCTGGTTTGTCTGAGCCATACTTAAGCATAGACTCCTCATAAGGTATTCTTGGAAATTTTTCTTGCATTAAATTTTTTGAAGAAAAATTTTTAAAAACATTGACTATTAATTTTTCTACAACTTTAAAGATATCTTCTTGTTCAACAAAAGACATTTCTAGGTCAAGCTGGTAAAATTCACCTGGACTTCGGTCTGCTCTAGCATCTTCGTCTCTAAAACATGGTGCAATTTGAAAATATCTATCAAATCCTGAAACCATTATTAATTGTTTAAATTGTTGGGGTGCTTGAGGTAATGCATAAAATTTACCTGGGTTCAATCTACTTGGCACTAAAAAATCTCTGGCTCCTTCTGGACTTGAAGATGTTAATATTGGAGTTTGAAATTCTAAAAATCCTAACTTAAACATTTCATTTCTAATAAATGAAATAACTTTTGATCTTAATATAATATTATCATGAATTTTTTTTCTTCTTAAATCTAAAAATCTATATTTAAGTCTAATTTCTTCTGAATATTCTTGATCACTAAATACGGGCATTGGAAGTTCCTTACATGCACCAAGCACTTCAAAAGAATTAATATTAACTTCTATCTCACCTGTTTTAAGTTCTGAATTTACAGTTTCTAAGCTTCTCTCAACAACCATTCCATTTATTTTAATTACGCTCTCTAACTGTATTTTTTCTAATGATTTAAAATTCTCATTACTCTTATCAATAATGCATTGAGTAATCCCATAATTATCTCTTAGATCAATAAACAAGAGATTTCCATGATCTCTTTTCTTATTAATCCAGCCTGATAATGCAATCTTCTGTCCACTGTTATTTTTGGTTAACTCATTACAATTATGGGTTCGGTATTTATTCATCTAATGCTTCTTTTATTATCTTTAAATCAATTGATTTTTTTTTTTTTAAACTAATCCTGTCAATTTTATATATGAATTCAAATATTTTGCCATACGATCTCTCAACTCTTTTAATTATAAAATCAATCAATTTTTTATCCAAAGTAATCTGTCTATCAGATAAATTTTTCAATATTAAAGCAAACATAAATTCATCATCTGGGTTGCCAATTTTAGTTAAAAGAAAGTTTTTCGTTCTTGATCTAAGGTCCTCTAATTTGAAAATAATTTCTGTTATAGGCTTTAAAGAGGTTGTGATTAAAAATTTATTATTTTGTTCCACTATATTAATTAATGTGTAAAGTAATTTTTCATTTATATCACAACTAAGATCTTCCAAAATTACGTTTTGATATCCATCAGCTATATTAAGTTTATCTTCATCAAATGTTTTTGCATCAATCTTAATTCCTTTAAATTTTTTTAAAAAAATATCTACCATATGCGACTTACCTGAATATTTTGCTCCACTTATACTCAAAAAATTTTTTTCCCATCTAGGCCAATTATTTAACAATTCAAAGGTATGATGATTACAGACACCAACATAAAAATCATCATCAGTAAAATTTTGCTTATAATCAAAATTTAAAAGTAATTGGTTTAAGTTTTTCATTTTATTCTCCAAAAATTTTCTGAAATTTCTAGTTCGATATCTTTTTTATCTATGTCAATAATAAACTTTTTTGGTGATCCATTGTAAATAATTTTAAAAAATATATTTTCGTTATCAAAATGAAGTATATAATAATCTGATACTAAATTATTATTATCTAAATATTTTTCTAGTTTTGCAATTTTTTTGTATTCTTTAGAATTAATTGATAAAGTTAAAGGTAATTTAATTGATGTGTTTATTTGATTATTTTTTTTCCAATAGTCTTCAAATGTAATTTTTAATTCTTCTACAATATACTCATAGTCTTTTTCATTTTTTAAATCAATTTTCTCAAAATTACGGTTATCTAGTTTTAAGGAATTATTTAAATAAATTTTTGAAAGTACTTTGATATTGTCTCTATTTTTAAATATAATAGAAATTATATAATCCTTTAAATCATATTTATTAATTAAATCTAAAAAGTCATAATCTTCGATTGATGTACTTAATTTTTGAAGAGAATATAAATCTTCAATATCTTCACTTGGAAGTAAGTATTCTAATAAATTATAGTCATTATAAAAATCATTCCATTTTTGATAAAATATATTATCTGTATATAAATAAATTTTATCATTTTCAGCATCTACTAATATGGGAATTAGCAAAACCTTATTCTTAGTAGAAATAGATGGAAAAATATTTTTTTTTTCAAGAAAAAATAATATTTTTTTTTTGTTGAATACAGTTTCTAATTTAGCAAAATATTCATTGTTAATAAATTTTTCATCACTAATTGTAAAAGAATCAATCATACTTTTTATTTGTTTTTGGCTCACTTTTTTAATTTTTTCTTTATCACCTGAGGTTGTAATCATAGAAATTAAATTAAAAAATGAATTTACAAAACCTTCATTAATAACTCTATTTTTATTAAATTTTGTGTCAAAAGGGGATGAAATTTCAACATTAGATACTTTAAAGTTGTCTGCTTTTAAAAAACTTGTGGAAAAAAATATTATAAATAGAACGAATGAAATAAAAAATATATATACTTTTGAAATCGTTACTAATTTATTTATAATTTGCATAATCTATACTAATGAAAAAACTAAATCTAACATATCAAAAAAGTGGTGTTAACATAAATGCTGCGGATAAGTTTGTTAATTTTATATCTAATATTTCATCAAAAAATAAAGGCAAAAAAAAGTTTGATAATATCGGTAGTTTTGGATCGATATCTAGTATTCCTAATAATCTCAAGAAGCCTAAAATTGTAGCTTGCACTGATGGAGTTGGCACTAAGGTGGAGATAGCAAATATGCTTAATAAATATGATACTATTGGCATTGATTTAGTTGCAATGAGTGTAAACGACTTAATTGTTCAAGGAGCAAAACCATTGTTATTTTTAGACTACATTTCTATTAATAAAATAAATCTAAAAAAATTAAAATCTATCCTTAAGGGAATAGTAAAAGGTTGTAAAATTTCTGGTTGTGATTTGGTTGGCGGAGAAACGGCTGAGATGCCTGGAACTTACGAAAAAGGGAAATTTGACATAGCTGGTTTTGCTGTAGGTTTAGTCGATGAAAAAAAAATTTTAGCAAAAAAAAATATTAAGAAAAATAATTTAATTCTTGCAATACCTTCTAGTGGTGTTCATTCAAATGGCTATTCTTTAATTAGATATGTTTTAAATAAAAAAAAAATTAATTTAAAAAATAATTCATTTTTAAAAAAAGAATTATTAAAACCAACAAAAATTTATGTAAAAGAAGTTTTAAATTTAGTCGATAATAGTCTGTTAAATGGATGCTCAAATATAACTGGTGGTGGGCTAGCAGATAATATTAAAAGAATTATTCCAGACGGGCTAGCTGCTCATATAGATTTAAATAAAATTAAAACAAAAAAAATTTTCAAATGGTTAAAACAAAATAAAATTGATGACAAAGAAATGTTAAAAACCTTTAATTGTGGTGTTGGTTTTTGCTTAGTAATTGATCCAAAAAATTTAAAAACAATTTCAAAATATTTTACAAAAGAATTTAAACCATATGTTATTGGAAAAATAACATCAGGAAAAAATAAAGTTAAACTCAATGGAAAAATTGACTGGTCTTAAAAAAATAAAAACAGCAGTTTTTATTTCAGGAACAGGTAGCAATTTAAAAAATATAATAAAATTTTCTAAAATAAAAAAATCTCCTATTTCAATAAATTTAATAATTTCGAACACTTGTCTTGCAAAAGGCTTAAAATATGCTGAACAATTTAAAATCAAAAAAAAAATATTTAATTTTAAAGATTATAATAAAGCTGAGAAAAAAATTTTAATATTGCTTAAAAAAGAGAAAATTGAATTTATTTGTTTAGCTGGTTATATGAAAATTCTATCTGCAGGATTTATAAAAAAGTTTGGTAAAAAAATAATCAATATTCATCCATCTTTACTTCCTAAGTATAAAGGCCTTAATACACATAGTAGAGCAATAAAAAATAAAGACAAATTAGCTGGTTGCACAGTTCACTATGTGGCTGCAAAATTAGATTCTGGCAAAATAATATTACAAAAAAAAGTTAAAATATCAGCCAGAGATAATCCTGCTTCTTTAAAAAAGAAAGTTTTAAAGCAAGAGCACAAATTGTACCCTGCTGCTATTATGAAAATTTTTAATTAGTCTTTAAAAAAAAAATCAATTTCTATTTTTGCGTTTTCAACACTGTCAGAACCGTGAACAGAATTTTTATCAATTGAAATTCCATATTTTTTTCTTATAGTTCCCTCTGCGGCATCTTCTGGTTTGGTCGCACCCATCAATTCTCTATTTCTAATACTGCATTTTCTTTCTCAAGTATCATTACAACGATTGGCCCTGATGACAAATATGCACATAAATCATTATAAAATGGCTTTGTTTCATGAACTTTATAAAATTGTTCTGCTTCAGATTTTGTTATTTGAATTTTTTTATCTTTAACAATTTTAAAACCTTTATTAATAAACATATCTTTTATTTCATTATCTAAATTTCTTTCAACTGCATCAGGTTTAATGATTGATAGTGTTTGCTCTGTATTACTCATAATTATCCTCTATTAGTTGGTTTAATAATCTTACTCCATAGCTTGTTGCTCCACCTGAGTTTAAAGCACCACCATATTTTGAAAATGCCATGCCAGCTATGTCTAAGTGGGCCCAAGGTGTTTTGTTTAAAATAAATCTTTGCAAAAACTGTGCTGCGGTTGTAGATCCGGCGCCACCCACATAATTTATGTTTTGCATATCTGCATTTTTTGAGTCAATAAGTTTGTCAAAATTTTTATGCAAAGGCATTCTCCATAATTTTTCTTCCACTTTATCACCTGCTTCTAATAATTGTTTTGACAATTTATCATCATTCGAAAATAAACCAGCATATTCAGAGCCTAACGAAACTATAATAGCGCCAGTTAAAGTTGCTAAGTCAACTATCAATTTTGGTTTAAATTTTTTTTCTGTAAACGTTAAAGCATCAGCCAAGACTAATCTACCTTCAGCATCAGTATTTAATATTTCTATTGTCTTACCGCTGTAAGATTTTACTATATCACCAGGTCTTTGTGCATTTCCACTCACCATATTCTCAACCAGCCCCACAACACCTACTGCATTAATTTTTGCTTTTCTTATGGCTAAATTTTTCATTAAACCCACCAC